>OEIU01000912.1_pt1 | contig 22441 bp, 17 predicted proteins | sample 1539221 | NCBI WGS metagenome assembly OEIU01 (sample SAMN03792071, study PRJEB22550) | activated sludge metagenome | feature: wastewater treatment plant; material: activated sludge; isolation source: Wastewater treatment plant of a petroleum refinery complex | place: Argentina: Zarate | collected...
CGTGCTCGATTTCATCGGGCGGGACCGGGCGGACGCCGTCGCCGCCTTCGTCAACAACAACCTGATCCTCAAGCTGCGCCAGCGGCGCGCCTACGCCCAGTCGCAGGCGCAGGACGAGGCGGCGCAGGCCTATCTCAAGACGCATTTCTGCCGTCGTCCCTTCAACACGATGGAAACGACGCACACCGGCCTCGTCTTCGCCTGCTGCCCGGTCTATCTGCCGACGCCGATCGGCCGGCTGGACGAAGACCACCAGGACGTCTGGCACAGCGATATCGCCAACAAGATCCGGGAATCGATCATCGACGGGTCGTATTCCTATTGCGACCACGTCAATTGCCCCTTCATCGCCGGTCGCCAGCTCGAGCCGCGCGACACGGACGAGGCGCGCGAATTCATCGAACATCATCGCAAGGGGCGCGAGGTTCCGCCGCCGCCGCTGCAGGTCGTGCTGTCGCACGACAAGTCCTGCAATCTGGCCTGCCCCTCCTGCCGGTCGGGCATCTATGTCGCCAACAAGGCGCGGCAGGCCAAGCTCGACGACCTGACCGAGAAATCGCTGCTGCCGATGCTGAAGGACGCCGGCGAGGTCATCATCACCGGCTCCGGCGACGCCTTTGGCTCCAACCATTTCCGCAATCTCATCAAGCGGCTGACAGCGAGCGAGGATTACAGGGACCTCAAGATCCACCTGCACACCAACGGCCAGTTGTTCGACGAGCGCGCCTGGCGCGACCTGAACCTGTCCGGCCATGTCGGCGCGGTGCAGATTTCCATCGACGCGGCCGAGGCCGACACCTACGCCAACGTGCGCCGGCCCGGCAATTTCGCGCGGCTGCTCAAGAACCTCGCCTTCATCAAGACCAAGCGCGAGGAAGGCGAAATCCAGCACCTCATGTTCTCGATGGTGGTGCAGAATGCCAATTACCGCGAAATGCCGGCCTTCGTGCGCATGGGGCAGGATTTCGGCGCCGACAGCGTCATGTTCAACATGTATCGGCAGCGCGACGTCTTCAGCAAAGGCGAATACGAGGAAGCCTTCATCGGCGACCCGCACCATCCTGATCACGCGGAATTCCTGGAAATCCTCCACGCGCCGGAACTGCACCTGCCGATCGCCAATCTCGGCAATATGGCGGCCTATGCGCCGGCCGGCTGGCTCGACGCCGAGAAGCATCCGATCGGGCTGGCGGCTGAATAGTTCCCCCGTCATCGCGAGGCGCAGTCCTTGCGCAGCCGGATATGTCCGACTTCGAATTGTGCGACGTGGCGATCCAGCCGCGCATCTGAATGAAGGCCCTGCGGCTGGCTTGCCTCGTCGCCTCCCGCTCCTCGCAATGACGGCTTTCCGGAGAGGCTGCGCATGACCTCCTCGCCCCGCGACATCATCGACTTCTGGCTTGCGGCCGGCCCGGAGCGCTGGTTCTCGGCCGATCCGGATTTCGACGCCCTGACGCGCGCCCGCTTTCTCGCCCTCCACGAAACCGCCGCGCGGGGCGATCTGCCGGATTGGAGCGCGACGCCCGAAGGGACGCTGGCGCTGATCCTTCTGACCGACCAGTTTCCGCGCAACATGTTCCGCAACACGCCGCGCGCCTTCGCGACCGATGCGCTCGCCGTGCGCCTCGCGGAGCGTTCGGTCGCGCGAGCGTTCGACCGCGCCTATGCCCCGCCGCTGCGGCGTTTCTTCTACCTGCCCTTCATGCATGCCGAAGACATCGTCCTGCAAAAGCGCTGCGAGGCGCTTTGCGCGGCGGCGGGCGACGAGGAGGGCGTGGCGTTCGCTGTCGTCCATCGCGAGATCATCGCGAAATTCGGCCGTTTCCCGCATCGCAATCCGATCCTCGGCCGCGCGATGACGGAGGAGGAGCGGGCCTTTCTCGACGCAGGCGGCTTTTCGGGCTGAATTTCCGGCGCAGCAAATGCGGCCGTCGGCCGCTTGCGTTGACCGTCCCCCCGCGTGCTAGCGTAAGACCACACGCATTCGAATCGAGGACGGAAAAATGACGGGCGCTGCAGGCGCGCCGGCGGCGCCGCAATTCCGGGAGCTGTTCGCGCCCAAACTGCTCACGGTCCTGCGTGAGGGCTACACATTCGCAAATCTGCAGCAGGACGCGCTGGCGGGGCTGACGGTCGCGGTCGTCGCCATCCCGCTGTCCATGGCCATCGCCATCGCCTCTGGCGCGAGTCCCGCCGCGGGCCTGACGACCGCCATCGTCGGCGGCTTTCTCATCTCGGCGCTCGGCGGCAGCCGCTTCCAGATCGGCGGGCCGGCCGGCGCCTTCATCGTGCTGGTCGCCAAGACGATCGAGACCTACGGCTACGACGGATTTCTCGTCGCCACTATCATGGCGGGGCTGCTGCTGCTCGGGCTCGGCTATCTCCGGCTCGGCTCGCTGATCCGCTACATTCCGCACAGCGTGCTCGTCGCCTTCACCGCCGGCATCGCCGTCATCATCATGGCGAGCCAGATGCGCGACGTGTTCGGCCTGTCGATCGCGCGGGAGCCGGCCGCCTTCGTGCCGAAGGTCGAGGCCCTGTGGGCGGCGCATGCGAGTTTCAACCCCGCCGCGCTCGGCGTGGCGGCCGCCACGCTCTGCGCGATCCTGTCGCTGCAATTCTGGAATCCGCGCTTTCCCGGCCTGCTGGTCGCCGTCGCGACGGTGTCGATCGCGGCTTACGTCCTGAAGCTTCCGGTCGAGACGATCGGCATGCGCTTCGGCGCGCTGCCGAGCGCGCCGCCCATGCCGCATCTGCCGGCGCTGTCCCTCGACAAGATCGTGGACGTCGCGCCCGCCGCCTTCGCCATGGCGCTGCTCGGCGGCATCGAATCGCTGCTGTCGGCCGCGGTCGCCGACGGCATGACGGGGCGGCGGCATCGCTCCAATTGCGAACTGGTGGCCCAGGGCTACGCCAATATCGCCTCGGCGTTGTTTGGCGGGCTGTGCGCCACCGGCACGATCGCGCGCACCGCGACCAACGTGCGCGCCCATGCGCATGGTCCGGTCGCGGGTATGCTGCACGCCTTGTTCGTGCTGCTGTTCATGCTGGTCGCGGGCCCGCTCGTCGCCTATGTGCCGCTCGCCGCGCTCGCCGCCGTTCTCGTCATCGTCTCCTGGAACATGATCGAGAAGGAGGAAATCCGCGCGATCTTCCGGCGCGATCCGGCGGAGGCGGGCATTTTTCTGGCGACGGTCGGGCTCACCGTCTTCCGCGATGTGGCCGAGGCGATCGCCGTCGGCGTGACGCTCGGCTCGCTGCTGTTCATGCACCGCATGGCGGGCGTGGTGGAGGCGGCGACGCATACGCGGCTGATCGACGACGACATTCCCGATGTCGTCGGCGGATCGGACGGCGCGCATGATTTCGACGCGCGCGGCATCGCCGTCCTCTCGATGCGCGGGCCGCTGTTCTTCGGCGCGGCCGGTTTCGTGTCCTCCGTGCTCGACCGGATCGGCGAGAAGCCGCGCGGCTTCGTGCTCGATCTCGGGCGTGTGCCCTTCATCGACGAGACGGCGGCGCATGCGCTGATCGCCTTCTTCGGCAAGGCGCAGAAGCGCGGGGTGCGCGTGGCGGTGGCCGGCGTGCAGCGTCCGGTGCTGCGCACGCTGCTGCAGAACGGCCTCGACCGGCATATCGTGACGATGGCGCCGGACGTCGACGCGGCGCGCCGGCGCCTGTCGCGCGCGGCGGAAAAAAGCGAGGCCGCGCTGGTCTGATCTAGAAGCGCGCGCGCCGCAGATCGTCGAGCAGGCTCCGCAATTCCTGCACGGGGCGCCGCCCGTTGCGGCGAAAGCATTCGAGCCGCGCGGCGAGCGCCGGCCCGAGCGTCTCCTGCGCGGCGCGCGGCTCGTCCTTCATGCGGCGCATGATCGGCAGAAGACGGATTTCGGCGCGCAGACGATCGCTTTCGTCTTCGTCCCAATCGGCGATATCGGCCGGCCCGAGCATGGACAAATCCCAACGTGAAATATGGCGGCGCAATACACCGGCGCAGACAGGCCCGGCAGTCCCGAAAGTCATATGTGCAATGTGGCCGCGCGCTTGTCTTCCGCGCTCGAGCGGTTAGCCTGCCGCAAGCCAGACAACATCGGAAACGCATAGCAAGGAGCGCGCCATGGCCATTTCTCTCTACGACGTCAGCATCGCCGGTTTTCTGCAGGCGCTGACGGGCGTCGCGGGCTTTCTCGAGAAGGGGCGCGCCCATTTCGCCGACAAGCCCGGCGCGCTGGAGGAAATCGTCGAATCGCGGTTGTGGCCGGACATGCTGCCGTTCCGCTTTCAGGTCATATCGGTCGTGCATCATTCGCAGGGCGCGATCGAGGGCGTGCGGAAGGGAACCTTCTCGCCCCGCATGGATGGGCCCAAGGATTATGCAGGCCTGCAGCAGATCGTGGCGGACGCCCGCACGATGCTGAAGGCCGTGACGCGCGAGGAGATCGATGCGCTGGAAGGCAAGGACATGTTTTTCGAGTTCCGCGACGTGAAGCTGCCGTTCACGGCCGAGAATTTCCTGATGTCGTTCTCCACGCCCAACCTGCATTTCCATGCGGCGACGGCCTACGATCTGCTGCGCATGAAGGGCGCGCCGCTCGGCAAGCGCGACTTCACGGGACCGATGCGGATCAAGAAGTAACCAAGGACCGCGAGCCTTCAGGCTCGCATCCCGGCGATGGATCGAGCGAGCCTGAAGGCTCTCGGTCCATCGGCGTCCTTGATCCCGCGCCTCGACGCGCCCGGGCGCGAGGGATAGATTGCGCCAAAACCTGTCCGGGAGAGCCCAAGTGACCGAACACGATCCCGCCATCGCGCGGCTGACGCAGCGTCCGCCGCAGGCCGAAATCGACGCGACCGTCGGCGAGCTCGCCGCGCGCTTCGGCAACCGGCTCGTCACCTCGATGGCCGTGCGCGAACAGCATGGCCACAATCTCTCCTGGACGCCGAACCAGCCGCCGGACGCGGTGATCTTCGCGCAATCGACGGAAGACGTCTCGGACGCCGTGAAGATCTGCGCAGCGCACGGCGTTCCGGTGATCGCGCTCGGCACCAACACGTCGCTCGAAGGCCATACCAACGCGCCCTACGGCGGCGTCTGCATCGACGTCTCGCAGATGAACAACATTCTCGAGGTCCATGCCGAGGATCTCGACGTCGTGCTGCAGCCCGGCGTCACGCGCAAGGCGCTGAACGATTATCTGCGCGACACCGGCCTGTTCTTCCCGATCGATCCCGGCGCCGACGCCTCCATCGGCGGCATGTGCGCGACGCGCGCGTCCGGCACCAACGCCGTGCGCTACGGCACGATGAAGGACAATGTGCTGGCGCTGACCGTGGTCATGCCGGACGGTCGGATCGTCAAGACGGCGCGGCGCGCGAAGAAATCTTCCGCAGGCTACGATCTCACGCGGCTGTTCGTGGGTTCCGAAGGCACGCTCGGCATCATCACCGAGATCACGCTGAAGCTCTATGGAATCCCGGAAGCGATTTCGGCCGCGACTTGCCAGTTCCCGTCGATCAAGGCCGCCTGCGACACCGTCATCGAGACGATCCAGTCGGGCCTGCCGATCGCGCGCATCGAACTCGTCGATCCCCTGACCGTGCGCGCCTTCAACAATTACGCCAAGCTCGGCCTCAACGAAGCGCCGATGCTGTTCCTCGAATTCCACGGCACCGAAAAGGGTGTGGAGGAGCAGACCGCGCGCTTCAAGGAATTGGCCGAAGCCAATGGCGGCGGTCCGTTCAACTGGACGACGAAGCCCGAGGAGCGCACGAAACTCTGGCAGGCGCGCCACGACGTCTACTGGGCGCACCAGACGCTGAAGCGCAAGCCGGAAATGTCGGGCTTCTCGACCGACGTCTGCGTGCCGATCTCGCGGCTCGCCGATTGCGTGACGCAGACGATCGAGGACGCCGAGCGCATCGGCATCGTCGCGCCGGTCGTCGGCCATGTCGGGGACGGGAATTTCCACACCGGCCCGCAGTTCGACCCCGGCGATCCCGATGACGTCGCCAAGGCCAAGACCTTCGTCGAGCGCCTTGTGCGCCGCGCGCTCGACATGGGCGGCACCTGCACCGGCGAGCACGGCGTCGGCCAGGCCAAGATCAAATACATGCGCGAAGAGCATTCGCCGGAGACGCTGAACGTGATGCGCGCGATCAAGCGCGCGCTCGATCCGCAGAACATCATGAATCCGGGAAAGGTGCTCGACGCGTAGGGGCCTTTGCCTCCCTCCCCGCTTGCGGGGAGGGTCCGCCGCGTAGCGGCGGGGGTGGGGATCAATCCGCTCGCAAGCGATTGGTCGTCGCGCCCGGTCGCTTGCAACCCCACCCGCATCGCTGCGCGATGCGACCTCCCCGCAAGCGGGGAGGTAGGCGCGCACGCAACCCTCTCCCCCCTGTCGCGTTCATGCCATGCATGAACGCGCCGTCCACCGTCCTCACCGATATCCCCCAGCGCCTCGACCGCCTGCCGTGGGGGCGCTTCCACACGCTGGTCGCCGTCGCGCTCGGGATCACCTGGGTGCTCGACGGGCTGGAGGTGACGATCGCCGGGGCCATCGCCGGCGCGCTCAAGGCCTCGCCGCGCCTGCATTTCTCCGATGCGGACGTCGGGCTCGCCTCGAGTTTCTATCTCGCGGGCGCCGTCGCCGGCGCGCTGCTGTTCGGCTGGCTGACGGATCGGCTCGGCCGCAAGAAACTGTTCTTCATCACGCTCGCGCTCTATCTCGTCGCCACCGGCGCGACCGCCTTTTCCTGGAGCCTGCCCAGCTTCTGCCTGTTCCGGCTGCTGACCGGCGCCGGCATCGGCGGCGAATACGCCGCGATCAATTCCACCATCCAGGAGCTGATGCCCGCGCGCTATCGCGGCCGCGTCGATCTCGCGATCAACGGCACCTTCTGGCTCGGCGCGGCCGCGGGCGCGGCGGCGTCCATCGTGCTGCTCGATCCCGCGCGCTTCGCTCCCGATCTCGGCTGGCGGCTCGCCTTCTTCATCGGCGCGGCGATCGGCCTCGTCATCCTCGCGTTGCGCGCCTTCCTGCCGGAAAGCCCGCGGTGGCTCGCGATCCACGGCAGGCCGGCCGAGGCGGAGGCGATCGTCGACCAGATCGAGGACGATTTTCGCGCGGCCGGCCACAAGCTCGCGGAATTGAGCGATGCGCCGAAGCTCGCCTTCGCCGCGCGCACGCATACGCCGCTCGGCGAAGTCTACGAGGCGATCGTGCGCACCCATCGCACGCGCTCTTTCGTCGGCCTCGCGCTGATGGGCGCGCAGGCCTTCTTCTACAACGCGATCTTCTTCACCTACGCGCTCATCCTGACGCGCTTCTACGCCGTGCCGCCGGACCAGGTCGGCTGGCATCTCATTCCCTTCGCGCTCGGCAACGTGCTGGGGCCGTTCATCCTCGGGCCGCTGTTCGACACGCTCGGCCGCCGGCCGATGATCGCGGCGACCTACGCCGCCTCGGGCGTCGCGCTCGCGGTCGCCGGCTATCTCTTCTGGCGCGGTGCGCTCGATGCGCATCAGCAGACGCTTGTCTGGTCCTGCGTGTTCTTCGTCGCCTCGGCGGCGGCGAGCGCCGCCTATCTCACGGTCAGCGAAATCTTCCCCGTGGAGATCCGCGCCCTCGCCATCGCGCTATTCTACGCATTCGGCACGGCGCTCGGCGGCGTCGCCGCGCCCTATATATTCGGGCAATTGATCGGCACGGGCTCGCGGCTCGCGTTGTTCGCCGGCTATCTGTTCGGCGCGGCCTGCATGATCGGAGCGGCCGCGGCGGCGCTGCGCTGGGGCGTGGCGGCCGAGCGGCGCTCGCTCGAAAGCGTGGCGCGGCCGCTGTCGGCGCGCGACTGACGCCATCCGCAGGCCACGAATTGCGCTAGACTGTCAGCGGAATCGAACGAGGGTCCTTGCGCGAAATCCTGACGATCGTCGCCGCCTGCATCGTGGTCGCGCTCGCGGCCGCGCTCGTTGCGCCGCCGTTCGTCGACTGGACGAAGCACAGCGCGGCGATCGCGCAGAGGCTCGGCGCGAATTTCGGCGGCCGCGTCGCCCTCGAAGGACCGGTGCGGCTGCGGCTCCTGCCGGCGCCGCGCCTCACCGCCGGCGCGCTCACGGCCGAGCGGCCGGGGCTCGCATTGCGCGCCAGGGCGACGACGCTGGAGCTGTCCGCGCCGGCGCTGCTGCGCGGCGCCTTCGAATTCACCGAGATCGCGCTCGATCATGCGGAGGTCGCGCTCGATCCCGCGCGCCTCGACGTTGTCGGCGCGCGGGACGCGCGCGTCGCGGTCGCGCGCTTTCAGTTGAGCGACGCGACCGTGCGCATAGCGGGCGCTGCGCCGCTGACGTTCGAGCATGTCGAGATGAGCGGCGCGGCCGACACGCTCGCCGGTCCGTTTCGCGGGCAGGGCGCGTGGCGCGACGGGCGCGACATCGCCTTTTCCTTTTCGACCGGCGCTCTCGACAACGGAAAGCTGCGCGGCAAGCTCTCCTTCGACGACGCCGCGACGAAAGCGCATGTCGAGGCGACCGGCGATCTTGGTCTCGTGGACGGCGCGCCGCAATTCGTCGGGCAGGCGGTCGCGGTCGCGCCGCTCGGCGGGGCGCCGGCGCGCGCCTCCTTCGCAATTTCGGCGACCGGCGCGGCGCTGCGTGCGGAGAGCATCGACGCGCGCCTCGGCGACGACGACCATGCGCTCAATTTCACGGGCGACGCCGAAGTGTCGCGCTCCGGCGGTCTCGACGCGCGGCTGAAGGCCGCGAGCCTCGATCTCGACCGTTTTCGCGCCGCCTACGGCGTTCTCGATCTCGCCCGGGCGGCGCCGGCGCTCGATCTGCGCGCGTCGCTCGCCTCCGACAGCGTCCTGCTCGGCGGCGAGGCGCTGACCAATGTCGTCGTCGCCGTCGCGCGCGCGAACGGCGCACAGCCGCGTTACACCGCCGACGCCGGATTGCCGGGCCGCACGCGCCTGCGTTACGACGGCGCATTCGACGTCGCGGGAGCGAAGACGCTCGACGGCGCGCTGAAGCTGGACACGCGCGATGCGGGCAGGCTTGCGAAATATGTCGCGCCCGCGGCGCCGCAGGTCGCGCGATGGCTGTCGGCGGGCGGTGTGGCGCGGCTCGTCTTCGACGGCCGCGTGCGCGCCCGCGCCGACGGCCTCGCGCTCGATGCGCGCGCGCTCGACATCGACCGCTCGAAATTGTCGGGCGCGATCGACTGGCGCGCCGCGACGCCCGCGAGCGCGAGCAGGCTCACCGCGCGGCTCGCCGCCTCGGTGATCGACGTCGACGGCCTGCCGGATCTTCGCGCGCTCGCAGCCGTCGCGTCGCAGGACGATCTCGCGCTTTCGCTGGATGCGCAGGCTCTGCGCGTCGCGCGTCTCGGCGACGCCTCGACGGAGACGGGCCGTTTGCGGCTTGCTTTTTCGCGTGCGGCGGGCGTCTCGACGCTCGATGAATTATCCGTCGCCGATCTCGGCGGCGCGAATCTTTCCGGGTCCGGTCGCGCGACGGCGCAGGGCGGCGGTTTCGATTTCAAGCTCGACGCCGACAGGCTCGCCGATCTCGCGCAGCTCGTGCGCCGGATCGCGCCGGGACCGGCGAGCGACGCCTTTGTTGCGCGCGCCGCCGCCTTTTCGCCCGCGCATCTGACCCTCGGACTGGCGATGGATGCGGGCGGCGCCTTCACGCAGCTCAATCTGTCCGGCGAAGCCGGCGGAACGCGCATGAGCGCGCAGGCGTCGCCCGCCGGCGCCGGGCGGATGCAGGCGCATCTCGCCATGCAGGCGGGCGAGGCGGCGGCGCTGCTGCGGCAGGCGGGCCTGGCCGTGCTGCCGCTCAAGGGTCTCGGCGGCGCGCGCCTGGAGGCGCAGGGCGAAGGCGCGATCGGCGGCGCGCTGCAGACGCGCGCGCGCCTCGATCTCGCAGGGCTTTCGCTGCGCTTCGACGGCGAGACCCTTCTCGCTCTTAACCAGGCCAGCGCACATGGCGCGCTGACGGCCGACAGCGCCGACGTGGCGCGCCTCGCGCCGCTGTTCGCCTTCGGCGCGCCTGATCCCACCACGACGGCGCCGCTGCAGGGCCGCGCGCAGATGCGCATCGACGGCGGCGGACTGGCGCTCGATGCGCTCGACGCCGAGATCGCAGGCGCAAGGGTGAAAGGCGAACTCGCGCGCACGACGGCCGGCGCGGTCAGCGGCGCGCTCGCGCTCGATCGTCTGGCGGCGCCGGACCTCGTCGCGCTCGTTCTCGGGCCGGCGCAGCCCACGTCCAGGGGTGCGATCTGGCCGACATTGAAATTCGCCGCAACGCGTTTCGATCCCCCGAAGGCGGACGTGACGCTCGATGTCGCGCGGCTCGCGCTCGGCGGCGGGATCGTCGCGGGCGATGCGAAGATGCGGCTCGCGCTGGCGCCGGGGTCGATGGTCGCGCGCGACCTGTCGATGACGTTCGGCGAGGGACGGATTTCGGGCGAGGTTGCGCTGAGGCGCGAGGGCGGCGCGGCGCTCGCCAAAGCGCGGCTGAGCGGCGAAGCGATCGCCCTTGCGGCAGGGCCGTTCGCGGCGCGCGTCGGCGGCGCGCTCGATATGTCCGGGGCCGGCGGCTCGATGGCCGAACTTGTGTCGTCGCTCGCCGGTTCGGCACGCCTGAAATTCGCCGACGCGCAGATCGCGCGCGCGGCGCCCGACGCGCTGGCGCGGGTCGTGGCGGATGCGGAGAAATCCGAGAGCCCGCCCGAACCGCGCGCCGTGACCGTGGAGCTGGCGCGCGCGCTCGACGCGGGCGCGCAGACGCCGCCGCCGTTCGACAGCGATGCGACCATCGCATCCGGCCGCGTTGCGCTGGCGCCGGTCGCGCTGCGCTTCGGCAATGTCGATGCGCGGCTGTCGGGCGTCTTCGATCTGCGCGCCGGCGAAATGGATGTGCGCGAGGCGCTCGAACTGGCGGCGCCGCAGGGCTGGTCCGCCGCGCCGCGCATCGAGCTCGCGTGGCGCGGGGCTCCCGCGGCGCCGGCGCGCAGCGTGAATGCGGATGCGCTCATCGCCGCGCTCGCCGAACGCGCGATCGCGCGCGAGACCGAGCGCAATGCCGCCCTCGAGGCGGACATTCACGAACGCGCCTTCTTCAACCGGCGCCTCAAGATGGACCGCCGCAACGATGAGGAGCGGCGCGCCGCCGAGGAAGCAGCGCGCCGCGAGCAGGAGGAAGCCGGGCGCCGCGCGCCGGATGAAATAAAGCGGCGCGCGTCCGAAGACGCGAAGCGCGCGGCGCCCGCGCAACCGGAGCGCCGGGAGGCCGCGCCTGCGCAATCCGAGCCGCAGTCCAAACCGGCGCCGCGCCCGCCCGCCGCCTTCGCGCCGGCTGGGCGCGGCGTTGCGCCCGATCCGTCGACGGCTGGCCGCTATTGAGGATCAGAGCGGTTCGGCGGCGAAGACGTTCGTCGGCGCGACGATCTCGTCCTGCGCCTCGACGAGCAGAAGCTCGCGCGCGCCTTCCTCGTGCGTGCGTTTGAGAACGCCGTAGATCGCCGCGCCCGCGCGTTCGAGCGCGGCCTTCGGCGATTTCGTCGCCAGGCATTGCGCGAAGAAGAGCGCGGCGATGGCGTCGCCGGCGCCGTTGAAATCCTCCGGCAGGCGCGGCGTGCGGAGGCGGAACACGCCTTCGAACGACGAGACGAAGAGATCGACGCAATCGTCGGGCGTGTCGGCGAGATGCGCCGAGGTGACGAGCACGATCTTCGGCCCGCGGGCATGCAGCGCGTCGACAGCCGCGCGAAAGCCCGTCATGCCGACGATGGGTGCGCCGTTGAGCCATTCGAGCTCGAAGTGATTGGGCGTGACGACGTCGGCGGCCGCCAGCGCGGAGGTCGAAAAGAATTCCGGCACGCCGGGCTTGACGAAGATTCCGGGGCCGGCGTCGCCGATCACGGGGTCGCAGCAATAGAGCGCGTTCGGATTTTCCTGTTTCATGCGCCTGACGGCGCGCAGAATGGCCTCGCCGATTTCGGCGGCGCCGACATAGCCGGAGATGAGCCCGTCGCAACGCGCCAGCGCGCCGCGCTCGGCGACGCCGGCCACGCAATCGTCGATCAGCTTCGCGTCGAAGGCGCGGCCGCGAAAGGCGCCGTAGCCCGGATGATTGGAGAATTGCACGGTGTGGATCGGCCAGACCTCGACGCCCATGCGCTGAAGCGCGAAGACGGCGGCGGAATTGCCGACATGGCCGTAGGCGACGTGGGACTGGATGGAGAGGATGTTCATTCTGAAATATTGGACCGCGAGCCTTCAGGCTCGCAATCCTCTTTTGGTGAAAATGCGAGCCTGAAGGCTCGCGGTCCGAATTACTTCACGCTCGCCGCCGCCTTCTTCGCGAACCTGTCGTCGAAGGTCGCCGCCAGGTCGATCTTCGCATCCTTCAATTCCGGGGTGAATTGCACGAGCATGTCGAGCGCGCTCTTCATGCCGGCGGGCTCGATCAGGCCGTTCTGCGAATAGGACGCGCGCGAGGCGGCGAAGGCGGCCATGTAGAGCTTCCTGTCGCCGAGCAGGTAGTTTTCCGGCACGAGGCTCGCGACGTCGTCCGGGCTCGCCGTCTTCAGCCATTGCAGCGCCTTGTATTCGGCATTGACGACGGCCTGCATCGTATTGGGATTGGCGTCGAGGAAGGCCTTCTTCGCGTAGATGACGGCGGCCGGATTCTCGCCGCCAAACAGGGCGCGCGTGCCGGCCTCCGTGCGCGTGTCGGCGACGATCCTGATGTCGCCGGTCTGCTCCAGCATGGTGATGACGGGCTCGAGATGCGAGACGCCGTCGACCTGCTTGTTGCGCACGGCCGCGACCGCCGAAGCCGCGCCGCCGACGCCGATCCAGGCGGCGTCGTCGGGCGAGAGCCCGTTCTTCGCCAGGAAGAATTTGGCGAGCATGTTGGTGGAGGAGCCCGGCGCCGTGACGCCGATCTTCAGGCCCTTGAGGTCGGCGGGCTTGTCGTATTTCACGTCCTTGCGCAGCGCGATGACGATGCCGGGGAAGCGGCCGAGATCGATGGTCGCGCGGATGTCCTGGCCCTTGGCCTGCATGTGGATCGTGTGCTCGTAGGCGCCGGCGACGACGTCGACCGAGCCGCCGATCAGCGCCTGCAGGCTCTTGGCGCCGCCGGCGAAATCGATGATCTCGGCGTCGAGGCCCTGTTCCTTGAAGTAGCCCTTCTGCTCGGCGATGGTCAGCGGCAGGTAGTAGAGCAGCGACTTGCCGCCGACGCCGATGACGATCTTCGGCTTTTCGATATGCGCGACCTGCGCGAGCGCGGCGGTGGCGGACAGGGCGAGGGCCGACAGAACTCCGATCAGCGTGCGCGTTTTCATGGGACGTTTCCTTCAGCTTTGTTGATGCGGCTGTGGGCGCCAGACCAGCAGCCGATTTTCGACCAGCGTCACCGCCCAGTCGATGGCGATGACGAAGATGGCGAGCACGATCATGCCGGCGAAGACGCCGGTGACGTCGAACACGCCTTCCGCCTCGTGGATGAGATAGCCGAGTCCCGCCGCCGCGCCGAGATATTCGCCGACGACGGCGCCGACGAGCGCGAAGCCGACGGAGGCGTGCAGCGAGGAGAAGACCCAGGTGAGGGCGGACGGCCAGTAGACATGGCGCATCAGCTGGCGGTCGTTCATGCCGAGCATGCGGGCGTTGGCGAGCACGACGGGCGGGACTTCGCGCACGCCCTGATAGACGTTGAAGAAGACGATGAAGAAGACGAGCGTGACGCCGAGCGCGACCTTCGACCAGATGCCGAGCCCGAACCACAGCATGAAGATCGGCGCGAGCACGACGCGCGGCAGCGAATTCGCCGCCTTCAGGAATGGATCGAAAATGGCGGCGAGGTTCGGCTTGCGCGCGAACCAGAAGCCGATCGCGCCGCCGGCGACCGAGCCGATGACGAAGGCGAGCGCGGTCTCGGTCAGCGTGATCCACAGGTGCTTCCAGACAACGCCGGTTGCAAACATTTTCCACACGCGCGCGAGAACGTCGGCCGGCGTCGAGAAGAAGAATTTCGGCATGAGGTAGACGCCGAAGAGCGGCACGCTCGAGCCGATATGCCAGACGGCGAGCAGCGCGACCGCGACGCCGACCTGCCAGGCGAGGAGGGCGGGGCGGCTCATGGGGCGCGGCTCCTGTCATGCCCGCGAAAGCAGGCATCCAGGGGCGAAGCCTCGACCCCGGCGATGCGGTTTTGGATCCCCGCTTGCGCGGGGATGACATTTGAGCCCGTCACGCCGCGCCTCCCGCCTGCGCCTGATAGGTCTTGAGCACTTCCTCGCGCAGATCGTTCCAGATCGCGCGCTGGATCGCGTGGAATTTCGGGTCGAGCCTGATCTCGTTGATTTCTCGCGGGCGCGGCAGGTCGATGGCGTGCTGCGCCACGATGCGCGCGGCCGGGCCTGCCGACATCACCACCACGCGATCGGCGAGCGCGATCGCCTCCTCGAGATCGTGGGTGACGAAGAGAACCGCCTTGCGGTCGGCCGACCAGAGATCGAGCAACAGGTCGCCCATCATCGCGCGGGTCTGCGCGTCGAGCGGACCGAAGGGCTCGTCCATCAGCAGGATGCGCGGATCGCGGATCAGCATCTGGGCGAGCGCCACGCGCTTGCGCTGGCCGCCGGAGAGCTGGTGCGGATAGCGGTCGCCGAAGGCGGCGAGGCCGACCTTCGCGAGCCAGTCTTGCGCGCGCTCCAGCGCCTGCGCGCGCACGACGCCTTTCGGCTCGAGCGCCACGGCGACATTGTCGCGCGCGGTCTTCCAGGGCATGAGCGCATCCTGCTGGAAGAGATAGCCGCAGGCCGCCGTCACGCCCTCGACCGCGGCGCCCAGCACGCGCGCCGCGCCGGCGGCGGGCTTCAGAAGGCCAGCGACCACGTTCAGCAGCGTGGACTTGCCGCAGCCGGTCGGGCCGACGATGGCGACGAATTCGGTTTCGCCGACCGAGAGATCGGCGCCTTCGACCGCGACATAGCGCGCCGCGCTCGCGCCGAAGGCGACGGTCACGCGATCGAGCCGGACGGCGGGCGCGGCAGGTGCGGGGGTGGGCGACATGGTTCGAAACGGGCGAAAGGGGCCGCACGTTGGCCGATCGCGGCGCGGCGCGCAAGCCGGCGTGGATTGCGCGGGCGCGCCCGGCGTGGCTTGATCGCGGCCTTGAAGGGAATCAGGGCGATGGCGCGATTGGCGGAGGCTCTCGACCGCCTTGTCGGGCGGGTCGTCGAAGCCGGCAAATGGCTGGCGCTGCCGGTCGTGCTGCTTCTGTCGGCGCAATGGCCGCTGCGCGATCTCGTGCGCTGCTGCTCGCGCGAGGCGAACGATGTCGGCCAGTGGCTGTTCGCGCTGTTCATCGCCATTGCGCTGACGGCCGCCACCCGCGCCGGAACGCATCTGCGCGCGGATTTCCTTGCGCAGGAGCTGCCGAGGCGGACGCAACGACGCATCGCGGCAGCCGGCGCGGCTTTCGTCGCCCTGCCGTGGTCCTGTTTCACGCTCGCCCTCTACGGCCGGGACGCGTGGCGCTCGCTCCTGATCCTCGAAAGCTTTCCGGACACGAACAACCCCGGCTATTTCATCATCAAGCTCGCTGTCGTGCTGATGGCCGCGCTGGTCGCGGCGCAGGCGCTGGCCGACATGTTCCGCGCGCCCGGCGACGACGGCGAGGCTGCATGAGCGCGTGGTTCGGCGTCGCGCTGCTTCCGCTGGTCGCGGCCGTGATGCTGGCGACAGGCCTGCCTGCCTTTTTCGTCCTGATCGGCGCAGCCGCATTCGGCGCGCTGTTCATTCTTGCGACCGGCGGCGACGCCGCATTGCTCGGCGCCCTCGGCGCGCGGCTGCAGGCGTTGCTCGAGGGCGATCTTCTGCAGGCGTTGCCGCTGTTCGTCATGATGGGCGTGACTTTGAACCGGCTGCCGCTGGTCGAGAGCCTGTTTCGCACGGGCGTTGCGCTCGGGCGCGGTGGGGCGGTCGCGCCGCGCCTGTCGGCGCTGGCGATCGGCGCGCTGGTTGCGCCGATGAATGGTTCGGTCGGCGCCAGCGTCTCGATGCTGTCGCGCGGGGTCGCGCCCCTGCTTGCGGGCGCCGGCGTCGCGCCGCCCGAACGCGTGGCGCTGATCGCCGCCTCGAGCACGCTCGGCGTCGGCATACCGCCGTCGCTCGTGCTGCTGTTTCTCGGCGACGCCATGCTCAATGCGCACACGATCGCCGCGCGCGCGACCGACGCCTCCGTGCGGATCGTCAATACGCAGGACATTTTTCGCGCAACGCTGATTCCCGCCGCGCTCACGCTCCTCTGCTGGATGGCGATCGCGGCGCTGCGCGCGAAGCGCGAGCCCGCGGGCGGCGCGCAGCCGGGGCCGCTCGCGCCGCGCGAGGCGATCGTCGCGGGGATCGTCGCCGCATCGGTGCTCGTCCTGCTCGGCGGCGTGGCGAGCGGCCTGTTCTACGCCGTCGAAGCGGCCGCGACCGGCTGCGTCGCGCTGCTGGCGGCGGGCGCCGTCACGCGCGCGCTGACGATCGGGACGCTGAAGGATATATTGCGCGACACGCTCGCCATATCCGGCGCGCTGTTTGCGCTGCTGGCGGCGGCGACAACGTTCACGCTCGTGCTGCGGGTGCTCGGGTCCGACAGGCTCGCCACCGATCTCATGGCGGCGGCCCCGGGCGGACCGGCGGTCGCGGTCGCGGCGCTGCTCGTCGTCATGGCGGCTTCCGCGCTCGTGCTCGACGCCTTCGAGATCGTCTTCGTCATCGTGCCGATCGCCATGCCTGGCGCACTGATGCGCGCGCCGGACGCGGCCTGGGTCGCCGCGCTGGCGGCGCTGACGTTACAGGCGAGCTTTCTCGTGCCGCCGCTCGGGTATGCGATCATGATGGCGCGCGCGGCGAAGGGGCTTGCCGCGACGACGGCGGCGATCGCGAGGGATGTCGCGCCCTATCTGGCGGCGCTGGTCGCCGTCATCGGGCTGACCATCGCCTGGCCCGGCGCGACCCATCTGTTCGATCCCCCGGCGCCGGCGGGCGCCGCTCCTGTCGAAAAACTCGACATTCCTCCGCCCGAACCGCCGCCGGCGTTCAAGTAAAGCCACATTCAGCGGGCATTCAGGCGCGCGCAGGATTATGCGCCCGGCGAGGGCGTGATCGACAGATCGTCGGCATTGTCCTCCGGGGGAACGATGAAGACCAGATTTTCCGCCGCGCTCTTCGCGGCCGCCTGTTTTTCCCTGGTTTGCGCCGCCGGCGCCGCGCCGGCGCAGACGGCGGACGACGCGCCGCAACAGATGCGCATCATCAAGAAGAAGGCGAAGAAGCCGAGCGCGAAGTCGATTGCGGCGACGAAGACGCTGGAAGGCGTGATCCGCAAGTTCGAATGCGGCGACAATTGCTATCTGACGATCAGGACCGCCAAGGCTGAGGAGACGGGGCTCTGCGAGGCGAAAGCCTGCGCGCCGTGGTTCGAGAACCAGAAGATGCCGCGCGCGATGATCGGCAGGAAAGTGCGCGTGACGACCGGGACGGGCGTTCAGCGCGACGGCTCGGGCAATGTCATGGGCAAGATGACGTCGTTCAAGACGCTGGACTTCGTGAAATAAGTTTGTTCAGCCGTCGAGCGCGCGCCAGAGTCGCGCGTGGAGGCCGGTCTTCGCCAGATCGTCGTCGCTCGCGTCGGGCGTCGGCGCGTGCGCAATCGTCTCGACGACGGTCGCGCCGGGCCCGGCGCTCAGGACGAGAATGCGATCGGCGTAACGCAAGGCGTCGAGCGGATCGTTGCTCGCCATCAGGATCGCGAGTTCGTCTTCATCCGCGGCGCGGGCGAGCGCATTGGCCGTCAGCATTTTCGCGCGGCGGTCCATGGGCGAGAACGGATCGTCGAGGCAGAGCAGGGCCGGGCGCGCCGCGATTCCGCGCGCAATGACGAGCCGCGCGCGATGGCCGCGCGACAGGCGGAAGGGCTCGTGGCCGAGATAGGTTTCGAGGCCGAGGTCGGTGAGCAGGTCTTCGGCGCGCACGCGCGCATTCGGTTCGGACATGACCTCCGCGACGATGTCGCACGAGGATTTCGCGTCGTCGAGCGGCATGGAATGATGCGCGAGGACGGCGGCGCCGGCGCGGTCGATACGGCCTGCCGTCGGCGCGATCTCGTCGGCGGCGAGACGCAGCAGCGTCGTCTTGCCCGCGCCGGGCGGCCCGACGAGGAAGGTCCATTCGCCGGGGTTGAGCGCAAAAGAGAGGTCGCGGAGAATTTCCGCGCCCGAGAGGGTGACGCCGGCATTGTGGAAGACGGTTGGTTTCACGCGGGATCCGGAAGTGAGTGGCGAAGACTTACATGCATCAGGCAGACCCGTCATTCCATCCACCGAGACGACGGCTTCGGCCTGGCGTTCGTCGCATCGACGGGCGCCGGCGGACGGATCGCCGCATCGGCCCTGCGGGCCTCCTCGCAATGACGGCGCGGCGGAGAAAAGCGCCAACAAAAAAGCCCCCGTCTCCGGGGGCTTTTCGTGGATCGCCAATCGATCGGTTCTTTTCCGCCGATGGGCCTTACGTCCCCTCAACGCCAATAATCATTCCGGCTTGTCGCCCGGAAGGCGTTGCTGGTCAGGCAGCAGCGTTTGAAACCGGCGGTTCGAGCCGCAAGGACATAAATCGTCGCGGCCGAGCTTTTCCAGAAGGTCCTTGTCGCCGTGGACGACGCGATAGCCGCGCTTGACCGCGGTCTCGGAAGGAAAATCCCCTCCGGCGCTTGCTCATCGGTTCAAAAGGAGTGGGTGTCTTTACGATCGCGCATGGCGGCCTCCCGTCTTGTGCTGCGAGGGCGCTCCGATAACGCGAAACGCGCGCCGTTGGCAACGGCGCGCGCAGGATTACATGCGCTTTATGCAGCCGTCATGGCCGGGCTTGTCCCGGGCATGACGGTGGAGGCGGAACGACGTGCGCCAACAAAAAAGCCCCCGTCTCCGGAGGCTTTTTCATGCGATCCGCAGATCAGTTCTTTTCCTTGTCGACCAGCTTGTTCTTGCCGATCCAGGGCATCATGGCGCGCAGCTTCTCGCCGACCTCTTCGATCTGGTGAGCGGCGGCGCGGGCGCGGGTGGCCTTGAACGAGGTTTGGTTGACCTTGTTCTCGAGCATCCAGTCGCGCGTGAACTTGCCGGACTGGATGTCGGCGAGAACGCGCTTCATCTCGGCCTTGGTCTCCGGCGTGATGATGCGCGGGCCGGTGACGTATTCGCCGTATTCGGCGGTGTTGGAGATCGAGTAGTTCATGTTGGCGATGCCGCCCTCGTAGATGAGGTCGACGATCAGCTTCACTTCGTGCAGGCACTCGAAATAGGCCATTTCCGGCGCGTAGCCGGCTTCCACCAGCGTCTCGAAGCCCGCGCGGATCAGCTCGACGAGGCCGCCGCAGAGGACGACCTGCTCGCCGAACAGGTCGGTCTCGCATTCTTCCTTGAAGTTGGTCTCGATGATGCCGGCGCGGCCGCCGCCGATGGCGGACGCATAGGACAGGCCGAGGTCATGGGCGTTGCCCGAGGCGTCCTGGTGGATGGCGATGAGACAGGGCACGCCGCCGCCGCGCTTGTATTCGGAACGCACGGTGTGGCCGGGGCCCTTGGGGGCGACCATGAGGACGTCGAGGTCCTTGCGCGGCTCGATGAGGTTGAAATGGACATTCAGGCCGTGCGCGAACAGGAGGGCGGCGCCCTTCTTCATGTTGGGGGCGAGCTCGTCGCGGTAGATGTCGGCCTGCAGTTCGTCGGGGGTCAGCATCATGACGACGTCGGCCCATTTGGCGGCGTCGGCCACGGTCATGACCTTGAGGCCTTCGCCCTCGGCCTTCTTCGCCGAGGCCGAGCCGGCGCGCAGCGCGACGCAGACGTCCTTCACGCCGGAATCGCGCAGGTTGAGCACATGGGCGTGGCCCTGCGAGCCGTAGCCGACCACGGCGACCTTCTTGCCCTTGATGAGATTGATGTCGGCGTCCCGATCGTAATAAACGCGCATTTTATCGTTGCTCCTTGGGTGTTTTCGGCCGCATGGCGGCAAATTTCCGAATGCGGGCGCTTCGTGAAGGTTTGAACGGGCGAGGTCAAGCCCCGGACCGCGAGCCTTCAGGCTCGCCCTGGGACAAATGCGAGCCCGAAGGCTCGCGGTCCGGCTTTCAGCGCGGCTCGGGGCCCCGCCAGCTGGCGGCGACGCCGGTCCGGCATACTTCCACCAGGCCGAGCGGGCGCATCAGTTCGACGAAATCGTCGATCTTGGCGGTGGCGCCGGTCAGTTCGAAGATGAAGCTTTCCGTGGTCGCGTCGATCACCTTGGCGCGGAAGGCTTCCGCCAGCCGCAGCGCCTCGACGCGGGCCTCGCCCGTCCCGCGCACTTTCACCATGGCGAGCTCGCGCTCGATCGAGCGCTTGTTGAGCGAGAGGTCGATGACCTTGTGGATCGGCACGATGCGCTCGAGCTGATGCGTGATCTGCTCGATCACTTCCGGCGTGCCGGTCGTGACGATGGTGATGCGCGACAGGTGCTCGCCATGCGCGACCTCCGCGACCGTGAGGCTCTCGATATTGTAGCCGCGGCCCGAGAACAGGCCGACGACGCGCGCGAGAACGCCGGGCTCGTTGTCGACGAGCACCGACAAGGTGTGGCTCTCGACGTTCGACTTGCCGATGGCCGAGGAATAGGGGGAGGGCGGGAAGGGAGACGAGGGGACGGCGGCGTTCATCAAACTAATCCTGCGTGTTGGGCGCCCCTTCTCCCGCTTGCGGGAGAAGGTGTCATGCGCAGCATGACGGATGAGGGCGCAGCGATTGCGGAACCGATTGGCCCTCATCCGACCCTCGCTGCGCGAGGGCCACCTTCTCCCGTTTCACGGGAGAAGGGAGGGCAGCTTCTCACACCAACATCTTCCCCTTGTCGTCGATGACCGAGCCGATGTCGTCGACCGCGTCGGGCAGGATCATGTCGTTGTGCGCCTTGCCCGAGGGAATCATGGGCAGGCAGTTCTCGGCCTTGTCGACGAGGCAATCGAAGATCACGACATTGGGCGTGTCGATCATCTCCTTGATCGCATCATCCAGCTTCGCCGGGTCCGAGCAGCGGATGCCGTGCGCGCCATAGGCTTCGGCGAGCTTGACGAAATCGGGCAGGGCTTCCGAATAGGATTGCGAATAGCGGCCGCCGTGCAGCAGCTCCTGCCACTGGCGCACCATGCCCATGTATTCGTTGTTGAGGATGAAGATCTTCACCGGCAGGCGGAACTGCACGGCCGTGGAAAGTTCCTGGATGTTCATCAGGATCGAGGCCTCGCCGGCGATGTCGACGACGAGCGCGTCCGGGTGCGCCATCTGCGCGCCGACGGCGGCGGGCAGGCCGTAGCCCATCGTGCCGAGGCCGCCCGAGGTCATCCAGCGGTTCGGCTCCTTGAAGTGGTAATGCTGGGCCGCCCACATCTGGTGCTGGCCGACTTCCGTCGTGACGTAGGTCTTGCGATCCTTGGTGAGTTCATACAGCCGCTGGATGGCGTATTGCGGCTTGATCGTCTGCGTCGAGTTCTGGAAGCCGAACGACTTGCGCGCGCGCCATTTGTCGATCTGCTTCCACCAGGAGGCGAGAGCAGCCTTATCGGCTTGCAACGATTCCGAGCGCCACAGCGTCACCATGTCTTCCAGCACATGCGCGCAATCGCCGACGATGCCGAGATCGACCTTCACGTTCTTGTTGATGGAGGACGGGTCGATATCGATGTGAATCTTCCTCGAGCCCGGCGAGAAAGCGTCGAGGCGACCGGTGATGCGGTCGTCGAAACGCGCGCCGACGGCGATCATCAGATCGCAATCGTGCATGGCGTTGTTGGCCTCGTAGGAGCCGTGCATGCCGAGCATGCCCAGCCATTGCGGATCGGGCGCGGGATAGGCGCCGAGCCCCATCAGGGTCGAGGTGATCGGGAAGCCGGTCAGCTTCACCAGCTCGCGCAGCAGCGTGGAGGCGGCGGGCCCCGAATTGACGACGCCGCCGCCGGTGTAGAACACCGGCTTCTTCGCCGCCGCCATCATGGCCACGGCCTGCATGATCCTGGCGCGGTCGCCCTTGAGCTGCGGGTGATAGGTCTTGTGCTGGATGTTGCGCGCGAAATGGTAGGTTCCGGTCGCGAACTGCACGTCCTTCGGCACGTCGATGACGACGGGGCCGGGGCGGCCGCTGGAAGCCACATAGAACGCCTCGTGCAAGATGCGCGGCAGGTCCTCGATGCGCTTCACGAGATAATTGTGCTTGGTGCAATGGCGGGTGATGCCGACCGTGTCGCATTCCTGGAAGGCGTCGTTGCCGATCAGATGGGTCGGCACCTGGCCGGTGATGCAGACCAGCGGGATCGAATCCATCAGCGCGTCCGTCAGCGGCG
>OEIU01000913.1_pt1 | contig 22437 bp, 22 predicted proteins | sample 1539221 | NCBI WGS metagenome assembly OEIU01 (sample SAMN03792071, study PRJEB22550) | activated sludge metagenome | feature: wastewater treatment plant; material: activated sludge; isolation source: Wastewater treatment plant of a petroleum refinery complex | place: Argentina: Zarate | collected...
GAGATAAGGCCACGTGACTGGAGTTCAGACGTGTGCTCTTCCGATCTCATCGGCGCATCAGAGACTCCCGTAGGGTTCGTGGACAATCGGCGGGCGGGTGTGCCCGCCCGCGTACAGTAAGATAAGTCAGTCCTGACTGAAAACAAGCGCAGGCGATTGTGTCAGCCCGTTACTGTAGGGCCTCCGGGGTCATCGAAGCCGCCGCCCGCCTGCCGGCCGCGCTGCTGCTGATGCTGTGCCTGCTGCCGGCGGTGCCGTGGCTGCTGCCGGCCGCGCGGGCCGGCGACGGCCCGCAGGTCCGCCGGCTCGCCGATCAGGCGCTGCAGGCCTACGGCGAATCGCGCTTCGAGCAGGCGGCCAGCCTGTATGCGCGCGCCGCGCGCTCGGGCGACGTCAATGCGCAGTACAACGCCGCCGCGATCCGGCTGCGGCACCAGACCCGTCAGCCGTCGGCGCGGCAGGCGTTCGACTGGCTGCGCAGCAGCGCACGCGCCGGTTATCCTCCGGCGCAATACCTGCTGGGCACCCTGCTCGACTACGGCCAGTTGCTGCCGCAGGACAAGGCCGCCGCCACCGGCTGGTACGAGAAGGCCGCCCGCCAGGGGCATGTCGATGCCGCGCTGGCCGTCGCCACCCAGTACTACCTCGGCCGCGGCGCTCCGCAGGACTACGCAGCCGCCGCCCGCTGGTACGAACGGGCCGCCGATGCCGGCGCCGTCGCCGCCCAGTACATGATCGCATCGATGTACGAAAGCGGCACCGGCGTGAAGCTGGACCTCGATCAGGCATTGCACTGGTATACCGCCGCCGCCCGCCAGGGCGACGTCGCCGCCCGCGGCCAGGCCCGCGCCCTCACCGAACGGATCGCACGCGAACGCGCATCATGACCCAGCCTCCCGTCTCCTCGTCGCTCGCCGACCTGCGCCGCGACTACAAGCTCGCCCGGCTCGATGAAGCGTCGGTTCAGGCCGACCCGATCGCCCAGTTCCGCGCCTGGTTCGACGACGTGCTGCGCGCCGAGCTGCCCGATGCCAATGCGATGACGCTGGCGACGATCGGCCTCGATGGCCGGCCGGCCGCCCGCATCGTGCTGATCAAGGGCATCGAGGCCGACGGCTTCACGTTCTTCACGAACTACGACAGCCGCAAGGGTCGCGAGCTCGCACGGACGCCGCAGGCGGCGCTGGTGTTCTTCTGGGACGAGCTCGAACGGCAGGTGCGGGTCGAGGGCACGGTGACCCGGGTCGCGGCCGAGGAATCCGATGTCTACTATCGCAGCCGCCCGCTCGGCAGCCGGCTGGGCGCCTGGGCGTCGCCGCAGAGCGCGGTCATCGCGTCGCGCGAGCTGCTCGAGCAGCGCGAGGCTGCCGCGCGCGCGCAGTACGGCGACGACCCGCCGCGGCCGCCTCACTGGGGCGGCTACCGGGTGACGCCCGACTACTTCGAGTTCTGGCAGGGCCGGTCGTCGCGGCTGCACGACCGGCTCGCCTACCGGCGCGCCGGCGACGGCTGGCGCATCGAGCGGCTGGCGCCGTGAGCGATTCGCCGGCGCGCTGAAGCCGGCCGGCGACACGACATCGCGGCGATTGAACCGGCCGGTCAGCCCCCGGCCTTGAGCCGGCTCGCGTACTGCTTGCGGAACTTCGCCATCTTCGGCGCGATGACCACCGCGCAGTAGCCCTGCCCGGGGTGCTGCTCGAAGTAGCGCTGGTGATAGGCCTCGGCGGTCGAGTAGTTGGAGAGCGGCGTCACCTCGGTGACGATCGGATCGCGGAACACCTTCTCGCGCGTCAGCGCGGCGATGAACTCGCGTGCCTCGCGCGCCTGCTCGTCGCTGGTATGGAAGATCGCCGAGCGGTACTGCGGGCCGACGTCGTTGCCCTGCGGGTCCTGCGTCGTCGGATCGTGAATCGAGAAGAACACGCCCAGCACGTCGCGGAACGACAGCTCGTCGGCATCGAACTCGACGCGCACCACCTCGGCATGACCGGTGCGCCCGTCGCAGACCTGCTCGTAGGTCGGGTTCACCACATGGCCGCCGGCATAGCCGGACTCGGCCTTCAGCACGCCCTTCAGATCGTTGAAGACCGCCTCGACGCACCAGAAGCATCCGCCGCCCAGCACCGCCACCTGCCTGTTCATCGCTCACCTCGCTGCAGTTTCCGGATCAGCGCCCGCCGATACGCGAGCGCGCTGTGTGTCGTCAGGTCGATTCCCTGCCTTTCGAGCGCCATCGTCAGCGCCAGCAGCCGGCGAGCCGCTCGGCGGCCGGAGGGTTCGCCGGCATCGGCGCCCGGTGGGTCCTCCCCTCCATGCCGGTCCTCGTCGTCGCGACCGGCCGCCTCATCGCGCGGCGCGCAGCCCCCCGTTGCGGCACGCTCGTCACCAGCCTGCGCCGTCTCCTCGTCGACGATCTGCGCGATCAGCAGGTCGATGTCCTTCAGCGCCGCCACCTCGGTCGGCACGAAGCCGGCATTCTTCAGCACCCTGAAGGCGACCCGGACCTCCTCCGGCACCAGGGGGTCGTCGGCGATGACCAGCGGCTTGCCGGCCCCCGGCAGGTCGTCGAACTGCCCCGCCCGCTGGGCATCGCGGATACGTCGTTCGATCAGGTCGTCGAGGGCTCGCAGCATCGTGCATTCCGGGGCAGATCGGGCACGGCAGCAGGCATCGGGACGGCGGTCGGCCGCCGCCGCCCGGCGCATGTCGTGCTCGGCGCCAGCGTACACGGCATTCGATACCCTGGGGCCCGACAGTGGCTCCCCGCGCGGGCCGGACATCGCGCGCCGCCGGCAGGGGATGGTTGCGGTCTAAATACTTCAGGTCTAAAGTATTTGCCGTGACATCGACCGCACCATTGCAGCGCGCCGACTGCGAGGCGCTGGACACCGCCGACCCGCTGGCCGGGCTGCGCGCGCGGTTCGAGCTGCCGGAAGACGTCATCTATCTCGACGGCAATTCGCTGGGCGCGCTGCCGCGCGACACCGCCGGGCGGCTGACGGTGGCGGTCCGCGAGCACTGGGGCCGGGAGCTGATCCGGAGCTGGAACAGCGCCGGTTGGATCGGTCTGCCGGCCCGGATCGGCGACAAGATCGGCACGCTGGTCGGCGCGGCGCCGGGTCAGGTGATCGCCGCCGATTCGACGTCGGTGAACCTGTTCAAGGTGTTGTCGGCGGCATTGGCGCTGCGGCCCGACCGCACGGTGATCCTGTCGGAGCGCGGCAACTTCCCGACCGACCTCTACATCGCCCAGGGGCTGATCGCGCAGATCGGCCGCGGCCACCGGCTGCGGCTGGTCGAGCGCGACGAGCTGCCGGGCGCGATCGATGGCGAAACCGCGGTGGTGATGCTGACCCAGGTCGACTACCGCACCGGCTCGCGGCTCGACATGGCGGAGCTGACGTCGGCCGCGCAAGCGGCCCGCGCGCCGATGCTGTGGGATCTGGCGCATTCGGCCGGCGCGTTCGAGGTTGCGTTGGACCGCTGCAACGTCGACCTGGCGGTCGGCTGCGGCTACAAGTACCTGAACGGCGGGCCCGGTGCCCCCGCCTTCCTGTACGTCGCGCGGCGCCACCAGCCGCTGTTCAGCCAGCCGCTGTCGGGCTGGATGGGCCACCAGGCGCCGTTCGCGTTCGACCCCGGCTACCAGCCCGCCGACGGCATCGGCCGCTATCTGTGCGGCACGCCGGCGGTGTTGTCGCTGGTGGCGCTGGAGGCCGGCGTCGACACGTTGCTGGCCGCCGAGCCGCTCGGCGGCCTGGCGGCGCTGCGCGAGAAGTCGCTGCGGCTCACCGGCCTCTTCATGCGGCTGGTCGACGAACGCTGCGCCGGCCATGGCCTGCGGATCATCACGCCGGCCGACCCGGGGCGCCGCGGCAGCCAGGTGAGCCTCACGATGGACGACGGCGATCGCGCCCATGCGGTGGTGCAGGCGCTGATCAACCGCCGGGTGATCGGCGACTTCCGCGCGCCCGACGTGCTGCGCTTCGGCTTCACGCCGCTGACCTTGCGCTTCGTCGACGTCTGGGACGCGGTCGAGGCGCTGCGCGACATCCTGGCCGGCGGTCACTGGAACCAGCCCCGTTTCCTGCAACGCCACGCGGTGACCTAGGAGCCTCCTGGTGACGAACGACGATTCCCGCCCGGCCGGCACCCCGCAGTTCGAGGGCGCCCGGCTCGACTACTCGACGACGATGACCTACGGCGACTACCTGCACCTGGACGAGGTGCTGGGCGCGCAGAAGCCGCGTTCGCCGGATCACAACGAGATGCTGTTCATCATCCAGCACCAGACCAGCGAGCTGTGGATGAAGCTGATGCTGCACGAGCTGCGTGCGGCCCGCCAGAGCCTGCGCGACGATGCGCTGCCGCCGGCGTTCAAGATGCTGGCGCGGGTGTCGCGGATCATGGAGCAGCTCGTGCACGCCTGGGACGTGCTGGCGACCCTGACGCCGTCGGAATACAGCGCGCTGCGGCCGCATCTGGGCGCCTCGTCGGGCTTCCAGTCGTATCAGTACCGCTGCATCGAGTTCCTGCTCGGCAACAAGAATCCGGTGATGCTGGCGCCGCATGCGCACCGCCCCGATCTGCAGCAGCAGGTGCGCACCGCGCTCGAGGAACCGTCGCTGTACGATGAGGCGATCGGGCTGCTGGCGCGCAGCGGCTTTGCGATCGACCAGCCCCAGCTCGAGCGCGACTGGGCGGCCCCGCGGCCGTTCTCGGAGGCGCTGGAGCAGGCCTGGCTCGCGGTCTATCGTGCGCCCGACGAGCACTGGGCGCTGTACGAGCTGGCCGAGGAGCTGATCGACCTCGAGGATGCGTTCCGGCTGTGGCGCTTCCGGCACGTGACGACGGTGGAGCGGATCATCGGCTTCAAGCGCGGCACCGGCGGCACCGCCGGCGTCGCCTACCTGCGCAAGATGCTGGACGTCGTGCTGTTCCCGGAACTGTGGAAGGTGCGCACCGACCTGTGAGAATCTGAAGAAGGCTGACTACATGACGAACCGGATCCTGCAGCCCGAGGGCTGGGCCAAACCCCGCGGCTATGCCAACGGCATCGCCGCCCGCGGCACGCTGGTGTCGATCGCCGGCCAGATCGGCTGGAATGCCCGCTGCGAATTCGAGACCGACGACTTCGTCGGGCAGTGCCGCCAGGCGCTGGACAACGTGGCGGCGGTGCTGCGCGAAGCCGGCGGGCATCCGGGCCACATCGTGCGGATGACCTGGTACGTGACCAGCCGCGACGAATACCTCAATGCCGGCAAGGCACTGGGCGCGGCCTATCGCGAAGCGATGCGGGCGCCGGACGGAACCATCGCCTATCCGGCGATGACCGCGGTGCAGGTGGTGGCGCTGATGGAGGCGCGCGCCCGCGTCGAGATCGAGGCCACCGCGGTGATCCCCGACTGACGCGTGTAGAGCCTGTTCACACAGCTCGGCGGGCTCGCGCAGGTTGTCGACGGCCTGCTGGACGCCGCGTCCGGCCGCTGCGGAGCGCTTCGCGATCGCGTCCGTCGTCTCAAGCCGCCGCCAGCCGGCCGGCGGGCGCGGGCGCGGGGCGAACCACCCACATCAGGATCACGGCGGACACCAGCCACAGGCCCATCACCAGGTACATGCTGGCGGTGGTGCTGCCGGTGACCGTCGAGACCCAGGTGGTGAGCACCGGCATCACCGACGGCCCCAGGTTGCCGAGGCTGCTGATCAGCGCGATGCCGCCCGCGGCCGATTTCCTCGGCAGGTACTCGCTGACCGCCGCGAAGAAGAGCGGCGTGTTCGCCGACTGGCCGATGGACATGATCGACAGCCCGATCAGCCCCACGACGAGGCTGCCCATTCCGAGCAGGCCGATCAGCAGGCCGGCGGCGGCCAGCACTGCGCAGAGGAAGAAGTGCCTGCGACGCTCGCGATGCCGGTCGGAACTGCGACCGACGAATATCATGCCGATCGCGCCGACGACGACCGGAATGGCGGACAACAGGCCGATCATGAACACGTCGTTGACGCCCCAGCTCTTGATCAGCGTCGGCGCGAAGAACACCAGCGTGTAGTTGGCGCCGAGGAACAGGAAGTAGATGAACGCCATCGTGAAGACCTTGGGGTCCTTCAGCAGCGCCCAGAACGAGCCGTGCCTGGCCGTCTCGGCGCCTTGTGCGTCGTTGTCCAGATGGCTTCGCAGCGAGGCTTTCTCGGCAGGGGTCAGCCAGTTGGCCTGTTCGGGCTTGTCCTTCAGATAGAGGTAGCAGACGATGCCCAGCACGGAGGCGGGCAGGCCCTGCACGACGAACAGCCACTGCCAGCCGTGATGACCGCCGACGCCGTTCATGTACTTCATGATCGCGCCGGAGGTCGGGCCCGCGAGCAGGTAGCCGATCGCGGTGCCCGTCATGAAGATCGCGATGACCTTTCCGCGCCGCGCCGACGGATACCAGTAGGTCAGATACAGGATGATGCCGGGGAAGAACCCGGCCTCGAAGGCACCCAGCAGGAAGCGCAGCACGTAGAACTGCGTGGGCGTCTGCACGTACATCATCGCCGCTGCGACGATGCCCCAGCAGAACATGATGCGCAGCAGCGTCTTGCGCGCCCCGACCTTCTCCAGCATCAGATTGCTCGGCACTTCGAACAGCAGGTAGCCGATGAAGAAGATGCCGGCGCCCAGCGCATAGGCCTCGTTGCTGAACGACAGCGTCTGCTTCATCTGAAGCTGCGCGAAGCCGATGTTGATCCGGTCGATGAAGGCGACGACATAGCAGACGATCAGCAGCGGCAGAAGGTGCCAGCTCACCTTGGAGAACAGCGCGTCGTCTGCCGCGCTGTACTGGTGGCTCGCGGCGGGTGCGGAAGATGGGTTCATCGGTGTCTCCGGTTGTTCGAGGGTCAGTGCAGGCGCTGCGCGGTTCCCGCTCGCTTGCGTCGCGGCGACGAGGCCGAGGGCTTGGCGGCCTTTGAGGGCTTTACGGCCTTCCTTCCGGCCTTGGCAGGCGTGGCCTGCGCCGGCGGCTCGCCTTCGGCGACGACGACGCTCGGCAGCTCCTCGATCTCGCGCAGCGCGTTGCGCAGCCGGCTCGCCAGTTCGTAGGACTCCTCCTGGGACAGGATCCTGCGGCACGCGATGAGGCCGAAGTCCAGCGAGCCCGCATAGCTCTGGACGGTGATGTTCAGCGCGTTGCCGTGATACGGGATCGACACCGGGTGGTAGCTGAGCATCCGGGCGCCGCACACATAGAGCGGCATCGCGGGTCCCGGCACGTTGGAGATCAGCACGCTGGCGGCCGGCGGGAGCTGCCGCGCCAGCTTCGAGCGCCCGTAGAGCGAAGCCAGGCTCGTCATCAGCCACGGCGAGCCGGTCACCGGCATGTCGACGCCGAGCACGGGCTTCAGTTCCCTCACGACGGCCTTGGCGGCTTCGGAGGAGGCGTGGATGACCTTGAAGCGCTCGGCCGGGTCCTCGACGTCGGTGGCGAGATCGACGCGCACCATCGACACCTGGTTGTTCATCTCGTCGTTGCCCTCCGCGCGCAGGCTCACCGGCACCGCGGCGACCAGGGACTCCTCGGGCAGCAGGTTGCGGTCTTTCAGGAAGCCGCGCAGCGCACCGCTGCACATCGCCATGACGATCGTGTTGACCGTGCCGCCCACCCGCCTGCCGAGCGCCTTCAGCTCCTCCAGCGGCATCGACAGCGTGCTGTAGGAGCGCTGATTGGTGATCGAGTCGTTGAAGATGGTCTTGGGCGCCAGCCCCAGATTCAACGAGCGCTCACCGCGGGTCCTGCTCTGGCTGAGCAGGACCTTGCCGGCGGCGGTGATCGCCTTCGCGGCCGTCGGCAGCAGCTCGGCGGCCTTGCGGTACTGCCGCGCGGTGTTGGTGAGCGCCGCCTGCAGCAGCTCGGCCACGCCGAGCTGGTAGCCGCCCGCCCCGCCCTCGCGCCGGCGCCGCGGCGGCGCCACCTGACGGATCGCCGGCGAGATGTCGTACAGCACCTTGGCCAGTTCGGCACCCGACTTGCCGTCGACTCCGCTGTGATGCATCTTGGTGTACAGCGCCACCTGGCCGCTCTGCAGGCCCTCGATGATGTAGACCTCCCACAGCGGACGGCTGCGATCGAGCAACGTCGAATGCAGGCGGGCGACCAGCGTGTCGAGCTGCTCGGGCGTGCCGGGCCGCCGCAGCGTGAGGCTGCGGACGTGGAAGTTGAGGTCGATGTCGTCGTCCGCGATCCATACCGGCTCGGCCAGCTCGAACGGCATCTGCGCCAGCTTGCGCGTCATCGCCGACGCCAGATGCAGCCGCGCGCCGATCATCGTCTTGGCGTCCTCGTAGTAGTCGCCCTCGTAGCCCTGCGGCAGCTCGAGCAGCATGAGGCTGCCGACGTGCATCGGCGTTTCCGGTGTTTCCAGATGCAGGAACGATGCATCCAGCCCGCTCAGATGATCCATGGGTTTCCTCGGTGTCGGTCGATCGGCTCGGGCGAAGGCCGAGACGAAGAAGGCGCCCGCTCAGGCTGCGGCGCCCGCGCGCCTGCGAGCCTCCTCGTCCACCAGATCCTTCTTGGACAGCTTGCCGACGGCCGTCTTGGGCAGTTCCGGCCGGATCTCCAGCGCCTGGATCATCTCGTGCTTGCCGAGCTTGTCGCGCAGGAAGGCCTGGAGCTGCTCGAGCGTGAACGACCCGGCCCCCTTCTTCAGCGCGACGAAGGCCTTCGGCGACTGACCGCGGTAGGGATCGGGGATGCCGATCACGCAGGCCTCGCTGACCGAAGGGTGCAGATAGATCGCCTCTTCCAGCACGCGCGGGTAGACGTTGTAGCCGCTGCACAGCAGCATGTCCTTGCAGCGGTCGACGATGAAGACATAGCCGTCTTCGTCCATGTAGGCGACGTCGCCGGTGCGGAACAGACCGTCCGACGTGGTCGACTCGGCCATGGCCCCGGCGTTGTTCCAGTAGCCCTTCATCACGTTCGGGCCCGCTATGCACATCTCGCCCTTCTGGCCCAACGGTACGTACTTCATCGGATCTTCCAGCGACAGCATCCGCAGCGTGACGCGCGGCAGCGGGATTCCGCAGGAGCCGGCCTTGCCGCCGCCGAGCGGCGTGAACGTGCCGGTGGGCGAGGTCTCGGTCATGCCCCAGCCCTCGGAAACCGGAACGCCGGCGACCTCCTGGTAGCGCTGGGCGACTTCGATCGGCAGCGGCGCGCCGCCCGAGCCGCAGAATTTCAGCGTGCGCAGGTCGTGCCGCGGCGTTTCCGGATGGTCGATCAGCGCGGTGAACATCGTCGGCACGCCGCAGAAGACCGTGATCTTCTTGTTCGAGATGTCGTCGAGCGCGGCCTTGGGGTCGAAGCGCGCGTGCTGGATCAGCTCGGCGCCGATCCTCAGGCCGAACAGCATGTTGACCGTCAGCGCATAGATGTGGAACGGCGGCAGCACGCACAAGAAGCGCTCGGCGCCGTCGTCGAGCACCGGAGGATCGCCCCGGGTCGACTCGACGTACTGGGCGGTGGCGGCCGTCAGGTTGCCGTGCGTGAGCATCGCGCCCTTGGGCAGTCCGGTGGTGCCGCCGGTGTATTGCAGCACGGCGACGGCATCGGCCGGATCGGCGATGGGGTGGCGGACGTACTGCCCGTTGTTGTCCTGCAGACTGGCGAAGGCGACATGCCTGGAGTCCCAGGCCACTTCGGCGAGCTGCTTGCCGGCCTTCATTTGAGCGGCCACCTGCTCGGGCGCGGGCGTCAGTTCGGCGACATTGCCGACGATCAGCTTCTTCAGCCGCGTGCGGCCCAGCATGCCGGCCATGTTCGGGTAGAGACCGGCCAAGTCCAGCGTGAACAGGAAGTCGGTCCGGCTGTCGTCGATCTTGTGTTCGAGCACCCTGGCCGCATCGAGCGGGGAGTAGTTCACCACGGTGCCGCCGGCCTTGAGGATCGCGAAGAACGCGATCACGCAGTGCGGCGTGTTGGGAAGATAGAGGCCGACGTGCACGCCCGGCCCGACGCCGAGCTGCTGCAGGCCCTTCGCCGCGCGGTCGGTCACCGCACCGAGCTCGCGATAGCTGATGCGTTTGCCCATGAACTCGATCGCCGGCCGGTCGGGCCACCTCTCGACCGTCCCGTCGAGGATCTGCTGTACCGGCTCGGACACCATGTCCAGGTCCCATCGGACACCCTTCGGATAGGACTTGAGCCAGGGCTGTTCGTTCATGCGCCATCTCCTTCGCGTTTCGTGTGCGGATCGTTCGCCCGGCCGCGCACGTCACGGCGGGGGTCGGGATAGATCAGCCGGCGCAGTCCGCTGCGATCGAACCCGGTCCAGCGGCCCTCCGGCTGCGCCAGCCGATCGGCGATCGCGTACAGCACGACGGGGTTGTGGCCCAGACCACAGTGGCTGCCTTCGACTTCGATGTTCTCGGCGTACGGGCCTTCGCGCTCCAGGCATCCCTGCCACGCCACGATGCCGTCGGTGCGACTGAAGATCGCGGTGGTCGGCACCGGCGGCGGGCTCCTCATCAGCTCCCGGGCGGGCCAGTCCCCCACCTTCCGTCCGCTGACCGCCTCGTACAGCTTCCATGCGTTGCTCGCCCGCGGCTCGCCCGCGAAGGGACTGCCCAGCGTGATGACGGTGCGCACATGATCGGGCGCGCGCCGCGCCATTTCGCGGGCGAAGACACCGCCCAGGCTCCAGCCGACCAGGCTCACCTTGCGCTCGTGACGCCGATGCAGTTCGGCCAGGCGCTCCTGCATCGCCTGCTCGACGCCGGGCCGGGGGCCATGGTTGGCGCCCAGCTTCCAGCCGTGCGCGCGCCACCCGCGGTCGCGCAGGAACGCACGCAACGGCGCGGTGGATCGGTCGCTTGCCGAGAGACCGGGCAGTACCATCACCGGATGGCCGTCGCCGGCAGGCGCCAGGCGCAGCAGCGGCGCCATTGCGAAGAACGCCTGCAGTTCCAGGATGGCGCGCACTTCCATCATCAGCAACTGCCGTGAAGGGGGCGCCGCAGCGTCGGTTGCGGGCATGCGAACTTGTCTCCTCCTGTTCGTTGCGTCAATCTTTCCGCCTCCGCATGCTTCGAGAAAGGTGCATTCAGACCGCCAGGCGGTGATTTCGGGACGGCCGCCGCCGCCCGGGAAACTCCGCCTCCGCGGGTATGGGTGCACCTGTATCATCGTCGTGCTTAAGGAGGATCCTCCTCGCTGGACGGCTGCGCCTAGCCGGGGAGATCCATGCAGCACCCGGAGACTCGCGTGGACAACCCGCTGCCCGATTTCGAGCCTCGCCTTTACATGCCCCATCGCATCGCCGCGGTGGTGGACACGCTGGCCGAAGACGGCGTCGCGCCGGCCCGCACCCTCGAGGACACCGGCATCGCGCCGGAAGGGCTGCAGGAGCCTTCGCTGCGCGTGTCTTACGCGCAATGCGCGACGGTGTTCAGAAACGCGCAGAAACTGTCGCCCGACCCCACGTTCGCATTGCGGGCCGGCCGCCGGATGCACCTCACCGCCTACGGCATGTGGGGCTACGCATTGCTCAGCAGTCCCACCTGTGCCGACACGCTCGAATTCGCGGCCAAGTACCTGCGCGTCATCGGGCCGCTGGCGGACATGTCCTACGACCGCCATGTCGGTCCTTCCGTCGTCGAGTTCCATCCCGTGATCTCGACCGATCCGGCCGACGATCTTTATCGGCTCGCGGTGGAGTTCACCTGTGCGTCGCACCTGACGCTGCACGAAGACATGTTCCGCGGCGCCTGCGGCCCGGCGATCCTGCGCGTCGCCGTCGCCTACCCCGCGCCCGCGCATGCGAAGGCGTACCGTCGCTGGCTGGGCCGCCCGGTGCAGTTCGATCAGCCCGCCAACCAGATGCAGTACGACGCCGACCTGAGCCGGCACCCTACGTCCATTCCGGACGCCATCACTCACGCCCTCGTGCGCGAGACCTGCGCGCAGTTCCTGGTCGACGTCGCGCACGCAGGCGGCATGGCGGCTTCGGTGCGTCGCGCGCTGATCGAGCAGATGCCCTGGCGCTTCCCGAACATCGAGGCCATGGCCGCGCATCTGGCCATCGCGCCGCGGACCTTGCGCCGCAAGCTGGAGGCGCAGGGAACCTCGTATCGCGAAATTCTCGCTGCCGTGCGCCGCCACCTCGCGATCGGTTACCTGCGCAAGACACGCCTGACGAACGAGGAGATCTCGATCCGTCTGGGCTACAGCGACGCCGCGAACTTCCGTCACGCGTTCTCTCGCTGGACCGGCAAGACGCCGCACGAATACCGGATGGCCTGAACGGGTCCGGCGGTTCGCCGAACCGCGTGGCCCCTTGACAATCGGCGTGAAATGGGTAAATTTCCCATTTCATGAAGATCACCACCCTCCCCGAGGATCCGCTGAGCGGCTGGCTGCACGATGCCGGCCCGCTGATCAATGCATTCCGCCGCATCCTGCGGCCCCTGGTGCGGCTGGCGCTGTCGCACGGGGTCAAGCACCAGCAGCTCGCCGCGCTGCTGAAGTCGGTGTATCTGGACATCGCGCGCGAAGGCGACGAAGCGGCCGGACGGCCCAACGTCAGCCGGCTGAGCGTGCTGACCGGCATCCAGCGCAAGGAGGTGAAGGCGCTGCTGCAGCAGGCCCAGCCGGGCGGCCGGCCGGCCTGCTCGCATGAAGCCGAGCTGTTCGCGCGCTGGTTGAGCGACCCCGGGCTGACCGGGCCCGACGGCACGCCGCGGCCGCTGCCGCGGGTCGCCGCCGACGACGGGGCCGGCGGCTCGTTCGAATCGCTGGCGCGTGCGGTGACCTCCGACGTACACCCCCGCACGCTGCTCGAGTCGCTGCTGCGGCTGGGGCTGGTGCGGATCGACGAGCGGGACCAGGTCCGTGCGCTGACCGACCGCTTCGTGCCGACCGGCGAGTTCGTCAGCCTGCTCGAGTTCATGCGCGAGCATGTGCACGATCACCTGTGCACGACCGTCAACAACGTCGCCGGCCTGCCGCCGATGCTGGAGCAGAGCGTCTACGCCGACGGGCTGTCGGCCGGCTCGGTCGACGCGCTGCACGAGCTGGCGCGCGACGCCTGGCAGCAGTTGTTCCGCCGCGCGGTGCCGGAGGCGCGGCGGCTGGTCGCGCAGGACCGGCAGACATCGGACGAAGCCCGCAGCCGGATGCGGATCGGCATGTACTTCTATGCCGAAGCGTTCACCCCTTCTTCCTCCCCCTCCTCCCAGTCCAATCCGGCCGCGCAGCGGCGGCCGGCTCCCGGAGAACCAACATGAGAATCACGATGCACACACGTGCAGCGCGCTGGTGCGCGCTGTGGTCGGCCCTGGCGCTGGTCGCCTGCGGCGGCGGTGGCGGAGACGGCAGCGTCGGTGCCGGCGGCACCGGCGGCAGCGCCACGCCGGAGGCGACGGTGGTCGCGCCGATCACCGGCTTCGGCAGCGTCATCGTCGGCGGCGTGCGCTTCGACGACAGCGCCAGCAGCGTCAGCAGCGACGACGGCACGCTGTCGCGCTCGGATCTGCGGCTGGGCATGATGGTGCAGGTGCGCGGCAGCATCGCCGCCGACGGCACCACCGGCGTGGCCAGCAGCATCCGCGCGTTCAGCGAGATCAAGGGGCCGATCGAATCGCTGACCGCCGGCGGCCAGGGATTCGCGGTGATGGGCGTCACGGTACGGGTCGACGCGTCGACCGTCTATGCCAACGTCGGCTCGCTGGCGGGCCTTGCGGTCGGCGACTTCGTCGAGGTCAACGGCCTGCGCGACCCGGCCAGCGGCTCGGTGCGCGCGACCCGCGTCGAGCGCAAGTCGGCATCGGCCGGCGATGAGCTGAAGAGCCGCGGCATCGCGCGCAGCCCGAACCCGACCGCGCGCACGTTCACGCTCGGCACGCTGACCGTCTCGTTCGCCAACGCGCGGCTCGATGGCGTCGGCACGAACGGGCCGTCGGATGGCGATCTGGTCACCGTCCGGGCCTCGCAGCCGCCGGCGGGCGGCGTGCTGGTCGCGACCCGCGTGCAGCGCGAGGACGGCTCGACATTCGACGACGGCGGACAGGCGGAGGTCGAAGGCATCGTGTCGTCGTTCGCGTCGATCGCGTCGTTCCGCGTCGCCAACGTGCCGGTCGACGGATCCAACGCGGTGTTCACCCGCGGCAGCATCGCCGGAGTCGTCAACGGCGCGCGCATCGAGGTCAAGGGCCGATCGAGCGGCGGCGTGCTGCGGGCGACCCAGATCAAGGTGGAAGAAGGCGACGATGCATTCGAGGCCGAGCTGCGCGGCACGATCGACAGCTTCACCAGCATCGCCAGCTTCGTGGTCCGCGGCCAGGTCGTCGATGCCAGCGCCGCCACCTTCTCCGACGGCAGCGCATCCAGCCTCGCGGCCGGCCGCCGGGTGGAGGTGCGCGGCGTCCTGCAGGGCAGCATCGTCAAGGCGACCCGCGTGAAGTTCGACGACTGAGCAACCGGCGGGCGACCCGCAGCGGGTGCGCGTGGCCGCCCCCCTGCGGGCGCGCGGTAGAATTCCGGCAACCAAGGAGAACCACGATGGCGGCCGGAAAATCGAAGCGCGCGTTCCACTGGGACGACCCGCTGCTGCTGGAGCAGCAGCTCACCGAGGACGAGCGGATGGTGCGCGATGCGGCCCGCGCCTACTGCGAAGGCAAGCTGCAGCCGCGCGTGCTGGAGGCGTTCCGCCACGAGAAGACCGACCCGGCCATCTTCCGCGAGATGGGCGAGCTGGGGCTGCTGGGGCCGACGATCCCCGAGCAGTACGGCGGCCCGGGCCTGAACTACGTGAGCTACGGCCTGATCGCCCGCGAGGTGGAACGGGTCGACTCCGGCTACCGCTCGATGATGAGCGTGCAGAGCTCGCTGGTGATGGTGCCGATCTTCGAGTTCGGCACCGAGGCGCAGCGCCGCAAGTACCTGCCCAAGCTGGCCAGCGGCGAATGGATCGGCTGCTTCGGGCTGACCGAGCCGAACCACGGTTCCGATCCGGGCTCGATGGAGACCCGCGCCAAGGCGGTGGCCGACGGCTATCTGCTGACCGGCTCGAAGATGTGGATCTCGAACTCGCCGATCGCCGACGTGTTCGTCGTCTGGGCCAAGTGCCAGGGCGGCGACTTCGACGGCCGCATCAAGGGCTTCATCCTCGAGAAGGGCATGAAGGGGCTGAGCGCGCCGGCGATCCACGGCAAGTTCGGCCTGCGCGCATCGATCACCGGCGAGATCGTCATGGACGGCGTGCCGGTGCCGGCCGAGCAGCTCATGCCCGGCGTCGACGGCCTGAAGGGCCCGTTCACCTGCCTGAACTCGGCCCGCTACGGCATCGCCTGGGGCGCGCTGGGGGCCGCCGAAAGCTGCTGGCACACCGCGCGCCAGTACGTGCTGGACCGCAAGCAGTTCGGCCGCCCGCTGGCCGCCAACCAGCTCATCCAGAAGAAGCTGGCCGACATGCAGACCGAGATCACGCTGGGGCTGCAGGGCTGCCTGCGGCTGGGGCGGATGAAGGACGAAGGCATCGACTCGGTGGAGATCACGTCGATCCTGAAGCGCAATTCCTGCGGCAAGTCGCTGGACATCGCGCGGGTGGCGCGCGACATGCTGGGCGGCAACGGCATCAGCGACGAGTTCGGCATCATCCGGCACATGGTGAACCTGGAGGTGGTCAACACCTACGAGGGCACGCACGACATCCATGCGCTGATCCTGGGCCGCGCGCAGACCGGCATCCAGGCGTTCCAGTGAGCGGCGCCGCCGCGAACCGCCGGGCCGCGGCCCGGGCGGGGGCCCGTCTGACCGGCAATGGGTGAGCGCTTCTGAGCCACGTCGTGCTGCCGCCGGCGGAGATCCGCCGGGTCATCATCGGCCTGCTGCTCGCGATGTTCCTCGGCGCGATCGACGGCACCATCGTCGCCGTGTCGCTGCTGACGATCGCCGGCGAGCTCGGCACCGCCGCGCTGATGTCCTGGGTGGTGTCCGGCTACCTGGTGGCCTCGACGATCGTCACGCCGATCTACGGCAAGCTGTCCGACCTCTACGGCCGCAAGCGGCTGCTGTCGATCGCGATCATCGTCAGCATGAGCGGCTCGCTGATGTGCGCGCTCGCGCAGACGATGCCGCAGCTCATCGCGTTCCGGGTCATCCAGGGCCTGGGCGGCGGCGGGCTGATCGCGCTGTCGCAGGCGACGGTCGCCGACGTCGCGCCGGGCCCCGAACGCGGCAAGTACCAGGCGTACTTCTCGGGCGTGTTCGCGTTGGCAGCGGTGCTGGGCCCGATGCTGGGCGGCTACCTGTCGCACTACCTGTCGTGGCGCGCGATCTTCTGGATCAACCTGCCGCTGGCGGCGGCCGCGTTCCTGGTCGCGCGCCGCGCGCTGGACAGGCTGCCGGTGCGCGGCGGCCGGCACCAGATCGACTACGCCGGTGCGGCGCTGCTGGCGATCGGCGTGGCGGCGCTGCTGATCGCGCTGACCCGCATCGGCCAGGGCATCGGCTGGACGGCGCCGTCGACCTTGTGGCTGCTCGCGCTGAGCGCGCTGTTCCTCGCCGCCTGCGGCTGGCAGGAGACGCGCGCCAGCGAACCGATCCTGTCGCCGGTGCTGTTCCGCAACCGCACGGTGATGCTGTGCTGCGTCATCGTCGGCCTGAACTTCTTCGTGCTGATCGGCTGCTCGGTGCTGCTGCCGATGATGTTCCAGTCGGTCGGCGGCACCGCGCTCGACGACGTGGCGGCACGGATGCTGCCGCTGACGGTGATGATCCCGATCGGCGCCTTCTTCGCCGGGCAACTGATGGTCCGGCGCGTCGAGTGCAAGACCCTGGTGCAGGCCGGTACCGCCGCCGGCGTGGCGATGCTGATCGCGATCTCGCTGACACCGGCCACGTCGGTCGTGCCGATGGCGCTGTTCATGACGGTGCTGGGCCTGTCGATCGGCATGCCGATGTCGGCCTCGCTGGTGGCCGCGCAGCTCGCGGTGCCGCCCGAGCGGATCGGCATCACCACCGCGACCAACGCGTTCTTCCGTTCGCTGGGCGGCGCGATCGGCGTGGCGATCCTGTCGTCGCTGCTGTGGTCGCAGCTCCGGTCGGCCACGCCGCCGGGGCTGTCGGGCCTGGAGATCCTCGGACACTTGAAAGGTCGGACCGACATCCTGCAGCATTCGTACCAGCGGGTGTTCTGGGTCGCCGCCGGAGCGTCGCTCGCCGCCTGGCTGCTCGGGCTGTGGCTGCCGCGCAAGCTGTGGCACCGGCCTGTGCAGTCGTGAGCATCCGGACGCCGCGCGGCACGACACCCGTGCGCCACCGCAGCCCTCAGCAGGAGACGCCATGACCATACACGGACTGAACCACGTGACGATACGCTGCCGGCCGCGCGACCTGCCGGCGCTGCACCGGTTCTATACCGATGCGATCGGCCTCGCGCCGGGCTGGCGGCCGCCGTTCTCGTTCGACGGCTACTGGCTCTATCCGCCGGCGGGCCGGACCGCGGCGATCCACATCGCCGCCACCCATCCGGACGAGGCGGCGCTGGCCTCGCCGGCGGCCAGCGGCTTCGATCATCTGTCGTTGACCAGCGACGGGCTCACCGAGTCGAAGGCGCATCTGCAACGGCTGGGCATCCGGTTCGATCAGGTGCCGGTGCCGGGGGCCGAGATCATGCAGCTCTTCCTGCGCGATCCGATCGGCACCAAGATCGAACTGACGTTCGTCGGCGAATCGTGACGACAGCGGTGACAGCGACGATGACGACAACCGTGACGGCGGCGCTGCGCGACGAGATCTGCCGGATCGGCGAGAGCCTGCACCGCCGCGGCTACACCGTCGGCACCGCCGGCAACATCAGCGCCCGCACCGACGACGGCTGGCTGATCACGCCGACCGATGCCTGCCTGGGGTCGCTCGATCCGGCGCGGCTCGCCCACGTGACCGCCGACGGCCGCCAGCTCTCGGGCGACCGTGCGTCGAAGACATTGGCGCTGCACCGGCGGATCTACGAGGCCAGCCCGGCGACCCGCGGCGTCGTGCACACCCATTCGACGAACCTGGTCGCGCTGACCCTGGCCGGCGTCTGGCGCCATGACGACGTGCTGCCGCCGATCACGCCGTACCAGGTGATGAAGGTCGGCCACGTGCCGCTGATCGCCTACCGCCGCCCCGGCGACCCCGGCGCTGCCGACGAAGCCGCCAGCCACGCCGGCCGCGGCCTGCGCGCGGTGCTGCTGGAGCGGCTGGGACCGGTCGTCTGGCACGAAACCGTCACCCAGGCCGCCCATGCGCTGGAGGAACTCGAGGAAACCGCGAAGCTCTGGATGATGCTGCGCGCGAATCCGCCCGAGCCGCTGCCCGAAGCGGCGATCGACGAGCTGCGCAAGGGGTTCGGGGCGCGCTGGTGAGGCCTCGGCCTCAGTGCTTGGTGCCGAAGATCCGGTCGCCCGCGTCGCCGAGCCCCGGCACGATGTAGGCGTTCTCGTCGAGCCGTTCGTCGAGCGCCGCGACGTACACCGGCACGTCGGGATGCTGCCGGCCGAACACCTCGACGCCTTCGGGCGCGGCCACCAGCGCCAGGAAGCGGATCGACGACGGCGGAACGCCGCGGTCGCGCAGCACCTGCACCGCATGGGCCGCCGAATTGCCGGTGGCCAGCATCGGGTCGCAGACGATGACGGTGCGGCCGGTCAGCTCCGGCAGCCGCACGTAGTACTCGACCGGCTGGTTGTCGTCACCGCGGTACAGCCCAAGGTGCCCCTGCCGCGCCGACGGAATCAGCTCCATCAGCCCGTCGGCCATGCCCAGCCCCGCGCGCAGCACCGGCACCACCGCCACCTTCTTGCCGGCGATCACCGGCGCATCCATCTCCGCCAGCGGCGTCTCGATCCGCTCGGTGGTCAGCGGCAGCTCGCGGGTGATCTCGTAGCCCATCAGCAACGTGATCTCGCGCAGCAGATGGCGGAACGTCCGCGTCGACGTCAGCCGGTCGCGCATGTGCGACAGCTTGTGCTGGATCAGCGGGTGATCGAGGATGAACAGGTTCGGGAAACGCGGGTCGGTGCGCATGGCGGGGTTCCGCAGAATGTGTTACTCGATCCCGTCGCGGCGCGTGCCCCTGGCTCGCGACATCCTAGTCCGAGATCGGCTCGTGCTCCGTCACCGCCCAGATCGCCCAGTCGCCGTTCTGGCGGCGGACGTTGTAGGCCGCGTGAAAGGTGCGCAGCGACCGGTTCTGGCCGATCGTCGACCAGGCAACGTTGGCCACCGCGAACTCGTCGCCCAGCAGCAGCGTCGAGCGCACGGTGAACCGTTCGACGCTGACCGAACGCGACGCCTGCCGCTCGATCAGCCGGTGGCAGTATTCCTCGAGCTGCTGGCGATCGGCGATCAGCCGCTGGTCGTCCGGAGTGGCGATCACGCACGGCAGCGCATGACAGGCCACCAGGGTATCGACATGCTGCCGGCGGCAGCCGTCGAGATAGACACCGAAGAACTGATGGATCGTCGTCGCCATTCGTAGCCAGTCATCGCCAGGGCCCGGCTCAGCCGGGCCGCCTGATCATGAAATCGACGGACGCCGGCCGCCCGTCGAGCGCAAGTGTAGAGGCCTGGCGGGGCGCTGTCGCGACCACCCGGCCGCGGCGCACCACCACCAGACGGGCGGCCCGCAACCGGATCGCCTCGATCGGGTCGCGCGCCTGCAGCAGCACGAAGTCGGCGAAGCAGCCCGGTGCCACGCCGTACCCCTCCAGACCCAGGATACGCGCCGGCGCTTCGGTGACCGCGGCGAAGCACTGACGCATCGCCGCCTCGCCGGTCATCTGCGCCACATGCAGACCCATGTGCGCGACCTCCAGCATGTCGGCCGACCCGAGACTGTACCAGGGGTCCATCACGCAGTCATGGCCGAACGCCACCTCGACGCCGCCGGCCAGCAATTCCGGTACCCGCGTCATGCCGCGCCGCTTCGGATAGGTGTCGTGCCGGCCCTGGATCGTGATGTTGATCAGCGGATTCGCGGTCGCCGACACCTGCGCCTCGGCCATCAGCGGAATCAGCTTGGACACGTAGTAGTTGTCCATCGAATGCATCGACGTCAGGTGCGACCCGTTGACCCGGCCCTGCAGGCCCAGCCGCTGCGTCTCGTGCGTCAGAGTCTCGATGTGCCGCGACAGCGGATCGTCGGTCTCGTCGCAATGCATGTCGACCCGCAGCCCGCGGCGCGCCGCCTCCTCGGCCAGCAGCCGCACTGATTCGCGGCCGCTGTCCATCGTGCGCTCGAAATGCGGAATGCCGCCGACCACGTCGACCCCCAGGTCCAGCGCCTTCTTCAGCAGATCGAACGCGCTGTCGGTGCAGCCCGGCTTGTCGCGCGCGGGGTCGTAGCGCAGTATCCCGTCCTGGGGAAACGCGACGAGCTGCAGATCGAGCCAGGGCGCGACCTTCCTCCTGACCTCCAGCAGCGCCTCGACCGCCAGCAGCCGCGGATCGCAGGTGTCGACGTGGGTGCGGACCGCCAGCAGTCCGCGAGCGACCGCCCAGTCGCAATAGGCCATCGCCCGTTCGATGATCGCGTCGGCGGTCAACGTCGGCTTCAGCTCGCCCCACAGCGCGATGCCCTCGAGCAGCGTGCCCGAGCGGTTGACCCGCGGCAGCCCCCACGACAGGGTCGCGTCCATGTGGAAATGGGCATCGACGAACGGCGGACTGACGAGCTGGCCGGCCGCGTCGATCCGTTCGCGCGCCTGTGCGCCGCGCGCCGCGAGGCCGGCACCGACCTCGGCGATCCGGTCGCCGAGCACCGCGATGTCCTGCCCCTCGCGGCCGTCGGTCAGGCGGGCGTCGGTGATCAGCAGATCGAACATGGCAGCATCCGGAGCATCGGCCCTATGTTACCGCCCGGCCGGCGATACGTCGGCTCCCGCCCCAGCAACACGTCACCGCTCGCCCCGGCGATAGGGCTTCATCAGCGCCTGCGGGTACTGCGCGCGGCGCGACACCGCGACCAGCGCGACGATCGACAGCACGAACGGGATCATCAGCCACACCTGGTAGGGCAGCACGTCGCCGGCGCTCTGCTGCAGCCGAAGCTGCAGCGCATCGAAGAATGCGAACAGCAGCGCGCCGGCCAGCGCCTTGCCCGGCCGCCAGGAACCGAACACCACCAGCGCCACGCAGATCCAGCCGCGCCCGTTGATCATGTTGAAGAAGAACGCGTTGAACGCGGCGGTGGTCAGGAAGCTGCCGGCCATGCCCATCAGTGCCGAGCCGGCCATCACCGCGCCGACCCGCACCCGGGCGACGTCGATGCCGGCGCTGTCGGCCGCCTGCGGATTCTCGCCGACCATGCGGATCGCCAGGCCCAGCGGCGTGCGGTACAGCAGCCAGCCGATCAGCGGCACCAGCGCCAGCGCCACCAGGGTCATCGCGGTCAGGCCGCCCAGCACCGGGCCGATCAGCGGGATCGCATCGAGCCAGCCGTGCAGCTCGGTGAACGGCTCGATGGTCGGCGGCGTGTCCACCTTCGGAAACATCACCCGGTACGCGTAGTAGGTGAGACTGGTCGCGAACAGCGTGATGCCGAGACCGGACACATGCTGCGACAGGGTCAGCCGCACCGTCAGCAGCGCATGCAGCCAGCCGAACACGGCGCCGGTCAGCGCCGCCGTCAGCACGCCGGCCGCCAGGGGCCAGCCGGCATAGACCGCATACCAGCCGCTGAAGGCGCCGGCGACCATGATGCCCTCGATGCCGAGGTTCAGCACGCCGGCGCGCTCGCACAGCAGCACCCCCATCGTGCCCAGGATCAGCGGCGTGGCGATCCTCAGCACCGCGACCCAGAACGTCGCGGTGGCCAGCGTGTCGATCAGGTCGGCGAGCATCTGTCGGCGTCGTGCATGTATCGGCGTTGTTTCAGCGGCGCAGCCGGTAGCGGGTGAACAGCGCGGCCACCAGCATGAACAGCAGCGACACCGCGACGATCACGTCGGCGATGTAGTTCGGCACCGCCACCGCTCGGCTCATCGAGTCGGCGCCGACCAGCATGCCGGCGACGAAGATCGCCGCCACCACCACGGCCAGCGGCGACAGCCCGGCCAGCATCGCGATGACGATGCCGGTGTAGCCGTAGCCCGGCGACATGTCCAGGGTCACGTAGCCGGTGCGGCCGGCCACCTCGGAGACGCCGGCCAGCCCGGCGAACGCGCCCGACAGCAGCGCGGTCTTCAGCATCACCCGGTCCACCGGCATGCCGAGGAACGCAGCCGCGCGGGCATTCGCGCCGACCGCCTTCATCTCGAAGCCGAGCGACGTATAGCGGTTCACCGCGGTCATCACGACCGCCAGCGCCACCGCCCAGACGAAGCCGGTGTGCAGCCGCGTGCGCTCGATCAGCCGCGACAGCTCCAGCTCCGGCTTGATCGCGACCGACTGCGGCCAGCCCATCGCGCCGGGG
>OEIU01000915.1_pt1 | contig 22396 bp, 17 predicted proteins | sample 1539221 | NCBI WGS metagenome assembly OEIU01 (sample SAMN03792071, study PRJEB22550) | activated sludge metagenome | feature: wastewater treatment plant; material: activated sludge; isolation source: Wastewater treatment plant of a petroleum refinery complex | place: Argentina: Zarate | collected...
GCTTGCGGGAAGACAAGGCGAGCGCGGCGCGCGCCGAGCGTGGTCTGCAACGTCTGCTGTCGGGTATGGCTGGCGTCAAGGTTGCGAAGACATGGGGAGGACCGATCGACGTTTCAGCCGACAGGCTGCCGTTTTTCAGGACCATTCCTGGTACGCGCATCCACTATGGCTGCGGCTATTCGGGACATGGCGTCAATCCGACCTATATCGGCGGGCAATGCCTGGCACCGCTGCGTCTGGGGGGGGAAAGAGGTTGGGCTGCCCTGCCGGTTTTTGCTCCCACCGTTCCCCGGCCTCCGCCCCAGCCTTTCCGCTTTCTCGGCGGACAGGCGATCCGCCATGCCATCCTCGCATGCGAAGAGGCGGAGGAGGAGCAGCGCGATCCACCGCTGCTCGCCCGCTTCGGCGCAGCGCTTCCGGAGGCACTGGGGCTGCGCATCGGTACCCGATAGGTTCGGGCGTCATCTTCCGCACTCTATTGGAAATATCGATTTGAGCGTTTGAATTTTATCGTTTTTCCGGCGTTCGCCGGAGGGGTATGTCTCGAACGGGAGACGGCTCTTCAGGATTTTCGGGCCGTCGGAAATTCGAAACGCTCGACCGACAGGCGGATAAAATCGTGCACCTCAAGCTCGGCTACAAGGCTTCAGCGGAACAGTTCGGCCCCAGCGAATTGCTGAAATACGGGGTGCTCGCGGAGGAGTGCGGGTTCGATTCGCTTTTCATCAGCGATCATTTCCAGCCGTGGCGCCATACCGGCGGGCACGCGCCTTTTTCCTTCTCGTGGATGGGGGCTCTCGGAGCGCGCACGTCGCGGATCGTCATGGGCACCAGCGTGCTGACGCCGACCTTCCGCTATCATCCGTCGATCGTTGCCCACGCGTTCGGTACGCTGGGCGAGTTGTTCCCCGACCGGGTGATACTGGGCGTTGGCACCGGTGAGTCGCTCAACGAAGTGCCTGCCACTCGTGTGGAGTGGCCCGAGCTCAAGGAGCGCTTCGCGCGTCTGCGGGAGTCGATTTCCCTGATGCGGAAGCTCTTCACGGAAGAGCGTCTGAGCTTCGAGGGCGAATTCTACAGGACAGAGAACGCGACCATCTACGACCGGCCGGAGAAGCCCGTGCCCATCTATGTCGCGGGCGCCGGTCCGATGATCGCAAAATATGCCGGCCGGGTCGCCGACGGCTTTATCTGCACGAGCGGAAAGGCCCCTGAACTCTACCGCGAGACGCTGCTGCCCAATGTCGACGCCGGTTTAGCCGATGCGGGGCGCGCGCCGGACTCGATCGATCGCATGATCGAAATGAAGGTTTCGTTCGACACCGATCTGGAGAGGGCGCGGGAGGATACGCGGTTCTGGGCCGCGCTCGCGCTCTCGCCGGAAGAGAAGATGTCCGTGGAGGACCCGCTCGAAATGGAGAAGCTCGCCGACGCGTTGCCGATCGAGCGGACGGTCAAGCGCTGGATCGTTTCCAACGATCCGGACGAGCATGTGGAGCGTATCCGGCCCTATGTCGAGCTGGGCTTCCGCCACCTTGTCTTTCATGCGCCTGGTCCGGACCAGGCCCGTTTCATCAGGCTCTATTCCGAACAGGTGTTCCCGAAACTCAGGAAGGCGTTCGGCTAGCGGGCGGTTTCGACGCCGGGCGGCAAAGATGGAACTGATTGCAGTCCCTGAATTGCCCATGATCGCCCCCGGCGACGATCTGGCGCGCATCGTGATGGACGGCCTTGCGCGCGCGGGCCTTTCGCTCCGGGACCGCGACATACTGGTGATCGCCCAGAAGATCGTCTCGAAGTCCGAGGGACGCATGGTCGACCTCATCGATGTAGAGCCGTCCGGAGAGGCTATGCGGATTGCGCGCGAGGTCAGGAAGGACCCACGTCTGGTGGAGGTTGTGCTTTCGGAGTCCCGCCGTATCGTGCGTCAGGCTCCGGACGTGCTTATCGTCGAGCACAGGCTCGGCTATGTCATGGCCAATGCCGGCGTCGACATGTCGAATGTGCAACAGGGAGAACGCGGCACGCGCGTGCTGCTTCTGCCCGAGAATCCGGATCGGAGCGCCTGTCGCCTGCGTGAGGCGATCGCGGCGGCGTCGGGCGCCGACATGGCCGTGGTCATCAACGACAGCTTCGGGAGGCCATGGCGGCAAGGTGTCACCGGAGTTGCGCTCGGCGCATCCGGAATTCCGGCCTTGCGCGACCGGCGCGGCAGGCCCGATCTCTTCGGCCGCAAGCTGGAGGTAACGGTCGTCTGCTTTGCCGACGGGATAGCGGCCGCCGCCTCCCTCGTCATGGGACAGGGCGACGAAGGACTTCCGGTGGTTCTCGTCCGCGGTCTGTCCTGGGACGATCCGGCAATGCCAGCGCTGTCGATCTGCCGTCCTCCGGCAACGGACCTGTTCCGATGACCGGGGGCCGCGCAGGTTCCTTTTCCGTGCGCGCGGTCGTTTCGCGGGAAAGCGATCGGCCATGAGACCCGATGCAATCTGGGCCGTCGTACCGTTCAAGGGCTTCGAACGATCGAAGCAAAGATTGTCGCCTGCCTTCAGCGCGCGTGAGCGCAGCACGCTGGCGGGATTGATGCTCGAAGACGTTCTCGACGCGCTGCAGCGCGTCGCTGAACTGGACGGGATCGTTCTTGTCACGAGGGATGAGGCGGCGGCCGAGATCGCCCGCGAGCGTCAGATAGAAGTGTTCGTCGAGCGGGAGACGAGCGATCACTCGCAGGCCGTTCTCGAAGCGGCCCATGCTCTCGCCGCGAGATCGGTGGCCGGCATCCTTGCGCTGCCGGCGGACATTCCGGGCGTCGAACCGTCCGAAATCGCTTGCTTCGTCGCCTCGCACCGCGCGGCGGGCAATTCCGTCACGATCGCGCCGTCGCTGGATCGGCGGGGGTCCCACGTCATCCAGCTGCCGCCCGCCGCCGCGGCGCCCCTCCCGTACGGGGAAGACAGCTTCGGAGCGGACGTCAGCTCGGCGGCGCGGCTGGGACTGAGTCTGTCGGTGCTCGATATGCCCGGCCTGGCGCTCGACATCGATACGCCGGAGGATTGCGCGCTGTTTCTGAGCCGCGCCTGCTCGGATACCCGGACGCGACGCTTTCTGAGGCGACGCGATGCAGCCAGGTCGCGTCGGTCCAGACATCCCGAGAACCTTCACACGTGATTGCGGAGCATTTCTGAAATGTCTTTGGAACACGATCTGGAAAAGATGCTCGCTTCCTTTGCCGGGCGTATTCCCACGGACGAGGAAGCGCGCCAGCTCGGCGCCGTCGAGAACACGCGGCTGCTGATGTCGCATGCTGCGCGGATACGCGACGAAGGGCATGGCGACGTGGTCACCTATTCCCGAAAGGTCTTCATTCCGCTCACGCAGCTTTGCCGGGATGTCTGCCATTACTGCACATTCGCCCATCCGCCGCTGCGCGAGGAGGCTCCCTTTCTGAGCGCCGGGCAGGTCCTGGCCATCGCGGAAGCCGGCAGGAAGGCCGGCTGCAAGGAGGCCCTGTTCACCCTGGGCGACAAGCCCGAACTGCGCTATCGCGTCGCGAGGGAGTTCCTCGATCGCGCCGGCTACGCATCCACGCTGGATTATCTGCGCGCCATGGCCGAGCTCGTCCTTTCCGAGATCGGCCTGTTGCCGCATCTCAATCCCGGCGTGATGTCCCGCGAGGAGATCCTGTCGCTGCGCGATGTTTCGGCTTCGATGGGCATAATGCTGGAAAGCGCGTCGGAAAGGCTTTGCCAGCGCGGCCATGCGCATTTCGGCTCCCCCGACAAGCATCCTGCCGTGCGGCTTCAGACGATAGATGCGGCGGGGGAGGCGGCCGTCCCGTTCACCTCCGGCATACTGATCGGAATAGGGGAGACGCGCGCTGAACGGATCGAATCCCTGCTCGTCCTGCGCAGAAGCCATCAGCGCCACGGCCATTTGCAGGAAGTCATCATACAGAACTTCAGGGCCAAGCCCGGAACCCGAATGGCCCACGCGCCGGAGCCAAGCTTCGACGAGCACCTTTGGACAATTGCCGTCGCGCGCATCATCCTCGGCCCGCAGATGAGCGTGCAGGCGCCGCCGAACCTGACCGCTGGCGAGAAGGCGCAGGTCATCGCAGCCGGCATAAACGACTGGGGCGGCGTGTCGCCCGTGACGATGGACTATGTGAACCCGGAAGCGCCGTGGCCGCATATCCAGGATCTGGCGCGCGACACGGCGCATTCCGGCAAGCATCTGGCCGAGAGGCTGACGGCCTATCCTTCGTTCGTGCGCGATCGCGGCCGGTGGTTCTCGGATGCCCTGCGCCGGCCCGTGCTCGAAATGTCCGACGCGGACGGGCTGGCGCGCACCGGGGAATGGCGGCCGGGCGCGGCCCTTGCGCCTGACCATATCGATGCGAGTTGCCCGCTCTCGCATGTTTCGACGCCGGCGCGCGGCGAGTTGCGCAGAGCCGTCGGCAAGGCGCGCGACGGCAAGCGCCTGAATGAGGGTGAGATCGTCGCGCTTTTCGGCGCCCGGGGCGAAGACTTCGAATATGTGCGTGCGGCGGCAGACGGGTTGCGGCAGGAGACCCATGGAGATGCGGTCAGCTATGTGGTGACGCGCAACATCAACTATACGAACGTCTGTTACTTCCGCTGCCAGTTCTGCGCCTTCTCGAAGGGAAAGATGAGCGAGAATTTGCGCGGCAAGCCATACGATCTGGAGCTCGGCGAAATCGCCCGAAGGGTCGAAGAGGCCTGGAGCCGCGGCGCAACGGAGGTGTGCCTGCAAGGCGGCATCCACCCGAGCTACACCGGCGCGACATATCTCGAAATACTGGAGACCGTGAAGAAGGCGGTTCCCGAAATGCATGTCCATGCGTTCTCGCCCCTGGAGGTCTGGCAGGGTGCGAGCACGTTGGGCATGCGTCTCGAAGACTATCTGCGGGCGCTCAAGGATGCCGGGCTCGGCAGCCTGCCGGGCACGGCGGCGGAAATTCTCGACGACGAGGTGCGGCAGATCATCTGTCCGGACAAGATCGACACGCAACAGTGGCTCGAAGTCATGCGCACGGCCCATGGCGTCGGTCTGCGATCAACCGCAACGATCATGTTCGGCCATGTCGACAGGTCGCATCACTGGGCGCGGCACCTTCTCAGGATACGCGATCTGCAGGCCGAGACGGGAGGGTTCACGGAATTCGTCCCGCTTCCCTTCGTGCCGATGGAAACGCCGATCTATCTCAAGGGCCGTTCGAGGCAGGGGCCGACGTTCCGGGAGGCCGTGCTGATGCACGCGGTCGGCCGTCTGGTGCTCCATCCTCTCGTCGCCAGCATCCAGGCGTCCTGGGTCAAGATGGGTCTTGAAGGCCTGCAGTATTGTCTGGATGCGGGCGTCAACGATCTTGGCGGGACGCTGATGAACGAGACCATATCCCGCGCCGCGGGCGCGTCTCACGGACAGGAGATGAGACCTTCCACGTTCGAGGAAATAGCGGCGAGGAAGGGGCGCTCGATCTGGCAGAGAACGACGCTCTACAAGCCGGCGCCGTCGCATCGGCGCGATGCCGCGCTCGCGGCTGACGACCTGCTCGAATTGCCGGCGGCAGGCATGCGACATCATGTCCGCGTTGCGGCCGAATAGCGGCCGGGCATTGTCTGAAACAGGCGGAACAACGGAGCACGACCCAGACAGGCAGGCCGGAAAACCACTTATCGAATTCTTCCATCATCTGGATTAAAATTCATCGTTTTCCTTCTGCAAAACGCATCCATACACTCCGTTCAGCATCGAAGAACAGAAGTCTCCCACAGCGGCGCGCGAGCAGCGCACGCGAAGACGAGCTTTGCAAAAGAAACGATGTCAAATGGGGAATCGGAGGTTCGAAAATGAAGAAGGATACCTTTACGGCGTCAAGCCTGACGCGCCGCGATGCATTGAAGGGCATGGCGGGTCTGGTGCCGGCGGTCGCGCTGGGAGGCGCGGTCGGTACGGCGACGAAAGCCTTTGCCGCATCCGGCAGCGGTCCGATTATTTTCATGACGTGGGGCGGAGCGTTCGGCGCGGGAGTGCGCACGGCTTTCTCCGAGCCTTACACGAAGAAGACCGGGATCGAGATAAAGGACATCACGCCTTTCAATCTCGGCAAGTTCCAGACAGCCATGCGCAACGGCAATCCCGAGGGATATGACATCGCATGGTTCAACGACGAGGTGGAGCCGGCCCAGCTCGGCGCCGACGGCATGCTTGAGGAAATCAACTACGAGTGGATGCCGGCGGCGGAGGGCGTGATTGCCGGCGCGCGCCAGAAGTACGGCGTGGCGCCCTACGTGACGCTCTACCAGATGTGCTACAACACCGAGGCGCTGAAGGGAAAGACGCCGCAGAACTGGAAAGACTTCTGGGACGTGGAAGGAATTCCCGGTCCGCGCTCGCTTGGCTCATGGGTGTGCGGTGTGCTGGAGGCGGCGTTGCTTGCCGATGGCGTGGAGCCGGATAAGCTTTATCCGCTGGACGAGGATCGCGCGTTCAGGAAGCTCGACGAGATCAAGCCGCATATTCGCGTGTTCCACGACACCCAGGCCAACGATGCCATGCAGCAGATGCTCGAACAGGGCGAGGTCGCGATGACCTTGACCTGGGCGACCGATACGCTGGCCGCGCATCTTGCCGGAAAACCCGTCAATATCGTCTACAATCAGGGCTTCTACTTCAGCCCGCTGGTCGGCATCGCCAAGGGCACGCCGAAGCTGAAGGAGATCCACGAATATCTGAACATGTTCTTCGAGCCGCAGGCAGAGCTCGATTTCATCAAGGCATGGCCGACATCGCCTGCGAATCCAGCCGTGCTCGACCTGCTTACCGACGAGCAGAAGGCGTCCGTCGCTACCGGCAATCTTGACAGGATGATCAACTTCAACGTCGAGTACTATCTGGCCAATCGTGCCAGGCTGCAGCAGAAGTACGACAGCTGGCGCGTTGTGTAGCCCGGCCGGGCTTTCTGAGGGGCCGCAACGACGGATCGGGGCGGCCCTCCCGGGACCAGTTCGCAAGCCCAGTCGATCGGCGAGGATCAGGCCTGAATGACCCAGAACACACCGACCGGCGTGGAAAAAGGTACCGGTGCGTCCATCGAGATCCAGGATCTCTCCAAGAAGTTTGGAGAGTTCACGGCCGTGTCCGACTTCAACCTGAGCATCCGGGGCGGCGAGTTCATCTCCGTGCTGGGTGCTTCCGGCAGCGGCAAGACCACGGTGCTGCGTATCCTCGCGGGCCTTGAGGAGCCGACCGGCGGCCGCATCCTGATCGACGGGCAGGACGCAACGCTCCTTCCGTCCGAAGCGCGCGACATCGGGCTTGTGTTTCAGGACTACGCGCTGTTTCCGCACATGTCGGTCGAGCAGAACATCGCTTTCCCGCTGCGCATGCGGAAAGTTCCGAAGGACAGGATCAGGGCCGACGTGGACCGCATCCTTGCGCTCGTCGGCGCGTCGCATCTGAGGACGCGAAAACCCAATCAACTGAGCGGCGGCCAGCAGCAGCGCATCGCGCTTGCCAGGGCGCTGGTGTTCAACCCAAAGCTGCTCCTGCTGGACGAGCCGCTGTCGGCCCTGGACAAGAACCTCCGCGAGCATATGAAGGCCGAGATCAAGGCGCTGCACCGCAAGACCGGCGTGACGGTCATCTACGTCACGCACGACCAGTCCGAGGCTCTGGCGCTCTCGGACAGGGTCGTGGTGATGCGGGACGGCCGGATTCTGGACATCGACGCGCCCGACACGCTGTATCAGCTTCCGGCCTCGTCCTATCTGGCCACCTTCGTCGGCGACGCCAATCTGATCGACGGCGTCGTGGCGTCCGTCTCGGGCGACAATGTCCAGATCGACAGCCGGCTCGACAGGATAGAACTGCCGAAATCGCGCGTCCGTCTGGAAAGCGGCGTTTCGGAAGGCGCCCGCATCAAGCTCGTCGTCAGGCCGGAGAACATCGTGATCGATCCGCCGCAGCATATGGATGGATTGCTGCGGATCGACGGCTCCATCCTGGAGATGCTCTACAATGGCGCGCACACCATCTACACCGTTTCATCCGATCGTCTTCCGGAACCCCTGATCGCCCGGTGCGGACAGCATCAGAGCGGCACGTTCCAGACGGGGCACAACGTTCCGATCGGGCTGCGGACCGATCGGTTCGTCGCCGTGCCTGACAATGGCGAGAGCGTCGGCCCATGAGCGGCGCACCGATGCCGACCACGCTCGCGGCGGCAACGGCCACGCCTGCGGCAAGGGCGGGCAGGCGAGGGGGATTCCCTTTTGGCGGCTGGCTGCAAGGGAACGCGTTCATCTGGCTCGTTCCCGGCATTGCCCTGATGCTTGCCGTCTTCATACGCCCGATCCTGCTCATCGTGCAGGAATCGTTCACCGATCCCTCATTCGGCCTCGAAAACTACAGGACGCTCGCCAGCGACCCGCTTTACCGCAGGGTCATGTGGAACTCCGTCAACTCCGCCCTGCAGGCGACGCTTTTCTGCATCTTGATCGGGTACCCGGCGGCATACGCCATCTACAAGGCAGCCCCGAAGTGGCGGCAGGCGATGCTGGTGATCCTGCTGTTCTCGTTTGCCGTGGGCACCATACCGAGAGCTTTCTCGTGGCTCGTGATCCTCGGCGACAAGGGGCTGGTGAACAACCTTCTGTTCTGGATTGGCGGACGGGAAACCCCGGTTCACCTGCTCTACAACCAGATCGGCGTGGTGGTGGGCATGGTCCACGTCATGCTGCCCTATATCATCCTGATCCTTCTGGGATCGATGATGCGGGTCGGCACGACGCTCGTTCCCGCGGCCCGGACGCTCGGGGCGCGGCCGCTCCGCGCGTTCTTGGAGATATTTCTCCCGTTGACCATGCCGGGCGTCGTGGCGGGGGCGATGCTGGTGTTTGTCTATTCTCTCGGCTTCTATCTCGTGCCGGCCGTGCTCGGAGGCGCTTCCCAGACCACCGTCGTCATGCAGATCGAGAGCCTGGCCCTGCGGTCGGGTCTCTGGGGCATGGGTTCAGCGCTCTCGACCATCGTGATTGTCGTCTCGGTCATCGGCGCCAGCGTCTATGTCCGGATGACCGGCCTGAGCGATATCACGAAACGCCATTGAGACCAGGTCCCTCGATGAACGCCGCCCGAATTGCCAGACCGATCTTTCTGATTGCTCTCTTCACCTTTCTCGTGGCGCCGATCATCATTTCCGGCAGCGTCTCCTTCACCAGCGACCGGTTCATGAGCTTTCCGCCGAACGGTTTCTCGCTGAGATGGTACGAAAAGATCGCGCAGGACCCCGGTTGGCGCGGCGCGTTCGTCGACACCGTCATTATCGGCGCCATCTGCATGGTGATCGCCACCACTGTCGGCACGCTTTCCGCGTACGGCATCAGCCGCATCCGATCGGCGTTCCTGCGAAACGCGGTGCTGATCCTTTTTCTGTCTCCGCTTGTCGTGCCCTATGTCGCGTACGGGATGGCGGTCTATCCGATCTTCGCGTCCTACAGGATCATCGGCACCCATCTGGGCGTCGGTCTGGCGCAGTCGATCATCGCGATACCGTTCGTCGTCATCACTGTCATATCGACGATACGCCGGCGCGATCAGGTGCTGGAGGCGGCCGCCAGGACGTTGGGGGCCAGCCCCGTCCAGGCGTTCTGGCACGTCGTGCTGCCGCTTCTGACGCCGGGCATCATCGCAGGCGCGGTGCTCTCCTTTCTCACGTCGTTCGATGACGTGATCATGCCGATGTTCCTTGGCGGCGCGTCGGTTTCCACGCTGCCGAAGGCGATGCTGGACGCCTTGTCCATGAGCAGCGATCCTTCGGTCATGGCCGCGTCGAGTGTCATCTCGCTCATCGGCCTGATCACATTTCTCGTCATCACGTTCGTAAGGCGGGCGCGCGAGCGCTGAACGCGCCGACATCCAGCTTCATCGGGAGGTATTTTGTGAGCACGATTCTGGCGAATAGTCTTGTCGCGGCCAATGGCGAGGCCACCGCGATTTCCGTGGCGCACTGGCTTACGGACATCGCCGCATCGACAGATGGCCCGGTCTCGATCTGCCTGTCGGGAGGAGGAACGCCGCGCATCCTTTATCGTATGCTGACCGAGCCTCCATTCCTCGGACGGTTCCCCTGGTCGCGTGTCCACTGGTTCTGGGGCGATGAGCGTTTCGTCGCACCGGATCATCCGGACAGCAATTATCGCATGGCGCGCGAGGCAATGCTCGAACTCGCCCCGGTTCGGCCGCTCCAGATACACGCAATCGACGCGACGCGGGCCGACGCCCGGGAGGCGGCCGATGCCTACGAGGCCACGCTTCGGGCCTTTCAGCGCGACATCAGGACACCCGCCGGCAAGGACACGCTGTTCGACGTGGTCCTGCTCGGATTGGGTGAAGACGGCCATACGGCATCGCTGTTTCCGGGAACGCCTACCCTGTCCGAGACGGGGCGGCTGGTCGATTCGATCGTCGGCGCGCGTCCCGAACCCCGTATAACCCTGACCTTCCCGGCGATAGCCTCGAGCCTTCACGTCGCCTTCATCGTCTGCGGATCGGGGAAGCGGGATATCGTGCGCCAGATCCGCGACGGCGCGGACGTGCCGGCGGCGCGGGTGACGTCACGCGGCACCATATCGTGGTTCTTTGACATGGCCGCCGCCGACGATATTGTGTCGGACAGTAAGCGACGCGCCGCGCGGGCGTGATTTCCGTCGGCCGCGGCCGACGGATCGCAATCGGGCCTTCGCATGCCGAGCAATGGTGTATGTTCTCACCGCTGATCCCGGAGGGCAGGGCGCTTGAACATCGTTTTGGCGCGCACGTTTCTTGAGCTTATTCAGGCGAGGAGCTTCAACAAGGCTGCCGACCGGCTATGCGTGACCCAATCCACGGTCACCGTGCGCATCGCGGCGCTCGAGGAAGAGCTTGGCCAGCAGCTTTTCACCCGCGACAAGGCCGGCGTCGACCTTACCGTCGCCGGGCGGAAGTTCCAGCCCTTCGCCGAAATGCTGCTCCAGACCTGGCAGCATGCCAAGCAGGAACTGGCGCTGCATTCCTCCCGCTCGGTGATGTTCTCGGTCGGTGTCGCAGCGGCGCTGTGGGAGGGGTTGGGCGACCGCTGGCTGCTGCGGATGCAGCGGGAGCAGCCGAGCGTCGCCCTCGGCATCGAATCCGGGCGCTCGGCCCACGTGGGCGAGAAACTCGCTCAGGGCTTCCTGGATGCGGCGGTCGTGCTGGAAGTCATGCCGCGCAAGGACCTGATCATTGAAGAGCTCTTTTCCGAGAAGCTGCTTCTGGTTTCGACCTACCCGCGCAAGGCCGAACGGTGGAATCCGGACTATGTGTACATCCAGTGGAGCGAGGACTTCGCCGTCTACCACCGCACGATCATGCCGAGCGAGATCACGCCGCCTGTCAGCTTCACCGACAATGCGGCCGCCCTGCAGTTCATACTGGAAAGGGGCGGGTCCGGCTACTTTCCCCTTCGGCAGGTCGGAAAGCTGATTGACGAAGGCCGTCTCCATATTGTCGAGGGCGCCGGCGCGGCGCAGCAGCGCACATACCTCGCCCACGCGCACGCCTTGGTCGGTCTCGCATGGTTCGACGATGCCGTCGCCACGCTTCGCGAGCAGGTTTCACATCTGTCCGATGCGGAATCCGACCCGCGTTTCGCACATCTCTAGGCCCAACTGACATTGGCAGGGCGCATGCGCGCACCGCTTGTGCGGTCGCGCGCTCACCTATCGAATTATGCGATTTGGGCAATGATTTCTTTTCATTTTACTTGGCCATTTTGAGGTGTGAAACTGAATGAGGATCGGAATTGTGAAATAAAATCTCTAAATATTTCAGATTGTTCGGAGGACAGTAAACTAAAATGACCGCGTCATCTGCATATTCTGAAAACCTTGCGAAAGCGAAGGCTCTTGATTTTCAGACGAGAGCCTACATAGGCGGAAATTTTGTTGATTCCGTATCCGGAAAGACGTTCGACTCTATTTCTCCGATCACTGGAAAAGCTCTTGCCAGCGTCGCGGAATGTGACGAGGCGGATGTCGACAGGGCGGTAGAGGCCGCGCGCAAGGCCTTCGACTCGGGCGTATGGCGCAACATGGCGCCGGCTCGGCGGAAGGCGCTCATGCTCAAATGGGCGGATCTGATGGAAAAGCACGCGCATGGACTGGCGCTGCTGTGCTCGACATGGGCAAGCCCATCAAGGATGCCTATGGCGCCGACCTGCCGAGCACGATCACCTGCTTCCGCTGGTTCGCGGAAGCGATCGACAAGGTCTACGACGAGATTTGCCCGAGCGATCCCGGAAGGATCGTTCTGGTCATGCGCGAGCCGCTTGGCGTCGTCGCCTGCATCATCCCGTGGAATTTCCCGCTGATGATGATGGCCTGGAAGGTCGCGCCGGCCCTGATCGCCGGCAACTCGGTGATCCTGAAGCCGGCGGAGCAATCGCCGCTTAGCGCTCTGCGCATTGCGGAACTGGCGGCGGAAGCCGGTATCCCGGAAGGCGTGTTCAATGTGGTGCCCGGCTTTGGCCCGACGGCGGGGCAGGCGCTGGGCCGTCACCCGGATGTGGATTGCATTGCCTTCACCGGTTCCACGGAAGTCGGAAAGCTCTTCCTCAAATATTCCGCGGAATCGAACATGAAGGCCGTCAATCTGGAGTGTGGCGGAAAGAGCCCGCACATCATCCTTGACGACGCGAACATCGACGCAGCGGCGACCTCCGCCGCATGGGCCGTCTTCTACAATCAGGGAGAGGTCTGCAGCGCCGGAACGCGTCTCCTGGTCGACGCATCGGTGAAGGACCGCGTGCTCGACAAGGTGAAGTCGGTGGCTGAATCGATCGTCGTGGGCGATCCGCTCGACCCTGACACGCAGATGGGCGCGATCGTGGACCAGACGCAGCTCGATCGCGTCCTGGGCTACATCGAGGTCGGCAAGAAAGCCGGCGCCAGGCTCGTATGCGGAGGCGAGCGCAGCAGGCGCGATAGCGGCGGCTATTTCGTCAAGCCGACGATCTTCGACGGCGTCGATCCGTCCATGCGCATCGCCCGCGAGGAGATATTCGGCCCCGTCCTTTCCACATTGACCGTCAAGGGAGCCGACGATGCCGTGCGCGTGGCCAACGACACCATCTACGGGCTCTATGCCGCGGTCTGGACCACCGACATCAACAAGGCTTTCAAGGTCGTCCGCGGCGTGCGGGCAGGCGCCGTCAACGTGAACACCTATTCGGGCGGCGACATCACGACTCCGTTCGGCGGCTTCAAGCAGTCGGGCTTCGGCCGGGACAAGTCGCTCCACGCTCTGGAGAAATACACCGCCCTGAAGGCGTCCTGCATCGTGCTTGCCTGAGTGGCGAGAAACCCAAGCCGAAGAGCTTCACATGAAAATCGATACCGAGTTTCCGAACGCCAGAGAGGGTGTGTTCGTCCCTCCCGGCTTTGCCACTCCGGACGAGATCGTCGAAATCGTCCAGTTCTGCGAGGCAATGGGATACCATGGCCTCTGGGCGACGGACTTCATCACGCCGACGCCCATGTACGGCATCCCGGAGGGCGAGAAGCCCGACTGGTTCGAGCCGCTGATATCGATCGCCTTCTGTCTCGCCCACACGCGAAAGATCAAGCTGGGCACGGGCCTGATCCTCGCGCCCTTCCGCGAGCCTGTGATCCTGGCGAAGCAGGTTGCCGCACTGGATCAGTTCAGCAATGGCCGGATGTTTCTCGGACTGGGCCTCGGCATGTGCCGGGACGAGTTCGAGGCGCTGAACCCGCGCCGTCCGAAGGCCCACCGCGGCAACATGATGGACGAGTTGATCGAACTCCTTCACCGCTTCTTCTCCGACGAACAGAATGTCACTTTCGATGGCGAGTTCAACGCCGTCGCCGGGGTCAACCTCTATCCCAAGCCGGTGCAGAAGCCGTTCCCGATGTATGTCCCGCTTCGGGCCGAGGAAGCCCTGGAGCGCATCGCGAAATGGGGGCTTGGCGTCACGGCGCCCTTTGCCATCCTGCCCGACCGGCTGAAGGCGCTCGAGCCGCATCTCCATGCAGCCGGGCGCACCCTGAAGGATATCGATGCCGTTGCCGAAGCCGAGGTCTTTTTCGGGAAGACGAAGGAAGAGGCGATCGAGGGCTACAAGAAAACCCGGCATGGCCAGTTCAGACTGAAACGCCAGCCGCTGGAGTCCTTCCTTGCCCAGAACTTCGTCGGCACCGTCGACGACGTCGTCGAAGGCGTTCTGAAGGTGAAGGAAGCAGGCATCGACCACTTCAACATTCTGCATGTGCCGGGCGACACGCTGTCCGCCCGCAAGGAACTGCTTCAGCAGTTCTCGGAAGAAGTCATGCCGAAGATCGATTGAGCTCTACAGGTCAAATTCAGGAGGACCCCGATGATCTACGAAATGCGCCGCTATGACGCCATGCCGGGCAAAATGGCCAATCTGCACGAACTGATGGAGACGCTTGCCGTTCCCGTATTCAAGAGGCTCGGAATGGAAGTCGTTGCCTGCTTCAATCCGGAACTCGGCGATGACGAGAATTCGCTCATCTATCTGCTGGGCTATGCCGACATGGCCGCCAGACAAAAGGCGTGGGACGCATTCTGGGTCGACCCCGAATGGACGGCCAAGCGGACGGAACTCGCCAAGAAGTTCGGCGGGCCTGTCGTGGCCAAGAGCAACAGCGTTTTCCTCAAGCCGACGAAATATTCGCCGCTGAAGTGATCGCAGGCTCGCGGCTGTCCGCGCCTTTTTTTTGCTGTCAGCCGGCGGCGTTGCCCGCCGGCATCAGGCGCATAAGCCAATTATACATCACACGTCAGGGCAGGCCGAGGACGAGCGCTGCCCTGAATTGTCCGCCGCCTTTCAACGCCGGATTAACGAACGCGTGCTAGGATCGTGGCCGGTTTTAGCCTTCATCGAGGTCCCGGATAAGGCTGACGGCGGAGGGGGTTGAAAAAGAAAGATTGAGACGCAAAAATTCGTTTCTGAATTTTATTTATAAGTTTGCGGCCGTTTCGAACAATCAGGCAATAATGATTGCACAGTGCACCGCGCTGTCCCGCCTGATACCGCTTATGTATTTTATCCTGGTGGTCAACAGCTGGATGCTTGCGGCCAGTTTCTGGGAAAAAGCGCCGCTCTGGCTGACGTTCTACGCATCTTCTGCGCTCACCGTGGTCTGCGGAATCCGCATCGTCGCGTGGTGGCGCAGCCGAGGCGAGACTCTCACCTTCGCCAAGGCGAAGAAAGAGTTGACGCGGCTTCCGATCCTGACGGCCGCGCTGGCCGTGGCGTTCACCTCCTGGGCGTTCGCGCTCTTTCCCTACGGCGATGCGTCTGCGAAGGGACACGTCGTCTTCTACCTGACGATTTCCCTCATCAGCACGATGTTCTGCCTGATCCATGTCAGGTCGGCGGCGCTCATCCTCGCGGGGATCGCGGGAACGATCATCGTCACGTTCCTGGTTCTCCAGAACACGCTGGTCTTCCATGCGATTGCGCTGAACATCACGCTGGTCACGATCGCGGCGGTCATCGTCATCCTCATTCAGAGCCGCGACTTCGTCCGCATGGTCAACGCCCTGGCGCGCAGCGAGGCGCTGAGCGACGAGAACCTCAGACTGGCGAATATCGACAGTCTCACCGACCTGCCCAATCGCCGCGCTTTCTTCAGCCAACTGAACGAATCGTTCCGGATCGCGGAGAAATACGGCACGCGTCTGGCGCTCGGGGTCATCGATCTGGACGGGTTCAAGCCCGTGAACGATCTCTACGGACATGCCGTCGGCGACAAGCTGCTCGCGGAGGTCGCCGACCGGCTTTCAAAGGTGTTCTCGAAAGGGTCGATGTTCACGGCGCGTCTGGGGGGAGACGAGTTCGCGTTCATAATATCCGACGCGCCTGACGACGAGACGCTGGTCCGCCGGGGCAATGAGATCGGGCTTGCCTTGCGGTCGCCGTTCTCGATCCCGGAGGCGACCATCCAGATTTCGGGATCGGTGGGGATCGCCGTCTATCCCGAGATGGCCTCGTCGTCCGAGCAGCTCTATGAGCGCGCGGACTACGCTCTCTATCATGGCAAGGATACGCAGCGCGGCGGAGCCACGCTGTTCGCCGCGAGCCACGAGGCGAGGATCAACAGCGACGCGAAGATCGAGCAGGCCTTGAAGCTCGCCGATTTCGACAGGGAGCTTTCGGTGGTTTTCCAGCCGATCATCGACGTCCGGAACCAGGCCACGATCGGTTTTGAGGCTTTGGCGCGCTGGTCGAGCCCGTTGGTGGGCGTCGTTTCGCCAGCGCAGTTCATTCCCGTCGCCGAAAGGGCGGGCATCGTCAGTTCGATCACGCGGCCCTTGTTGAAAAAGGCCCTGGAATCGGCGGCGTCATGGTCGGACGAGATCCGGCTTTCGTTCAATCTCTCCGCCCACGACCTCAATTCCGCCGAGGGCGTGCTGGCGATCGTCGGCATCATCCAGGGCAGCGCCTTCGACGCCAGGCGCCTCGATCTGGAAATTACCGAGACCGCGTTCACGCATGATTTCGAGCAGGTGAGACGGTCGATCGAAATACTCAGGCTGCTCGGCTGCGGCATCTCCCTCGATGATTTCGGCACCGGCTATTCCAGCCTGTCGCGGCTTCATTCGCTGCCGCTGACGAAGATCAAGATCGACCGCAGCTTCGTCACGGGTCTGGACACCAACCCCGCGAGCCACAAGATCGTCAAATCCCTGCTGGCCCTGAGCCGCGACATGGGGCTTGATTGCGTCGTCGAGGGTGTCGAGACGCGGGAAGAGCTGCTGGCCCTCAAGAAGCTCGGCAAGGTCATGGTCCAGGGATATTATTACTCGCGGCCCATCGAACGGAGCGACGTCATGGGCTTTCTTGCCGCAGGGTCCGGCGCCGGTTCGCGAGCGGTGAACTAGGTTCTCCGGTGTGAGCGGGGCGGCATCGCCGCGAAACGCCGGCGGACTTGAAACTCGGCGCGTATGAGCGCTTGATGGTAAAAGGACGACATCCGCCGCCCACGCGGATTCGACGGAAATGCTCCGTGATTTGTTGACGTTTGTCGTGCATTTTCTGGCCGACGGGCGGTTTTGATGTTACCGCTGGCGCCCTGCAGCTTCGCGGTCGGGGCTTCCTATCGGACATGACGGGGAAAGCGGATGGAGTGGGATTTTCGATACTGGTCGACGCTCACCGAGGCGCAGCAGACTGCCTTTCTCGCAAGCTATGTCAGCACGCTGGATTCCGGCTATCAGTGGCGCAAGACGACGATCACCTATTCCTTCCCGTCGTTCCCGACCGGCGAGGAATACCTGCCCTACGTGCCGGCGGGTGAGACGCTTCGCTTCAGCCCGCTCGACGCGCAGGAGAAGGCCTATGTCCGTTTCTTCTTCTCCTATATCGAGAGCTTCCTGAACCTCGATTTCCAGGAGGTTTCGGGCGCGGCCGGCGATATCGTCATCGCCCAGCACAATATGGACGTCGCCGGCTATGCCGATCTTCCCGGCGATTTCTCGAAATCCGGCATGTTCCTCGCGGACGACGTGCAGTCCACCGAATTCGGTGACTTCGCCTACACGGTGCTGACCCACGAGATCGGCCATCTGCTCGGGCTTGAGCATTCCCGCGCCTATGACGGAGAGATCCGCCCGAATCCGAGCCTGCCGGTGCAGTACGACACGACGCTCATGTCGGTCATGTCCTATTCCGACATGGTCAATCTCGCCGCCGGCAAATATGTCAGCGCGCTGATGCCGCTCGACATCGCCGCCCTCATGGACATGTACGGCGCGCGCGCCTCGACGGAGAACAACGTCTTCCGCGTGGTGGACGGCTATCCGATGCCGACCCATAGCGGCAACACCTGGACGATCAGCGGCAACGTGCCGTTCACGGTGGTCGATACGGGTGGCTTCGACACCATCGATGCGTCCGGTTACACGGCGACCGCCGGCGTCCGGTTCGTCTTCGACGAGGGATTGTGGCTGTCCGGGCAGAATCCCTACAACCAGCTGAGCTACTATATCGACGCCGGCAACCGTCCATGGATCGACCTTGCGGGCCAGACGGACGGCGTGCCGATGATCGGCATCTTCCAGGGAACCGTGATCGAGAAGTTCATCGGTACTGCCGGCGGTGATCACGTCTATGGCAATGCGTTCAACCAGACGGCCGATGGCGGAGCGGGCGTCGACGTCTTCTATTTCTCCGGCGTCGCCGACGGATACGACCTTTCGGTGGACGCCGCGACCGGCGACATCATCGTGGTCGACATCAACCTCTTCGACGGCAATGACGGCACCGACAGGCTGATCGGTTTCGAACTGGCGAGCTTCGCCGGTCAGGCGGCGGTCACCATCCAGAGCCTTCTCGATCCGATTCTCTGGTACGAAAGCCGCGACGACGTGACCACCGTCGCCGCCACGTGGCAGTTGATGATGGGCATCGTGCCCGAGGCATCCGGCTTCGAATATCTCATCTCATCGCCCGCCAATCCGACCGATCTCAACGATCCCTATTTCGCGCAGTTCAACGTCGAGAACACATATCTGAACTTCGCCTGCAATCTCGCCTTCGAGATTCCGCAGAGCCTTGCCTGGTACGAGGCCGAATATGGCAGCCTCAGCTTCGCGCAGGCCGTCGGCAAGGCCGTGGACACGATCATCACCGCATCGGGAACAGCCAATCTCGCCGGCGCGAAGAACTTCTTCCTCGGCGCCGAAAGCTATTACACGCAGGTGGCGCTGGAGCGCATCGTCCGCCCCGGCGTCAGCCTCGACGACGCCGTGAAGGTTGCGATGCTGAGTTCCGTGCTCTACGAAAGCGTCAAGGCCGACGCCGGCCCGTATGGCGAGGCCGTCAACGATTTCGCCAACGAGGTCCGCGCGGCGGGACTGTCGGATTCCTTTGGAGAAAGCCTGTTCGCTTGAGGCGTCGCCTGCTTCCATGAGCGCATCCACCGGAACGGACGGCTATCGTCGCCTGTACGACGGCTTCCGCTGGCGGGTGCCGAGCCGCTTCAACATCCGCGGCGCCCTCGCCGCCGACTGGGCGCGACGGGAGCCGGGTCCGCCCGCCAACCTCGAATACGGTTCGGGAGGACCGGCGCGGACGCTGACCTATGGCGATCTGGCGCGCCGGTCGAACGCCTTCGCCAACGCCCTGCGGGCGCGCGGCGTGGGGCGCGGCGACCGGGTGGCTCTGCTCCTGCCGCAGGGGTTCGAAGTCGTCATCGCTCACGTCGCCATCTACAAGCTCGGCGCCATCGCGCTGCCGCTGGCCGTGCTCTTCGGCGTCGAGGCGCTGGAATACCGGCTCTACTCGGCGGGTGCGAAGGTCGTGGTGACCAATGCCGGCGGCGTCGAAAAGCTGCGCAAGCTGACGCCGCGCCTGCCCGGCCTGGAATTCGTCGTCTGCGTCGAAGGCGTCGTGGATGCGCTGGACTTCGCCCGGCTGGTCGCCGATTCGCCGACTGCCTTCGAACCGGAGGATACGGGACCGGACGATCCGGCCCTGATGATCTTCACCTCCGGCACGACCGGGCGGCCGAAGGGCGCGCTGCACGGCCACCGCGTGCTGCTCGGCCATATGCCGGGCATCGACATGGCCTATGAGTTTCCAGCCCGACCCGACGAGGTGATGTGGACCCCGGCGGACTGGGCATGGGCGGGCGGCCTGCTCAACGCGCTGTTTCCCGCCCTGATGCTGGGCGTGCCCGTGGTGTCGGCGCGCTTCGACAAGTTTGCGGCCGAGCCGGCGCTGGCGCTGATGGAGGAGATGCGGGTGACCTCGGCCTTCATTCCGCCGACGGCGCTGCGCATGCTGAAAGGCGCCTCGGGCGCGTTGGATAGCAGCCGCCTGCGGTTGCGCGCCGTCTGCTCGGCCGGCGAATCGCTCGGCCGCGAGACGTTCGAGTGGGCGCAGTCCGCGCTCGGGGCGAGCGTCAACGAATTCTACGGCCAGACCGAATGCAATCTCGTGCTCGGATCGAGCCGTGCGCTCGGCGTCAGCCGCGCCGGCGCCATCGGCCTTCCGGTGCCCGGCCATCATGTGGCGCTGATCGACCCGGAAGGACGGGTGCTGCCGGCCGGCAGGCCGGGCCAGATCGCCGTCCGCAAGCCCGATCCGGTGATGTTCCTCGGCTACTGGCAGAACGATGCGGCGACCGAGGCGAAGTTCGTCGGCGACTGGATGACGACCGGCGACCAGGGCATCATGGACGCGGACGGCTATGTGCATTTCTTCGGCCGCGACGACGACGTCATCACTTCGGCCGGCTTCCGCATCGGTCCCGGCGAGATCGAGGATTGTCTGACCGGCCATCCCGCCGTCGCGCTGGCGGCCGCGGTAGGCAAGCCCGACCTGCTCCGCACGGAGATCGTCAAGGCCTATCTCGTGCTGAAGGACGGCGTCGAGGCGAGCGACGGCCTGGCCGAGGAGATCAAGCTTTGGGTGCGCGAGCGCCTGTCCGCCCACGAATACCCGCGCGAGGTGGAGTTCGTCGGCTCGATGCCGCTGACCACGACCGGCAAGGTGATCCGCCGCATCTTCCGCGACAGGGCGCGGGCGGAAGGCAGCGCCTGAGCGTCCTGGCTATTTCCTGCGCAGCAGGCTCTTCACGCGGTTCCTGACCAGCCGCGCCATGTTCCGCGTCTCCTGGTAGAGATGGAGTTGCGACGCCGCCTGCCGGGTGGCGCGGTCGCTGTCCGGCGTCATGCCGATCATCATCGTGCCCATCGGCCGCCGCTCGCTCCACAACCGGCTCATCACCGGATGGTCGGGCACCGCGCAGGAATCCGTCATGACGATGTTGGGATCGTCGAGATGCTGTCTGGTCACCTCGATCATCAGCAGCGTTCCCGGCGAGAAGGCGGCGAGCGTCTCGTCATAGGCCGTCTTCCACGTGTAGGCGACGCCGGCTTCGACGAAGACGACGACCGACGCGATGACCCGGCCGTCCAGCACGAGAGAATGGACGCGGCAGTGGTCCTCCTCCGACAGACGGTGCACGGCCTCGCGGGCGAAGGCGGCCCTGTAGCGGTCGATCGCCATCGCCGTGCCTTGGCGTCCTTTCCAGCCCGCGGCTTCCAGCGACAGGAAGCTCTCCAGCCCGCTCCGCACTTCGTCGACGGTTCGGTCGATCCGGTACTCGAGCGTGCCCGTTTCCTCCAGCCGGCGCTTCAGCCGACGGAACTCGCGGTAGTGGTGCGACCTGAGCGATGCCTTGAGATATTCCCTGCCGTCGAGCCGGCTTTCGAGGACCGGCCGTTCCACACGCCCCGTGATCACCAGCGGCAGGCCGCGGCTGTCTGCCGCGCGGCTGACGATCGAGGCTACCGGGCCGTCCAGCCGCATGTCCGGCAGGACGAAGATTCTCGGCAGCTTGAGATGCGGCCGCGACATCATCGCGAAGAAGCTCTCGACCACGCCCTCCGGCTCGTCGCGGTCGAGCAGCGGCGCGCCGAGGGGGCCGAAGGGACTCGACCAGGCGCGCAGGATGGGCTGGCCCAGCGGCCCGACCGGCCGCTCGACCGAGAAGGGGACGAGGAAACGCAGCCGGTTCCTGAATTCGTCCCCGTCGCGGATCACCGCAAGCCGCACCTCGCGATCCTCGAGCCGCGGCATGGCCGGGGCGAGGAAGCGGGGATTGAAGAAGACGTTCGGCTCCACGGTGCGCGCGCTGAGGAAATCCAGTTCCTCGACCAGATCGAAGCCGGCGGCGGCCGGGTAGATCGCGAGCTTGCGCTGCGGCCGGCTGCTTTCCAGCAATTCGTATTGCGCGACATCGGCGCTGTCCGGACTGATGCCGGCGAGCCCGGCGATCATCGGCGCCGAAGCGCTGCCGCTGGTTTCTTCGAGGATGGGTATGGCCGCCATCAGACCGCTCCGCGAGCCGGTGGGGAGAAGAAGATCGCCATGACGATGCCGAGCCGGCGCCAGACGGTGAAGGAAAGCGCAGAGGCTTCGAAGACCATGGAGAGCGTGGTCGCGATCGCCGCGCCCCAGAGCCCCATGGCCGGAATGAGCAGGACCGACAGGAATATGTTGAGCGCCAGCGTCAGCGCATAGACGGCCGCGCAGATGTTCTGATTGCCGCTCATGGTGAGCAGGCTTTCCGCCGGCCCCACGGCAGCGCGCGCCACGACGCCGCATACCAGCAGGAAGAGCAGCGGATAGCCGGCTGTGAACTCTGGACCGAACAGCGCCAGCATCGGCTCGCCGAGCACGATGACGACCAGCGCCATCAGCACCGACGGCCAGAAGGGCCAGGATACGGTTTCGCGCGCGAAGGCGGCGGGGCGCTCCGGATCGCCATGGGTGATCGCGGCGTAGCGCTGGGCGACCCCCGCC
>OEIU01000916.1_pt1 | contig 22384 bp, 25 predicted proteins | sample 1539221 | NCBI WGS metagenome assembly OEIU01 (sample SAMN03792071, study PRJEB22550) | activated sludge metagenome | feature: wastewater treatment plant; material: activated sludge; isolation source: Wastewater treatment plant of a petroleum refinery complex | place: Argentina: Zarate | collected...
GGGCTGGCCCGCGCCCCTTCGACCCTGCCGGGTTCCGGGCTCCCCCCGCGCGGCGCGAGTGCGTGGGCGATCCGCTCCCCCCGCGGTCCGCCCTACCCCCCTCCCCGCCGCTCCAATCGCGGCCGCGCTCGTCGCCATGTCCACCGCCCTCTGGCTCGCGTGGCTGCTCATCCTCGAACTCTGGCTCTTCTCCCGCCGCCGACTCAGCATCACCCCGGAGCGCATCACCCTCTCCCGCCTGAGCCCCTCGGCCCGCATCCTCGGCACCCTGAGCGGCGGCCTGCTCGCCCGCCGCTGGTCGGCCCCGACCGACGATGTCCGTTCCATCCGCACCCACGAGGACGCCGTCGAGGTGCGGACCTCCACGCGGACCTGCGCGGCCACGATCCACCTCCCCGCGGACGGCGAGGCCGCTTGGGCGGCCAAGATCATCCGCGCCTCGGTCCGCGCCCTCGCGAGCACGACCGACGACGATGAGCCGCAGCCCTGATTCGACTCACTCCCCGTCCACGCCCATCACCGGCTGCCGCCCCGTCGGCGCCGCCCGCCCGTTGCGCGCCGGAGGCACATCGTCGAACTCATCCCCGCGGAAGAGCCCGCCGAGGTAGACCCGCTTGACCATGTCGTCGTTGATCAACTCGCGCGGCGTCCCCTCCGCGAACTTCTTTCCCTCGTCGATGATGTACGCCCGGTCGCAGACCCGAAGCGTCTGCTGCACGTTGTGATCCGTGATCAGGCAGGCGATCCCCTGCCGGCACAGGGCCCGGATCTCGCGCTGCAGGTCCTCCACCGCGATCGGGTCCACGCCGCTGAAGGGCTCGTCGAGCAGGATCAGTTTCGGCTCGGTCACCAGGGCCCGGGCGATCTCGAGTTTGCGGCGCTCGCCGCCCGAGCAGGTCCGGGCCTGCTGCTTGGCCTTGTGGGTGAGGTGGAACTGCTCGAGGAGTTCCGCCGCGCGGGCGGTGCGCTCGGCCCGCGAGATCGGCAGCGTCTCGAGGATGGCCAGCAGGTTCTGCTCGCAGGTCATCCGCGTGAAGACGCTCGGCTCCTGCGACAGGTAGCCCATGCCCAGGCGGGCCCGCTGGTACATCGGCAGGCCCGACACATCCCGCTGGTTGAAGATCACCTTCCCCGCATCCGCCTCGATCATCCCGATCGTCATGCGAAACGAGGTCGTCTTCCCGGCCCCGTTCCGCCCGAGCAGCCCCACGATCTCCGACTCGTCCACATGGAACGAGACCCCGCTGACCACGGTGCGGCCGGCGAAGGACTTCTGGAGATTCTGGGCCTGGAGGAGGTGCACGGGGAGTAGTTTAGTCCTCCGATCCCGCCGGGAATCGGGTAGACTGCCAACGCATGGGGCAGCTCTTCGATCAGATTGTCGCGGCCGCCGCGGCCGATCGCGTCGGGTTCAGCGACCATGCCGACGAGATGCTCCGTGAACGCAAGGTCGAGGCATGGCAGGCAACGTATGGCCTCGCCCACGGGCGGCTCATTCTGGAGCGGCCCGCGGACAAGCCCAATCCCGTCGCCGAAGTGGAACAATCGCTCGCGGACGGGACCCCGGTCAAGGCCGTGTGGGGCTACCAGCGCTCGCGCAATGTCGCCCTCCTGATTACCCTACACTTCTTCGACAGGTGACCACCATGCGGCTTCAAGGCAAACGAGTCAAGATCACCAAGTGGATCCACGGCGCTCGATGCGTCGTTCGCGTGGAGGTCGAGGGCGTTGTTTCGCCCGATCTGGGCGAAGGACCGTTCCTGGAGCCACACACGATCAAGTGGCTCGACGACCTCCAGCGCCTCGCGGATTCCGGCGACGCGGACGCGCTGGCAAAGGCGTCCGGCGCAGACGATGTCTACGTCCGCCGCTCCGCCTGACTCCGCCGGGTACCCCGACACTCCGCGGCGGGTCTTCACCAACGCACCCTTCGCATCCGCCGCGACGGGGCCGCGGCCTACCCCGCCCGAAGATCCATCCCACACTCCGGACAGACCGGACTCTTCAGGTTCTTGAGCGAGTACCCGCACTTCGGGCAGACGTTCTCGCCGCCCGTGCTCACGGGCACCAGCCAGCGCACCAGCGGCCTCTCCGCCAGCAGCACGATTCCCCCGATGGCAAGCTTGCTCGCGACCGGGATGAGCAGGCTGTAGATCCACGCCGCCAACCCGCCCATCATGAACCCATCCAAGTGTTCCAGCACATAGTTCAGCGAACTGACGACCACCCATATCGCCCATGCCAGCACTCCGACGCGCAGCAGGATCGTCACCAGGTGACGCCGCCGCGCGATGCTGGGCAGATCGGGGTTCATGCTCAGTGCCCGAAGAGGTTCTTCTCCCCCAGCATCCCCTTCTCCTCGAAGTACTTCATCGCCTCCTCCACGCTCCGGAAGATCCTCGTCGCCGTCTCGGTGATGAACGGCGACGGGTTCTTCTTGGGCTTCCACACCACGTACACCTCCTTGGTGTGCTCCCACGCGTGCTGGAGTTCCCGCTCCACGCCCGAGCTCAGCCCCGGGATGTCCTTCCCGCCCGCCCCCGGCAGTTCCGGCACGAGGCTCACGATCATGTCGCTCTGGTCGATCAACTTGAAGTCGCGCATGTAGATCTGGCCGTCGATGTCCCCCGCGATGTCCAGCACCTCGCGCACCCGCACGCGGATGGGCCTGGCGTCCGCCCCGCCGACCTTGCTCCCGCCGAAGGTGTGCGGGGCAACCTCGAGCCACTCGTCAACCTTCCCCTCCTGCGCCTTGGCCACCGCCCGGTCCAGCAGCAACTTCTCGTCCACATCGCCCGGATCGAACGTAATAAAATGCTCCGCCAGTTGGGCCCGGAAGTCGTCGATCTCTTTGAGGATGTCCGGCATGTCCACCACGTGGCTCATCGGGAAACTCGGGTACACCTTCTTCATCCCCGGCCGGCAGATAAGCCGGAACGCCGTCCGCGTCGTCGGCGTGTGCCGGCCCCTGCTCACGATGTAGAACTTGCTCCCCGGCACGGCCTGCGACAAAATCTCCGTCGCGAGGATCTCCTCCTCGCGCCACACCATGCAGTCCTTGAGCGTCGCGTCCAGGTCGAAGTCCTGGTGCAGCCGGTGGTGCACCACCTCGATGTTGTCCACCAGACATATGAACAGGTCCGGCTTCATCGCCGTGATCTGGTCGAAGTCGAACGCCGAGAACAGCCCGTGCCGCCACCGGAACGTGGCGTGCGTGTTCACGATGATGTTCTTCTGCCCCTCGCTGCTGGAGATCACGTCCTTGAACGCGGCCCGGCGCAGCGAGTTCAGGCGGCTGATGGGCAGGTCCAGGATCCGCCCCGGGCGCACGTCCTTGGCCTCGTTGTACATCATGTCGCCGATGTTGTACAGCGCGCACCCGCCCTGCTCGCCCGTCTGCCCCGCAAGGTCGCAGACCGCCTTGAGGTAGGGCTTCTTGTCCATCCCGATCTGGCCGGTCACGATCGCTCGCATGGCAGGCTCCAAGTCTGGCGTTCGCCAGGGGGCCAATCGTACGCCGCGGCGGCGAATCTCCTATCATTCCACATGGCCTCCACCAACGACAAGAAGAAGACCCCCGCCGCCGCCCCATCAGCCCCCGCCGCCAAGCCGCCCACGCAGATGCAGCTCATCCTCGCCGCGCAGGCGAAGAAGAAGGCGGAAAAAGAGGCCAAGGCCAAGAGCCGCCCCGCCCCGAGCTCACGCGGCCTCGGCTCTCCGCTCTACGGCAGCCCCGGCTCCGTGGCCCACGGCAACACCCACGCCAAGGGCGGAGCCACCGGCGTCACCCGCCGCACGGCTCCCGGCGGCTGATCCGCTCGGAGTCGCGCGAGCGCACCCCGCTCACGGACACCCGGCAAACCACATCGACAGGAACCCGAAGATGTCGGGCACCGTCACACGCCGATCGTCATCGACGTCCGCCGCCGGGTGGCCCGCCATCCACGCGTTGATGAAGTCGAACACGTCCTGCACCGTCACGCCGCCAACGCCGTTGAAGTCGGCGCGGCAGGCGGGCGGCCCGTTCACGGCCAGGAACGCCACGTCGAGCCCGTTGAGGCGACCGTCCATGTTCAGGTCCCCGCGGGCGATATCCCAATCCCCGCGGGCGATCAGGTCCGCGACCGAGATGTCCGCGACGGGCCCATCCCCGGCCAGCGGCGCGCACGCGTCCGGCTCGCCGGCGGCCAGGAAGTTGCTCTGGATGAACGTGAAGTCCTCCGCGCCGATCGATCCGTTGCCGCTGAAGTCGGCGTGCAGCGCCGGCGTCGCGCACGCCGTGTCGGCGCCCGGGCTCTGGCCCAGCCTGCCGATGTAGCCGCCGAAGTCGAGGATGTCGATGAAGCCGTCGTCGTTGATGTTGCCGCCCCGCAGCGCGGCGCCGCTCGCCGAGGTGAATGTCGCGACGAGGTTGCCCGGGTCCGTGCCGTCGAACACCGGCATCGACGTGCCGACGCGCCGGAGCGTGTGCAGCCGATCCCGCGCCCCCATCGCCGTGTACGTGCCGCAGGGCACCGCGCCGAACGTCGCCGAGCCGACCCCGCCCGAGAACGCCACCGCCATATCGACCGAGTACGCGGGGCTCGCGCACGACGCGCCGGTGTAGAAATCGAACGTGATGCAGCGAACGAACGCCCCGGGGCTCACCGACTCGAGCTCGACGGTCGCGCTGGCCGAGACGCACGCCGTGCACACCGCCGAGCCCGGCGGCGAGAACGACCCGGACGGGCACGCCGTGCACGCGGACGATCCGACGCTCGAAGCGCTCGTGTTGGCCGGGCAGAGCGTGCACGCCGCCGAGCCCGCCGCGCCGGCGAACGATCCCGCCGGGCACGGCGTCGCGCCCGCCGATCCCGACGGGCAGTAGTACCCCGCCGGGCACACAAGCGCCTCGACCGGCGTCGGGCAGTAGCTCCCCGACGGGCACGGCGGGCACGTCGCGTTCCCCGTTCCCGGCGCGTACGTGCCCGCCCCGCACGGTGTCGGCGACTCCGAGGCCGGCGGGCAGTAGTGCCCCGGCGGGCACGGCGTTCCCGCCGCCGATCCCGACGGGCAGTAGTACCCCGCCGGGCAGGCGATCGCCTCCACCGGCGTCGGGCAATAGCTCCCCGCCGGGCACGGCGCTGGCTCGCTCGACCCCGCCGCGCAATACGACCCCGCCCCGCACGCGGCCGGGCTCCCCGACGCGACCGGGCAGTAGTTCCCCGCCGGACACACCAGGCACGCCGCCGATGATGCCCCGCCCGTGCTCGGGTTGTACGTCCCCGCGGCGCACGGCGTCGCCGCGGACGATCCCGACGGGCAGTAGTTTCCCGCCGGACACACCACCTGGCTCGTCGGCGCCGGGCAGTAGAACCCCGCCGCACAGAGCGGCGGCTCCGTCGCGCCCGTGGCAACGCAGTACATTCCCGGCCCGCACGGCGTCGGACTCTCCGACGACGCCGGGCAGTAGTACCCCGCGGGGCACAGCGTCTGCTGCACCGGGTTGGGGCAGAAGTACCCGGCAGGGCACGATCCCGGCGACGCCGACCCAGCCGGGCAATACGTTCCCGCCCCGCACGGCGTCGGGCTCGCCGACGATCCGGGGCAGTACGACCCCGCGGGGCACAGCGTCTGCTGCGTCGGATCGGGGCAGTAGTACCCCGGCGCGCACGGCGTCGGCGCTGTCAATCCCGTCCCCGGGCAGTACGTTCCCGCCCCGCACGGCGTCGGGCTCGCCGACGATGCCGGGCAGTAGTATCCCGACGGACACGTGTTCTGCTGCGCCGGCGTCGGACAGTAACTCCCCGCGGCGCATGGCGCTGCCGCCACCGATCCCGCCGGGCAATACGTTCCCGCCCCGCACGGCGTCGGGCTCGCCGACGATCCGGGGCAGTACGACCCCGCGGGACACAGCGTCTGCTGCGTCGGATCGGGGCAGTAGTACCCCGGCGGGCACGGCGGGGGCGCCGTCAATCCCGTCGCCGCACAGTACGACCCCGCGCCGCACTGGATCGGGCTCGCCGACGATGCCGGGCAGTAGTACCCCGCCGGGCACGTTGTCTGCTGCGCCGGCGTCGGGCAGTAGCTCCCCGCCGCGCACGGCGTCTGCGCCGCCGATCCCGCCGGGCAGTACGTTCCCGCCGGGCACGGCAGGCACGCGCCCGCCGATGCCGAGCCCGCGCTCGCGTTGTACGTCCCCGCCGAGCAGGCCGTCGGGCCTCCCGCGCCCGCCGGACAATAGTTCCCCGCCGGACACACCAGACACGCCGCCGATGATGCCCCGCCCGTGCTCGGGTTGTACGTCCCCGCCCCGCAGGGCGTCGGCGAGGATGACCCCGCCGGGCAGTAGTTGCCCGAAGGGCACGCCGTCGCCTGGGTCGGCGTCGGGCAGAAACTCCCCGCCGGACAGGGCGTCTCCGTCACCGCTCCCGTTCCCGGGCAATAGGAGCCCAATCCACACGGCGTCGGGCTCTGCGACGACGCGGGGCAGTAGTACCCGGGTGGACAGAAGGTCTGCTGTGCCGGCGTCGGGCAGTAGTATCCCGCCGCGCACGGCGTCGGCGCCGCCGACCCCGCCGGGCAATACGTCCCCACGCCGCACGGCGTCGGGCCCCCCGACGCGCCCGGGCAGTAGCTTCCGGGCGGGCAGAGCACCTGCTGCGTCGGATCGGGGCAGTAGTACCCCGGAGCGCACGGCGTCGGCGCCGCCAATCCCGTCTGCGGGCAATACGTTCCCGGCCCGCACGGCGTCGGGCTTGCCGACGCCATCGGGCAGTAGTATCCGGGCGGGCAGGATGTGGGATTCGCCGCCCCGGTGGGGCAATACGAGCCGCCCGGGCAGGGCGAGCAGGTCGTGTTTCCCGTTCCCGGCGCGAAGGTCCCCGCCACGCACGGCGTGCACGGCGCCAGGCCGGTGGTGCTCCACGTTCCGGGCCCGCATTGTCCGAGCGCCGCCCGCGCCAGCCCCAGCGAAACCACCACCATGAGCCCGTTGAGCACGCTGCGATTCATGGAAAATCTCCATGCCGGCCGGGGGAACCCCCATACAGCAGACCACGAACGGCCGTGAATTGCAACAGCGACGCCGAAAATCGGACCAAATCGCCCCCCTCGCCCCGCCCCACCCCCGCTTTTCAGCACCCCGCGGCCCAGTGATCGAGATACGTCAGCACATCCCCGACGGCCTCGACCCCGTCCCCATTGGCGTCGGCCGATAGATCGCCCGCGAACCACGCATCGACGAACCCGAATATGTCCGCCGGTTCGAGCGCTCCGTTGCCGTCGAAGTCCGCCGGGCAGGTGATCGTGACCTTCGCGGCGCTCGAGCCGACGAATCCGCACGGGTTCATGCACACCGCGTCGTACTCCCCCGCCGCGCCCATCGACGCCGGATCGATGAACAGCGTCCCCGTCTGCGCCCCAAGCCACGGCCCCCCGTCCATCACCGTCACGCCGTTGCGCCGCCAGTAGTACGTCGGCGCGCCAACTCCCGCCGGGCTCACCGCCACCGCCGTGAGCACGATCTGCTCGCGCGAGCGAGCCGCCACGTCCGCCGGCTGCTGCTTGACCATGGGCAGCCCCTCGGGCACGCACGCGCGGCAGAAGCTCGACCCCGGCGCCGCGAAGGTCGTCCGCGGACACGGGATGCAGAACGTCCCGCCCGGCGTGGGGCTGAACGTCCCCTCCGGGCAGACCGAACACGGAGCCACCCCCGAGGCGCTGATCGTCCCCGGGGCGCACGTCTGCCCCGTCGATGGGCCCGACAGTCCCAGGGCCAGGAGCACGCACGCCGCCCGTCTCACGGACACCCCGCCAGCCACGCCTCCAGGTACGCGAAGATGTCCACCACCTCCAGCACGCCGTTGCGGTTGAAGTCCGCGAACATGCTCCCCGACATCCACGCGTTCACGAACGTGTACAACCCCAGAATCCCCGGCAGACAGGCGGGCGTCGCGTCGCCGGGCGGCAACTGCGCACACTCGTCGAATACGAACCCGGCGCCGCGCCCCTGAAACCCCAGTGCGCCCGCCGCGATCAGGTCCGGCGTCATCGCGACCGACCACCCGATCCTCGCTCCCGCCGCGTCGGACCGCGCCAGCGTCGCCCGATGCGTCCACGCCGTCCCCGACCGGGAATACAGGTGCAGTGCGCCCGACATCAGCCCCGTGTAGCTCTGGTTCGGCGCGCCCACGAGCAGCCAGTCGGGCTTCATCGCCAGCGCCCCGCCGAACCCGTCGGTCGTCGTCCCATCGGCGAGCATCAGCGTTTGCTCGAGCGTCCATTGATCCGGCTGCCCCGCCATCGCCACCCGCCGGTACACTCGTACCTCCGCGGGCGGCTGGCCCGCGATATCCGGGGTGTTCGGATCGTGCCCAACGCTGTACGCCAGCGTGTCCCCTTTCACTGCGAGGTCGATGCCGAATGTCACGCCGTCGCGGTACCCCGCCGGGTCCTCCCAGCTCTGCGCAAGCGTCCACACCCCATCGATGTTCTGGAACACCTCCACCCGCGGGCGCGGCGGGTTTCCGCCGCTGGCGCTCGGCGATCCAACCACGAGAATGTCCCCGTCCACCGCCACGCGCGATCCGAAGGTGTCGCCCACGGGCCCCGCCGGATTCAGGACCGACCCCGCGGGAACAAATCGCAGCGGAGCGCCGGCGTCCCGAGTGTACAACTCCACCCGACTGACAAACCCGTGGACCCACGACACCGTGTTGGTCACCGCGAGCGTCGTCCCGTCGAAGTCCATTCCCGACTGGTAGTTCTGCCCGCGATTGGCCGTGTACCGCGGCGTGAGCGCCCCCAATCGCACCCAGTTCGCCGTCCCGTGCGCCGGCGGCTGATTCTCGTACACGAACAATCCCTGCCCGCCCGCCATGTACGGGGCGCGGCCCACCAGCAGCGAGTTCCTCATCCGCAGGTTGAGCCCCGCCTGCGTGTCCCCCGACAGGCTCGCCTCACGCGCCCACGTCCCACCGCTGGTCCTGCGGTAGATGTACACCCACCCCTGCGGCGACAACGCCGACGACGCGTAGTACGGATCGCCCACGGCCACGCGCTCGCCGTCGATCGCGATCGACCATCCCGCCGAATCCTGGATGTACAGCGGCCCCCCGGCCACGAGCGCCACAGGCGGGATGTACGCCGTGCAGTCCGGCTGCGCTATCGCCGCGCCCGTACACACCACACCCGCCAAAGACGCGATCACCGTGCGCATGGGAAGTCCTCACAAGGCCGCCCGGATCTTATGCTCGCGCCCCCGATCGCCTCGGGACCCTACTTCTTATTCTTGTAGAAATCCAGGTTGATCTGCACGTACTTCTTCCACTCCCCCGGCAGGTCCTCTTCCGGGAAGATCGCCTTCACCGGGCACTCGTCCACGCACAGCCCGCAGTCGATGCAGGTGTCCGGGTCGATGTACAGCTGGTCGAAGGCGCCGAACTCCTGCTCGTTCTTGGTCGGGTGGATGCAATCGACCGGGCACACCTCCACGCAGGAGGTGTCCTTGGTTCCAATGCAGGGCTCGGCGATGACGTGGGGCATGGGGGGAGACTCTCCGAACTCGAAGGGGGTGATGATATGCCCCACCCGTCCTCGCCGCCCCCCGGGCCGATGCGCAGGAAAAAGGCCCGGGGGCACGCCCGGGCCTCGAAGCATCACCCGTCCCGGGGCCGGCTCACGAGCAGCCGGCAAACCAGGCGTTGAGGAACGCGAAGATGTCGTTCACCTGCAGCACCGAGTTGCCGTTGAAGTCGGCGTTGGCGCCGTTGCAGGGGGCGCCCGGCTGGCCGGTGCACCCGGCGAACCACGCGTTGAGGAAGGCGAAGATGTCCTGCACGGTCGCCCCGCCCGTGCCGTTGAAGTTCGCCGGGCAGCAGGTGGTGTAGTTGGTCGAGTTCGCCGGCACGGCGCACACCGCGCCCACGCCGTGGAACTGCCCCTGCGGGCAGTTGCCCGCCGTGGTGATCACGCAGTGCGTGCCCGTGGTGTTCCCGTACGCCGAGGTGTTCGGCGGCAGGCAGCACGCGCCCACGCACGGGCTCGGCACGCACGAGGTCTGCCCCGGCAGGAAGACCCGGTGGCCGGTCATGCACTGCGAGGCCATGAGCACCACGCACCCGCCCAGCGGGTCGCAGCACGCGCCCGGGCACGGGCTGGGATTGCACGAGGTGAACGGACCCTGCCACAGCCCCGTGCACGCCAGCGGGCTCGTGTACGAGCAGACCGAGATCGTCCCGCCCGTCGGCGTGACCGCCGTGTGGCAGCACGCCCCGCCGCACGGGTACGGGTTGCACGCGGTGATCGTCGGCATGTAGTAGGCGAACGTCGGGCACTGGCCCGGCGAGGCCACGGTGATGCACTGCGCGTTGGGATAGCAGCACACGCCCGGGTGGCACGCCACGCCCGTGCACGTCGCGCCGTTGCCCAGGTACTGGTTCGGGGCCGCGCACTGCGCCGCCGGCAGCACCGAGCACGCGCCCGTGGCCGGGTTGCAGCACGCGCCGGGGCACGGGTTGGGCGTGCACGTCGCGTTCGGGTTGTAGGTCCCGCCGGCGCACTTCCAGATCATGTCCACGTAGCACCCCAGGAACGGATCGCAGCACGCCCCGTAGCACGGGTTGGGCGTGCACGAGATCGGGCCCCAGATGCCGCCCGACGCGGTGCACGCGGCCTGCGTCGTCGTCGTGCACAGCGGGTGGAGGAAGTGGCAGCACGCCCCGTAGATCGGGCACGGGTTGCCCCCGCCCAGCGGGCCGCACAGCCCCGACGCGGGCGTCCACGGCGCCGGGCACGCCGTCCCCGTCACGCTCGTGCACGCGCCCGTGGGCGTGCAGCAGAAGGTGATCGGGATCGCCACGAAGCAGAACACCTGCCCGCACGTCACGCCCGGGCTGGGCGTCGTGCCCGCCGGGCACGGGCCGCCGAGGTACACCTGGGTGCACGCGCCCGTGGAGTTGTTGCAGCACGCCGTCACGCAGGGATTGTTCGGCACGCACACCCCGCCCTGCGTCCACGAGCCGGCGCACGCCGACGCGATCGAGACCGTGCAGCTCACGGCCCCGAACTGGCAGCACGACCCGATCGGCGGGCACGGCTGCGCACCCCCGACCACGCCCAGGCACGACGAGGCCGTGGACATGATCCACCCCTGCGGGCAGGACTGGCTCAGGAAGATCTGGCACACGCCCGTGGTCACTTTGCAGCACACCGACACCGGCGGCACGCACGGGTTGGCCGGGCATCCGGCCCCGACGCCCAGGAACACCAGCGGCGACGGGCACGCCGCGGCATTGGCCACGATCGTGCACACGCCCGTCGCGTAGTCGCAGCACGCGCCCGCCGTCGTCGGACACATCACCGCCGCGGGCGGCAGGCACGACCCGCCCGCCGTCCACACAAACAGCGGCGCGGGGCAGTTCGCCTGCGTCGTGGTGTTGCACAGCCCCGTGAACAGGTTGCAGCACGCCCCGTTCTGCACGCACGGCGGGATCTGCGCGCACGTCTGGCCCGCGTAGTAGAGCATCGGCGACGGGCACTGCGTCGCCCCGGGCACCGTCGTGCAGTTCCCCGTCGCCGGGTCGCAGCACGACCCGCCGCCCGTGCACGCGAACGGACCGCACACCACGCCGTAGACCGTCGTCCCCGCGCCCAGCAGGCACAGGGCCGGATCGAGGTTGTGGCACGACCCGCAGCAGCAGCACGCCGGCGCGGGGTTCTTGCACTGCGGGATCGCCGCGCACGTCGTGTTGATCCCGGCGAAGGCGCCGTTGATGGTCGCGCACGTCGTCGGCGCGGCCATCGAACAGATATTCGTCGTCGGGTTGCAGCATGCGCCCGAGACCTCCTGCCCGCACACCGCCGGGTCGCACGCCGCGCCCGGGCCATACCACACGCCCTGCTTGGCCAGGCACTCGCACGGGGTCACCTGGGCGCAGGTCTGGAAGATGCAGCAGGTCCCGAAGAGCTGCGTCCCCGCGGGCGGGCACGGATTCGGGTTGCACACCGCGCCCGCGACAAACGCCCCGGCGCTGGGGCACTGGGCCTGCGAGGTCACCGCCGTGCACACGCCCGTGCACGCCGCGCAGCACGCCCCGCCCGTCGGCGGCGGGCACGGCGGCGCATTGGCGCACGTCACGTTGGGCGTGTAGATCGAACTCGTCGGGCACTGCGTCGGCCCCGTCACGCTCGTGCAGATCCCCGTCGCCGGGTCGCAGCACGCCCCGTGGCCGGGGATGCACGGGTCGGGCACGCACGTCGCCGAGGACGTCGGGATGCCGCCCGCCAGCGAGCACAGCGCGCCGTCCACAAGCACGCACGACCCCGCCGTCGGACAGCAGCAGGCGATGTTGTTGCTCGCGCACCCGCCCGCCAGCGGGCAGGTCAGGTTCGGGAAGAACTGCCCGCCCAGCTGCGAACAGATGTTCGCGTTGGTCTGCACGCAGGTGTTGCCCGTGCCCGCGCTGTTGGGGACGCAGCAGGCCCCGAAGAAGTTGCTCGACGCCCCCGTCGGGCAGACCGCCGGGTTGCAGTTGGCCACCCAGATGCCCCCGAACTGGGTCAGGCACTCGCACTGCGTCGGCACGCTCACGCACCCGTTGATGGTGCAGCACTGCCCGCCGGGAAGGCACGGGTTGGGCACGCACGAGGACGGGCTCGTCAGGATCATGCCGTTGCACGGGGTTCCGAGGGCGATGAGCCCGCAGTTGCCCGCCGCGTCGCAGCACACCACCATCGGGCACGGGTTCGGGTTGCACGACGTCGCCGTGCTCGGCACGCCGCCCGGGAACGGGCACGGCACCGCCGTCGAGCACGCGCCCGTCTGCGGATCACAGCAGACCGACAGCGGCGGGCACGGGCTGGGGTTGCACGTCGAGCCGGCGTACGCCACGCTCCCCGTCGGGCAGTTGGTGCTCGCGAAGATCGTCGTGCACAGCCCCGTGGCCGTGTCGCAGCAGGCCGTCACGCACGGATTCGGCGTGCACACGCCGCTGGGGAAGAACACCCCGCCCTGGCAGTTGGCCAGCGTGCTCGTCTGGCACAGGACCGTGCCGGGGATGCAGCACGCCCCGGTGACGGGCATGCCGTTGCACGGATAGGGGGTGCACGTCGTCACGCCCGGGAAGTACGTGCCGCCCGAAAGGGCGCACGCGAGCTGGTCCTGGATGTGGCACGCGCCGCAGCAGCAGCACGCCGAGCCGACCGTGTTGCACTGGATCGGGATCTGGTTGCACGGGGCCCCGGGGAAGAACTGCCCGCCGATCTGTGCGCACGACCCGGAGGTGAGCTGCTGGCAGATCATCGTCGCCGTCACGCAGCACGCGCCCGAGACTTCCTGGGCGCACACGGCCGGGTTGCACACGCCGTTGGGCCCGTACCACGTCCCGCCCTTGTTCACGCAGTCGCAGCTCGACGCCGTCGCGCAGTTGCCGTTCAGGCAGCACTTGCCGAAGAGCACGGTCGAGGCGCACGTGTTGGGCGTGCACGTCCCGCCGGGGAAGTACATCCCCGCGCCCGGGCACTGGGCCGCCGTCGCCGTCACGCACGCGCCCGTGCACGGCGTGCAGCACACCCCGCCCATCGGGCACGTCACGCCCGCGCACGACGCCCCGTACCCCAGCCACGTCCCGTTGCACGCCCCGGGCGACGTGGCGATGAAGCACCCGTACACCCCCGCCGCGTTGGTCCCGCAGCACGCCCCGCGGCACGGATTGGGCTGGCACGTCGTCGAGGTCACCACGATCCCGCCCGGGTACGGGCAGGGCACGGCCGTCGAGCACGCGCCCGTCTGCGGATCGCAGCACACCTGCGACGCCGTCTGGCACGGCTGGATCTGCGAGCACGCCAGCCCGAGCGAGAAGATCAGCGGCGGCTGGCAGTGCGAAACGTCCGGCTGGATCGAGCACAGGCCCGTCGCCGGGTCGCAGCACGCCCCCTGCGTCCCGGGCGGACACGGATTGGGAGTGCACGACACCGCCGTCACCTGCACCGTCCCCGTCGGGCACGCGGCCCCCGGGGGCGCGGTCTGGCACAAGCCGGTGATCGGATCGCAGCAGATGATCGCCTGCGGCGGGCACGTCACGCCCGCGCACGTCGAGCCGTTGCCGAAGTACGTCCCGTTGCACGCCGTCGCCGAGGCGACGATGAAGCACCCGTACACCCCCGCCGAGTTGATCGCGCAGCACGCCCCGTTCACCGGCGGGCACGGGTTGGGCGTGCACGAGGTCCCGGCAAACTGGATCGGGTGCGACGCGGGGCAGACCGTGCCCGGGAACACCACGCACGTCCCGCCCACCGCCTGATCACAGCAGACCACCACGTTCTGCGGCGGGCACGTGATGCCCGCGCACGTCGAGCCGAACCCGTAGAACGTGCCCGTGCATGCCGACGCCGAAGACACCATGAAGCACCCGTACACGCCCGTCGCGTCCAGCCCGCAGCAGGCCCCCTGCTGCGGCGGGCACGCCACGCCCACGCACGTCGAGCCCACGCCCTGGAACGTGCCCGAGCATGCCGTCGCGCTGGACACCATGAAGCACCCGTACACGCCCGCGGCGTTGAGCCCGCAGCAGGCCCCGCACGTCGGCTGGCACGTCGCCGCCGTGCACACCACGCCCAGGGTGAACACCTGCGACGGCCCGACGCACTGCGTCGGCACCGTGATGAAGCAGTTGCCCGTGCACACGTCGCAGCACGCGCCGGAGGTCGGCCCGCACACGATCTGCGCGCACGTCGCCCCCGCCGTGTACACGTTCGGCGCCGGACACGCCGACGCCCCCGCCACGATCGTGCAGAAGCCCGTGGACGGGTCGCAGCACGCCCCGCCGCCGGGGTAGCACGTCAGCGCCGTGCATGCGCTCGTCCCCGCCACCACCGACCCGCCCATCATCGCGCACACCGCCGGGTCCTGCACGCTGCAGGTGTTGCAGCAGCAGCACGCCGACGGGGCGTTGTTGCACGGGGGCGCGCCCGAGCAGACCGTGAAGGGCGTGAAGTTCGTTCCCGAAATCTGCGCGCACGTCCCCGAGGAGACGTACGAGCACACGCTGTTCGCCGGGTTGCAGCACGCCCCCGGCACCTCCGCCGCGCACACGCTCGCCGAGCAGGGGTTCAGCCCCAGCCACGTTCCCGCCTTCTTGATGCAGTCGCAGCTCGTGGCCGCGATGCACGTCCCGTTCATGCAGCACTTGCCGTACACCGGCGCCGTCGGGCAGGTGTTGGGCGTGCACGTGCCGCCCGCCACGTACGTCGAGGCGCCCGTGCACGGCTGGGCCGCCGTCACCACGAAGCAGGCCCCCGTGCACGGCTGGCAGCACACGCCCGTCCCCGGCGGGCACGGATTCGGCGTGCAGGCCGTCGCCGTGACCGCCACCGACCCCGACGGGCAGGGCGTGCCCAGCGGCACCGTCGAGCAAGCGCCCGTGGACGAGTTGCAGCAGACCTGCACCGGCGCCAGGCACGGAGTCACCGCCGCGCACGTGAGCCCCAGCGAGAAGATCCCGGGCGGCACGCACGCCGTCGCCCCGGACACGATCGCGCACAGCCCATTGGTCGGATCGCAGCACGCACCCTGCGTCCCCGGCGGGCACGGATTCGGCGAGCACGAGGTGGCGCTGAAGGCCACACTCGGCGCCGGGCAGACCGTCCCGCTCACGATCGCGCACGCCCCCGTCGTCGGGTTGCAGCACAGCACGCTCGGCGGCACGCACGGGTTCACCGGCGCGCACGTCGAGCCCGTCCCCGCCCACACCCCCGGCGTCGGGCACGCCGCGCTGTTCGCCACGATCGCGCACACGCTCGCCCCCGCCGCGTTCACCGTGCAGCACGCCCCCTGGGTCCCGGGCGGGCAGGGGTTCGGCGAGCAGCTCGTCGCCGTCACCGCGATCGACCCCGCCGGGCACGACACCCCGCCCACGATCTGGCACACGCCCGAGGCCACGTTGCAGCACGTCACGCTCGGGGGCACGCACGGGCTCACCGGCGTGCACGTCGAGCCGACCCCGCCCCACACCCCGTTGCACGCCGTCTGGCCCGGCACGATCGTGCAGACCGACTGCCCCGCCGCGTTCACCGTGCAGCACGCCCCGCTCGTGGGCGGCGGGCACGGGTTGGTCGGCAGGCAGGTCTGCCCGCTCGAGAGCATCGTCCCCGGGCACGGCGTTCCCAGCGGCACCATCGTGCAGTTCCCCGCCGCGTCGCAGCAGGCGTACAGGCTCGCGATCCCCGGGCACGGGTTCGGGTTGCACGCCGTGATCGTCGAGTTGATCGTCCCGTTGCAGCTCGCCGCCGTGTACACCACGAGGCAGTTGTTGTTGATATCGCAGCAGAACCGCGGCGGGCAGGGCGCGGGGCTGCACGTGGCGAAGTTCCCGAACCACCCCGTCGGGCACCCCAGCCCCGTGAAGTTCGCGCACGCCCCCGTCGCCACGTTGCAGCAGTTCGTGTTCGACGGCGGGCACGGATTCGGCGTGCACGTCGTGTTGCTGCTCAGCACCGTCCCGTTGCACGGCGCGCTCGGCGCGATCAGCGTGCAGTTGCCCAGGCTGTCGCAGCACACCACCACCGGGCAGATCCCCGGCGTGCACGCGTTGCCCACGATCGACGACCCCACCAGCGCGCAGAACCGCGGGTTCGTCACGATGCACACCGTCCCGCAGCAGCACGCCACCGTCGGCCCCACGCACGGCGCGCTGGCGCAGCTCGTCTGCCCCGGCTGGAACACCGTCCCGCCGCTGGCCGTGCACAGCGACGCCGTCGTCACCATGCACCCCGCCGGATTGCAGCACACCCCGAACACCGTCGGGTTGCACAGCCCCACCGCGCACGCGCTCCCCGCGCCGTTCCACACGCCCCCCTGCATCTCGCACTCGCACTGGGTGTTCTGCACGCACGCCCCGCTCGGCGGCAGACAGCACGCCCCCGCCTGCGCCCGCGCCCGCGGAGCCAACGCCAGTGCGGAGCACATCGCCGACACCACACACAGCATCCGCACCACGCCCGTGAAGGTCTTCATGGCCTGTCTCCTGCCGGCTTGTGCACGCTCGCCGAATCCACAGCCCCCGCCCCGTCCACGCCCAAAACGGATCGCGCGGGGCCCTCATCGGCCCTGGGTCTTTCCCGAAGGTACCAAACCCCAACTTTCTGTCAAGGACAATCGACTACGCAGACATTGCGCTCCCGGATTGGCCCCGGCTATCCAAGAAAAAACCCGCCCCCCATTGAGGGGCGGGCTCGCGATTCCCAGTGTGACAGTCCGTGACAAATAGACCGCGATCAATCCCGGCCATCGCCCGACGTGCCCACCGGCGCTCCGCTCGGGCCCGTCAGGATCGGGTCCCCGCCGGCGGCGCGGCAGGACGCCGGCGGATGCTGGTAGCAATCCAGGAATGCGTTGAGGTCGGACACGTCGGTGTGCCCGTCCCCGTTGATGTCCGCGTCGCCCGCCAGGAAGTCCGTCAGATACGCGTGCAGGTCCGCCGGCGTGATCGATCCGGAGTGATCCCAGTCGCACACGCACGGCCGGGGGCACGCCGTCACCGAGCACGGCGTCCCGTCGCCGCGATACACGCCGCTCGCCGCCGCGCACTGCGCCTCGGTTCGCACCGTGCAGAACACCCCGTTCGGGCTGGTCACGCAGCAGGCCCCGCGCGCCGGCGGGGGCGGGCAGGCCGTCGCATCGCACGTCACGCCCGGGACCCAGCCGCCCTGGAGCCGGACGCACGCCGCCTGCGTGGTCACCACGCAGTTGGTGTTCGCCGTGGTCACGAACATCGGGTTGCAGCACGCGCCGCGCGGCACGCAGATGTCGTTCGAGCACACCGTGCCGTTGCCGCGATACGACCCGTTCACCGCCGCGCAGTCCGCCTGCGTCAGGATCGAGCAGGCCGCGGCGCCCGCGGCCGTCGTCCGGCAGCAGGCCCCGCGGGGCGTCGGCTGCGGGCACGTGGCGCCGGTGCACACGCTGTTGTCGCCGCGGTAGGCGCCCTGGCGGGCCGTGCAGTCGGCCGGTGTAGTAATGATGCACACCGAGCCCGGCGTCGGGCTGATCGAAACCGCGAGGCAGCACGCCCCACGCACCGGCTGCACGCACGGGAACGGCGAGCACGACGCGGCATCGGGATGCCACACGCCCTGACGCGATGCGCAGTTCGCCTGCGTCAGCACCTGGCACACCACCGCCGTGGTCCCCGCCGAGGCGTAGCAGCACGCCCCGCGGGGAACGCAGGTGTCGTTCGAGCAGACGGTCCCGGGGCCCTTCCAGACGCCCTGGATGTCGGCGCACGAGGCCTGCGTGCGAACCGTGCACCCGGCCGCCGTTCCCAGCGCCGCGGCGCAGCACGCGCCCGTCGGGGCCGGCAGGGGGCAGGGATTGGCCGAGCAGGTCGTGCCCGCGCCCTGCCAGTGGCCCTGGCAGTTGGCCTGGGTCGTCATCGCGCACGTCACCGCGTTGCTCGACGAGAGGCCGCAGCACGCGCCCGTCACGGGCGGGTTGCAGGTATCGTTCCCGCACGTCGTGTTCGGGCCGTGCCAAACGCCCGCGCACGCCGCCTGCGTCGTGATCACGCACAGGCTCGTCGGGCTCGTCGCCGTCGGCCCGCAGCACGCGCCCGTCGGGGCCGTGTGGGGACAGGTATCCGCGTTGCACACCGTCCCGGCGCCGCGCCACGTCCCGTTGCACCCAGACTCCGTCGTGATCGTGCACTGCACAGCCCCGGCGGGGCTGTTGGGCAGGCAGCACGCCCCCGCCACCGGCGGCGGGCCGCACAGAACCGCGGTGCACGCCGAGTTGTCCCCGTGATACACCCCGCCCGTCGTCGCGGCACACTGCGCCGCTGTCGTGATGAAGCACATCGGCCCGGCAAAGCCCGAGGCGCAGCACGCCCCCGTCGGCGTCGGCTGGGGGCAGGCGTCGTTGTTGCACACCGTCCCCGCGCCGCGCCACGCGCCGTTGCACTGCGCCTGCGTCGTGACCGTGCACGTCGCCGCGCCCGGCGGGCTGTTGATCAGGCAGCACGCGCCCGTCGCCGGTGGCGGAGTGCACAGGCTCGCCGTGCACACCGTGTTGTTCCCCTGGTAGTGCCCGTCAACGGCGCTCGCGCACTGCGCCGCCGTGGAGACGAAGCAGACCGGCCCGGCGAAGCCCTGGGCGCAGCACGCCCCCGTCGGCGCCGGCTGCGGGCACGTGTCGTTGCCGCACACCGTCCCCGCGCCGCGCCACACACCCTGGCAGGCCGATGGAGAGGTGATCGTGCACCCGCCGCCCGCCGTCCCCGAGGCCGGCACACAGCACGCCCCCGTCGGGATCGGGCAGAGCGTCGGCGTGCACACCGAGCCCGCCCCGTTCCAGACGTGGTAGGCGAAGTTGTTGCACTGCGCCTCCGTCAACACCTGGCACGGCACGATCGTCAGCACGCCCGGATCGATGCAGCACGCACCCGTCGCCGGCGGGTTGCACAGCGGGCTGGGCGTCGTGTTCCCGCACGAGGATCCCCCCCCGTGCCACACCCCGCCCGCCGTGGCGCGGCACTGCGCCTCGCTGGTGATCAGGCACGGCACGAACGGCGCGCCCGACGCCGTCAGGCAGCACGCCCCCATCGGCGCCGTGTTCGCGCACGAGTTGGTCGCGCACACCGTCCCCGCCCCCAGCCACTGCCCGGCGCACGCCGCCTGCGTCGTGGTCGTGCACACCGGCACCCCGTTGGGGTTCGGCGCGCAGCACCCGCCCGTGTCCGTCTGCCCCATCGCCGTCCCCGCGCCAAACATCGCGACCACGCAACACAGCGCGGCGACACACCCTCGGTTCATCGTTCGACGCAGCATGGAAAGACTCCTCGATCGACTGGTTGGTTTGCGACTCGCCCGCCCGCCCGGCACCGGTGCCGCGCACCGCGGGCGCCACCGGCAAGGAACGCTCACGATACCAATAATCTTGCACCAACTCGGACCTTCGGGCCATTAAAGGCGAAAGTCCGTCGCCATGAATGACCCCGCGCTCACTCGCCCCCGCGCGGCTCGGGCCTGTCGGAGCCTTTATTTGGAACTATTCCAGACTGTGGGCCCCCGTGGAACCTACAGGCACCCGCCCGCAAACCACGCGCTCACGTAGTCGAACACACTCTGAGTCGTCGGCGCCCCCGCCCCATTGCCCGTGTAGTCCGCGCTCGGGCTCCCCGCCAGCCACGCATTCAGGAAATCGAAGATATCCAGCACGGTGATCCCATTGGCCTTGTTGAAGTCCGCCCGGCAGCACGGCGCCGTCGAGTTCCCCGGCGCGTTGCAGTTGAGCTGGATCGCCACGTACCGCGTGTTGGGCCCGGTGCACGCCGCGCTGCTGGCCACGATCGCGCAGGTCACGCCGCGGCAGCACGCCCCGGTGGTGATCGGGCACGGCAGCGGCAGGCACGCCACCCCGTTGCCGCGATAGCTATCCGGCGTCACGCACGCCGCCCGCGTCCCGAACGTGCACACCGCCGCCGCCGTGCAGCACGCCCCCATCGGCTGCGGACAGGTGTTCGCCGTGCACGTGGTCGAGGCCCCCTGGAACTCCCCCGGGCAGAGCACCGCCAGCCCCACCGCGCACGTCCCGTCGCCGGCGCAGCACGCCCCGCTGGGCGAGGCCGCGCACCCGCTGGCCGCGCACGCCACGCCCGACTGCCACGACGAGATCCCCGCGCACGCGGAGTAGAGCCCGAAGGTGCACGCCCCGCTGGCGAGGTTGCAGCACGCCCCGAGCACCGGCTGCGGGCACAGGTTCGGCGAGCAGTTCCCGCCCCCGGCCCACACGCTCGGCACCATGCACGCCGCCTGCGCCGTCACCGAGCAGTTCCCCGTGCTCGGCACACAGCACGCCCCCTGCGGCGGCTGCGGGCAGGTGTTCACCGGCGTGCAGCTCCCGCCCACGCTCCAGCTCGTCCCCACCCCGCAGCTCGTCTGGATCCCGAACGAGCACGCCCCCGTCTGCGCGTTGCAGCACGTCCCCATCGGCGGCTGCGGGCACGGGTTCGGCGAGCACGTCGTCGGCCCCTCCGTCCACACCGTCCCGCCCGCGGCGCACTGGAACTGCGCGTTGATCGCGCACAGCCCGCTGAGCGTCACGCAGCAACTCCCCACCGGCGGCACAAAGCACACGTTGGGCGTGCACCCGCCCCCGCTGGTCCACACGCTGGGCACAAAGCAACTCGCCTGGATCGTCGTCGTGCACGCCCCCAGCTGCGTGCAGCAGCTCCCGCTCGCCGGCAGCGGACACACCGCCGTCGAGCACACCACATCCTGTGTCCACACGCTCGGCGCCGCACACTGCACCATGAAGTTGCTCGAGCACGTCCCCAGCCCCAGATTGCAGCACGCCCCCATCGGCGGCACCACGCACGGATTGGGATCGCACACCCCGTCCTGCGTCCAACTCGCCCCGCCCGCGCACGCCCCCTGCGTCCCGATGCTGCACGTTCCCGTCAGCGAGCAGCACGACCCATTGGTCACGCACGGATTCGGCGGCCCGCACGTTCGCCCCGCCGTCCAGAAGTTCGTGATCGCGCACGACGCCTGGAAATACACCACGCACCCACCCGCCGTCGTGCAGCACGTCCCCGTCTGCGGGCAGGGATTGGCGGTGCACACCGCGTTCACGATGAACAGGTTCGGGAACGGGCACTGCGCCGATGCCGTCACGGCGGTGCACGTCCCCGCCGTCATGCAGCACGCCCCGGATTGCGCCCGCGCCAATCCCGCAGGCCACGCCGCGCCCAGCACCATCACCACCCAACAACACAGCACCAGAGTGTGACGACGCATCATGGAACCTCTCATCAAACCAAACACAACCCGGTCCGTTCACCGGACAACCACCCCCCGGGCCGCGCCAGACGCGACCCGCCATGTCGATCCTACGCAAATCACCCCCCCCATTTGACCACACAACCCGCCCCTCCGCCACCTCAATCAGGCCTAACACCCGCTCACGAACCACACGGAAAGGAAATCGAAGATGTCCTGCACGGTCGGAATCCCCGGCGCGGCAAGATGGGTAAACGGGCTCACCGCGAACCACGCGTTCAGAAAGTCGAAAATGTCCTGAACCGTCACGGTCCCCGACTTGTTGAAATCCGCCCGGCAGCACGGCGCGTTGGCGAGAATCAAGGAGTTGCACGGGCTCCCCCCCACCCACAGCGCCCCGACCGGCCCACCCGGCGACGAGCAATCCCCCGGAAGGGTCAACATACACACGGCCCCCACGCAGCACACCCCGGTCGGCTGCGGACACTCCACCCCCGCGCACGTCGTCGAAGCCCCCTGGTGCACGCCCGCGCACTCCGTCAGAGAATCCACGACGCACGTTCCGTCCCCAAGGCAACACGCCCCCGTCCCCCCGCACGCCCCCGCCGCCCACGACCTGCCGTGCCCCTCG
>OEIU01000917.1_pt1 | contig 22377 bp, 19 predicted proteins | sample 1539221 | NCBI WGS metagenome assembly OEIU01 (sample SAMN03792071, study PRJEB22550) | activated sludge metagenome | feature: wastewater treatment plant; material: activated sludge; isolation source: Wastewater treatment plant of a petroleum refinery complex | place: Argentina: Zarate | collected...
ATAGAACAGCCCGATCGCGCAGCCGCGTGTCACCAGGCGCATCATTCGGCCGGCATATTCCTGCAGCGAAGCGCCCTGCGCGCCGACCGAGTTGACTTCCTCGGCATAGACCGATGTCGCGCCGTCCGCACGCCGGCGCACCGACCGGAATCCGCGGCCGATCACCCGTCCGACCATCCGCACCGATTCCGTCGGCCCGACGGCCCGGGTGCGCATCCGGATCCGGTTCCAGTGTGTCTTCCAGGTCGGATAGGCGACGTCGTCGACGATGAAAAGACCACGCAGCCGATCATCCTCCAGCGCGGAATCCATCGCGACCGGACCGCCCGAGCAGATAGCGAACATCACGAACCGCGAAGCGCGGGTGATGCCGCCAGCGTGCTCGATCGCCTTGCGCACATCCGACACGGCCTGCTTCGCGGGCGGGCCGGACGTGTCCGAGCGCCGGCTGTCGCCCAGCCCGCCCAGATCGAAGCGAAAGGCGTCGACGCCGATTTCCGCGAGCCGCCGGGCCAGCTTGACGTTCAGTCGGTGAGGACCGGACCGACCAACGACGCCGGCGTTGGTCAGCAGTACGACGACGCCACTGCCGGAGAGCGGGCCGCCCGGCGCAGTGCTGAGCGTACCGACCAGGCGCTGGCCCGGTCCGAACGCGATGGTGGACCCCTGGAGCATCAGACCACCGCCTGCAGCACTGCGTCGCGTAGCGACGCCGGCACCAGCGCCGTTCCGAGCGCTTCGTTCGACAGCCAATCCACCGTGCTGCGCACCTGCCGCTTCTCGACATCCGAACGGGCTAGCACCGCATCCAAGTGGTCCTCGTCCTCTCCATCGGCGACCAGCACGACGCGCCCCGCGACCCGCGCCAGGCTGGCGTGCACATCAGCCTTCAGCGCCTGCAGTTCCCAGACAAGAGCGGGCGGGACCGGATAGCCCAGGACCACCCCCGGGACGACCGGCTCCGGCTCCCCCATTGCGTCGTGCAGGAACGACCACGGCATGTTGAAGTCCATCTCCAGCGAACGACGATGGGCGGCGCACAGACGCTCGACGTAGCGAATGCCGTCGACGACAGGATTGATCAGCACCAGGCGGTCGGGCTGAGGGCGGGCGCCGATGACAGCCTTCAGCGCCGCCGTGGCGCCGAGCCCCATGCCGATCCAGGAGATGCGCGATGGCCGCCAACGCTCGACGAGATAGCGCCCCGCAGCCCGGACGTCGACGATCCAGGCGGCCAGTGACTGATCTTCTCCGTCGCCCGGCGATTCCCCGGTTCCGTGCAGGTCGAAGCGCAAAGCCACGATGCCGCGTGCCGCGAGTTCGTCAGCCAGCGCGCGATACAGCGTGGAGGTGCGGGTCGCCTCCTGGCCGAACGGATTCACGAGCAGTACGCAATGCCCGGTCGAGAACCGTCTCGGCTCGTGGACCATCCCGACCATCGGCCGCCCGGGTGCTTCGACCCTCACGATCTTCATCGAAGGCCTCCGCACGCGATGCGCACCATCCGAACTGCTCGCCCCATTTGTCAGCGATTCGAAAATGCCTGCCCGATCACTCTACCACCCGACGGACGACCAGCATGCATGGCGCCGGCTCATCTCGTCCAATCGGGATACCTCAACCTTTGACCGAAGCGTCCGGCCGACAGACCCGCGGGAATCGTCTGTCGCCGCAGAGTCATCGGACTCAGCGATCGCAGCCAATTGATCCCCGATCGAGGGGTGACGCCGATCCGATACCCGGCCAGCGCAGCCTGGTAGATCGGGGCGTCGCCCCCGGTCGGGTCCGTGGCATAGGCTACCGCGACCACCGGGCGACCCGAGAGCTCCTCGAGCAGCAACCGATTCCGGACGGCCGGGCCGGGATCGACCGGCTCCGGCGAGTTGCCCATCGCGCCGCAATCGACGTGCCAGCCGAACTCGATTCCGGCCGATGCCAGTCGGCTGATCACGTCTGCAGCGCCGGCGGCGGCATAGTTCGACGGGTCGCCCCCCAGGAACACCGTCGACGGTATGGCGGACAGCTCGAGGAATGGAACAGCCCCGCGCAGCGCTTGCGGATCGCCGACATCGAGCGTCACCACGACCGGACGCTGCGGCAGAGACTGCTTGCCGCTCAGGTATCGCGCCACCTTCGACAGAGGCACCGATGCGAAGTGCTGCTTCAGGAAGACCATCTGCCGCTCGAACTCCGCCAACGAAAGCGCCGACGCAGTCGCTCTCGGATGCTCGGTCGCCGGCACGACGTACCGCAGTATCACCAATGGGCGTCTGAACCGATCGTGACACAGCCGCAGCAGGCGGTCGGCTCCCGGCACGGAGGCCATCGCATCGATGGCCGAGGCGAACCGATGCGCCGCCGTCATCGAGGCGCTCGGGACGCTCATGCTTCCCTCAACGTGCGGAAAGTGAATCCCTCGGCCAGCCAACGCGGCAGCAGCTCGCCCAGAGCCGCCAGCGCCACGGCACCGTCATCGTGAAACAGCAGGATATCCCCGGCTTGCGGCGCACGCCGGACGAACGAATCCATTACCCGCCGGAGGTCGCCGGTGTAGTCCATGCTGTCACGCGACCACAAGGCGACCCGCCGCCCGTTCGACAGGCAGTAGCGCAGCAACGACAACGAGAACCCGCCATAGGGCGGCCGGAACAGGTGCGAACGACGACCGTCAAACCGTTCCAGCAGACACTCCATGCCGTCGATCTCGATATCCCGTCCGCGATCGGACAGAAGGTCCATCCTCGGGTGGATCATCGTGTGATTTCCGAGCTCGTGGCCCGATGCCACCAGTCGCCGGACCAGCAGCGGACGAGACTGAGCTTCGCGACCGACGATGAAGAACGTTGCCTTGACCGCATGGCGATCGAGCAGGTCGAGGATCGCCGGCGTATGCTGCTCGTTCGGGCCGTCGTCGAAGGTCAGATAGAGGCACCGGGTGCCGGGCCGGCCACGTACCAGCACCCGTCCGCGCGTCAGTGCCGTCAGCATGGCACCGGCGATTCTGGCGATTGGATTCATCGCGCACCGTCCTCCTCGATCATGGACTCATCCGCTCCTCGCCCAGCCGCGTCATCACGGCCTGCAGCGCGGGTTCCATCGCCACACGCGGCATCCAGCCGAGAGCCTTCAGCCGCGCATTCGAATAGCGGACCGGCCGGTACATGGCTTTGACCACGTAGGGCGTCAGGATCGCCGGTAGCTGCCCCTTGGATCGCAGGCTGTAGCGCTGCAGGCACGCCGAGCCCCACAGCAATGCGAGGTACGGAACCGGAACGACCCTCAGGCGGCGCACCTCTGCACGATATCGCTTCAGGTACTGGCCGCATGTCGGGAGGTCATCGTCCACCACGTTGACCACGGCGCCGGCGGAGCCGTACAGCGTTGCCTGGACGATCGCATCGGCACAGTTGTCGACGTACGTGAGCGGCAGCGCGTTGCTGCCGCCCAGTGCAGCAAACGTACCGAGCACGCTGATACCGACGCGGCTGGACATGCCGCTGCCGCCCGGACCGAAGATCACACCAGGCCGCACGATCACCGACTCGGTACCAGACTGTATCGGATGTGAACGGAAGAGGATCTCCTGCTGCACCTTGGTGAATGCGTACGCGCCCTTCTGCACGCCGTCCGGCTCGAGCGGACTGTCCTCGTCGAGCAAGTCGCCGCTCGACAGCCGGCCGGTATCGTAGACCGAGAACGAGCTGATCAGCACGATCCGTCGGACCCCCGCGTTCACCGCCGCATCGAGCAGATTGCGGGTGCCGACCACGCTATTCATGAACATGTCTGCCGCCCCTCCCCTCGTCCCGGCGGCCGCATGGATGATCGTGTCGACGTCCCTAACGATCTCACCGACCTGCTCACGGGACAGCAGGTTGGCGGCTCGGACATCTGTGCTGACCGAGCAGGCGGCGGCCTGGGCCCGCAGCCGGTCCGTCGACGCCGACTGGCGGACCGCCAACCGCAAGTCACGCTGCCCCGCACGCAGCAGGCTGTCGACGATCCGTCGCCCGAGGAATCCCGATGCGCCGGTCAACAGGATTGTCATGCCCTCCGCTCCCGAACCAGCGCGGCGTCGGACTCCCTCGCGATGCCGTCGATGACGGCATCGATCGCCCGGCCTGTCAGCAGCACGTCACGGTCGCTCAGGGCCGGCGCCGCCGCCCCGTCGAGCGAGCGATAGAAGGCGCTGAGCAGGCACCGCATACCTTGGAAAAAGTGGTATTCGTGCCGCCAGAACGACCGGGCGTTCACCATCGCCTGCTTCGCGAACGCCGAAGCCTGATCCCAGGCAGGCAGCAGCCGACCGACCGACGCCGGATAGCGCTGCCGCGCCAGACGGGTCATTGTCCGAGCGCTGAAATCCAGCAGCACCGAGTCCCTCGTGCCGAGCACCTGCAGTGTATGGCTGACCGGTCGCGCGTGCGAACTGATGCAGGCGGATACCGACACCGTGCCGCTGATCAACGTGAAACGCAGCTCGTCGGGCAGATCGTCGACGATGCGGTGCCCGACGGCCGCCCGCATGCGGAACGCGTGGCAGCGAACCGACAGCGACGCGTCCGGCAGCAGCGGCGCCACCTTGCAGAGCACATGGTCGAGCACGTTGTGGAACAGCTTGCCTGGCAGGCGGTGCACCCAGTGCTCCGGATCGCTCAGAACCGCGAGGCCGTAATCGCCGGCCAAGTTGTAGCCGTAAGAGGTATCCATGTGGATGATCGTCCCGAGCGCGCCGGACTCGACCAGCTTCATCAGCTCCAGGAACGGCCGCTCGAAACAGTACAGGTAGTTGACCGTCACCTTGCGCCCGGCGGCGCGGGCCAGCCGCTGGATCTCCTGGGTCTGCGCCGCCGACAGCGCGAACGGCTTCTCGAGGAAGACGTGACAGCCGGCCGCGAAGGCTTGACCCGCCAATGCCAGTTGTGAATCCGGCGGCGTGGCGATGTGGACGACGTCGGGACGTTCGTCCCGCAGCATCCGGTCGAAGTCATCGTAGATCCGTTCGATGCCGAAGCGCAGTGCCAGTTGCCGGGCCATCAGCGCCTCGCGATCACAGACCGCGACGACTTCGGCCAGGCCGGTCGCGCGGATCTGCTCGACGTGGGCATCGGCGATCTTGCCGCAGCCCACGAGCGCGACCCTCAGCGTGGCAGACCCACCGCTCACGATGCGTGCTCCGTGCGGGCGGAAACGTCACGCTTCAGATTGGCCGGCTTGGGCAACACGAAATCACGATAGCGACCAGGGTCTCCGGACATGCCAGCTTCCGCGGCCTTCACGATGTTGTAGCTCTCGCGGGCGGTCACGTAGTGCAACACGTAGTCCCTGCCGTCGTTGTAGCGGCGTTCCAGGTAGCTGAACATGTCGTCGACCTGCTTGCCCAGCAGTGCGTCGATATCGTCCTCCTGGGTGCCGTGGGTGTGCACCTTGACGAACACCCAGTCGGGGCGCCCCTTCACGTGAATGTGCTGGCGCACCCACAGGTCGATCCGGTCTGGCGTCGGCGGCACGCTGCGCCGCACGTCACCTGCCTCGATCCGTGGGAACACGCCCCACTTACGGTTCTTCCAGTTCAGCGCGAGCGGGCCCTGGATGATCATCAGATCGCCGGATGGCGGCGTACCGGTGCAGACGTCGATGCCCGAATCATGGGACTTGGGGGCCGCGTGGTCGTCGACGGCGTAGTAGATGCGGTTGATCGTCGACGTCTGGCAGTCGCTCGGGGCGGACGGCAGCGTGAAATCCGCATAGCAGCCGTGCGCTTTCAATACATGCAACTCGTTGTCGACACCGCACATGCGGCCGTCGCCCCGGGAATTGTCGAGCGCCCAATTGCCGTGAATGAACCCAAACGCCGGCTTGCCATTCGACGGGTCCACCGGCAGCGCACCGTGCCGTTCATGCAGTACCCGCACGAAGCCATCGAGTTTCGCCGCCAAGCCCTCGGCAGTATCGTTATCGTGGTGCAGGTGAACTTCGATTTCGCCCAGTCCCTGGCCGCATAGCGCCTCGAGGCTGTCGAGATGCTCTGGTCGATACTCTTCCTCTGGATAGAAGAAGGTGTGCTGCGGCTTCACCCCATCGGCATCGCGGTGACCGGCAGCCAATGCCGGATACCGCTCACACCACTTGCGCACCCGGTCCACCTCCACTTCGTAGGCTGGCCGGCGCCATCCCGGCTCGAAGTGGTCAACGAACGAGAACATCACGTGGATCGGTCCCTCCGGGACCGGAGGTCGGCGGTGACGGAGATAGGACATCAGCCACAGGTGGATGTTCTTGCGGCGGATCTCGATCGCGGCTAGCGCCAGCGGCGCGGCCACCACCACGGCAAGCAGACAGGACACGACAGTGAGATTCATCGCACCAGTTTCCCGTACAGTTCCAGGTAGGCGGAATGCATGGTCTGCACACTGCCGTGCGTGGCCGCCCAGTGCCGGCCCGACATCCCCATGCGGGTGCGCAGCGACCCGTCACGGCACAGCCGCTCGAGTGCATCCGCCTGCGCTCGGACATCGTTGGCGGGCACCAGAAGGCCGCTCCGTCCCTCCTCCACGATCTCGGCATTGCCGCCGACATCCGTGGCCACGATCGGCAGCGCAGCCGACGACGCTTCGACCAGGGCCAGCGAATAGCCCTCCGTCAACGAGGACTGCAGGAAGACGTCGGCAGCCTCCAGGATGGACGGAACATCACGCCGCAGACCCATGAACCGAACCGAACCGGACAGCCCCAGCCGCACGGCAAGCGCCTCGAGCTCCGCCCGCAGCGGACCGTCACCGACCACCAGCAGCGCCAACTCGACCCCACGGCTGCGGGCCAGACCGATGGCCTCCAGCATCACCCGATGGTTCTTGACCGGCGTCAGCCGTCCGACCGTCACCGCCACCACCGCGGAGCGGGGCAGGCTCAGTCTCTCCACCAGACGCTGGCGTGCCGCCTCGTTGCGCACCGGATAGGAGAGGACGTCGATTCCGTTTACTATGGTGACAGCCTTCGCCGACGGGATCACCTTCCGCGCTACGAACACCTTGCGAGCAGCCTCGCAAACCGAGACGCCATAGTCGGTGCGCAACATCGCCATTCTGTACAGCGCCTCCCGCCGAGCCGAGTATGGGAAGATCCCCATGTTGTGGCGGGTGTTCACGATCCGGCGCAAGCCCATGCCGATCGCCGCGGCGGTGCCGTAGTAGTGCGGCATCGCGTTGTGGCTATGCAGCACGTCGATGTTCGCCTCGCTCAAGACATGGCGGATTCTCAGCACCGAGCCGATGTCCGGTCCCGGCTTCTTGGCGAACGTCATCACAGGTATTCCCAGGGTTCGGGCCTCCCGAGCCAAGGCCCCTTCGGTGAGGAGGCAGCCGATATGGACGGTGTGACCAGCCTGCATCTGCGCCGCGGCCAGCGACAAGACCATCCGCTCCAGGCCACCGATCTCCAGCGATGAAACGAGATGCAGGATGCTCCAACGCACCGTATTCGGGTTCAAAGATGACCTCGCATCCATCGGCTACAGCGCGAACCGGCTGCCGATGCGCCGCGTCACGCTGGCGACGCGCAGACCAACGCCTCCGCAGCGCTTCGCGACCTCGGCGGCAAGTGCATAGTCCGATTCATACCAGGCGCGCAGCACGATGCTCAGAATCAAGAACGCAGCACAGAAGAAGACGCCCGCGATCGCGAAGGCGAATCGCGAGGCCAACTGGTGTTCCATCCACACCGCAAGTGCACAGGCCAGTGCAGCAGCCAGCAGCAGTCGCCACATCGGCTTCTGCTTGATCCGGAAGCGGACCCGCCGCCGGACCATGACAGTTTGGATCACGATACCGGCCACCCGCGTGATCGCGCCACTGACGATCGCGCCGTTCAAGCCCCAGGTCGGCACCAGCGCCAAGGCGGCAACGGCGCCGACAACCAACGTGCCGACAGTGCACCACAGCCGGTCGCCCTGATGGTCCGCCGCGGTCTGGAAGGCGGCGAATGCGCCGGTGAACACGCCGAGGCCGACGATGATCAGCGTCCAGGTCACCACCGGAATCGCGGGTTCGTACCGCGTCCCATAGAAGAGGGAAATCGCTCCTGGTACTGTCACCACGGCCATCGCTGACATCAGCAAGCCGATGCACCAGTAGAAGCGAATCGCCTCCACCAGCACCTCGCCTGCAGCGGTTGTACCCGACCGTCCGAACGCCCGGGACATCGCGGGCAGCAAGATCGATGCCAGTCCCCCCGACAGCACGTCGACCGCGCCCTTCGTGAGCGTTCCGGCGATCACAAAATACGCGAACACCTCCGGCGGCCAGTACGCCTTCAGCAGCACAGTTTCCAACGAGCGGCCGCCCAGGAGTCCGAGCGCGGCCAGCCCGCCGGCCGCAAGCCCCGTGCGCCGCGCCCGCCTGCGCTCTCCGGGGGGTGGCAGTTCTCGTGGCACGATCACGATCCCGGATGACCTCAGCAGTCGCTGCGCCAGCAGGCAGCAGAGCACGCCGCTGCCGGCGTAGATCGCGAACATGGTCAGCGCCGTCCGGTCCAATGCCCACCACAGGCCCGTAGCCAGCAGATTGGCGGTGATCATGCCCAGGATCGCCAAGCTCTCAGGCGCAAACTGCTCATAGCCCTTGCCGATGGAGCCGAGCACCCAGAATCGGGCCCGCGCCCAGACCGCCACGACCGACAGCGGCACCATCCAGGAGAGCTGTCCTTCCCACTCATCCGGCGGCCAGACCGATGCGACGACGACGAAGCCCCCCAGGATCAGAAGCGAGCTGAACCGCTGCCAGCGAAGGAACATGGCCGACAACCGACCGGCGTCGTCAAGCCGCTCCGCGCCGCGCGCTTCGGCGATGAAGCGGATCGCCGACATCGTCAGGCCATGGTTGGACGCGGTCAGCATCCAGCCGCACAGCCAGACGGCAAACGCATAGTGGCCATAGGAACTCGGCCCCAACGTCCGGGCGATCACCACGCTGACCAGCAGCCCGATCGCCGACTCGGCATATTGAACTCCCGAAGACAGCGCGGCGTTTCGCAGCAGCGCGACCCTCCCCGAAAGACCTCGGGAATGTGCCGGTTGCATCAGTCCGTCCGTCTCACGTTCGCAAGTGCCAGTCGACAGTCGGCCCGATTCCGTCGACGAGCGAATGCGTCGGCGCGTAACCCAGGGCAGCCTCGATCCGGCCGATGTCCGCCAGCGAGTGCTTGACGTCGCCTTCTCGAAAGTCGCGGAACCGCGGCGTGGAATCGCCACGACACGCGCCACGCGCCAGCAATGTCTCGCGGATCACCTCGAACAGCTGCAGCAGCGTCGTCTGCTGCCCGACCGCAACGTTGAAGACCGAATGCGGTGCTAGAAGCGAATCGGCCGTAGCGGCCATGAGATTGGCTTGGACGACATTCTCCACGAAGCAGAAGTCACGACTGGTGCTGCCGTCGCCGTTGATCCAGACCGGTTCACCTGACACCAGCGAGGCGATCCAGCGCGGGATCACCGCCGCATAGGCGCCGTCGGGATCCTGGCGCGGTCCGAACACGTTGAAGTAGCGCAAGCCCACGCACTGCAGCCCATAGCAGCGCGAGAAGACCTCCGCAAAGATCTCGTCGGCCAGCTTCGTCGCTGCATAGGGGGACAGCGGCTTACCGATGCGGTCCTCTCGCTTGGGCAGGTCCGGATGGTCTCCGTAGACGGCGCTCGATGACGCGTAGACGAAGCGACGAACCCGGGCACGCCTCGCAGCATCGAGCAGACTGACACATCCCGCCACGTTCGACTGGAACGATGGCACGGGATCAGCGATCGAACGCGGCACCGAACCGAGCGCCGCCTGATGCAGCACCACTTGAACATCCTCGGTCACCTTACGGCAGATGTCCGGATCCTGCACGTCACCCTCGACAAACGAGAAGCGCTTGGCCGCATCGGTACCGACCAGTCGCCCGACCTCCTCAAGGTTACGTCGTCGTCCCGTCGAGAAGTTGTCGAGCCCGACCACTTCGTGACCACGCCGTAGCAACTGCTCGACCAGGTTCGATCCGATGAAGCCGGCCGCTCCAGTCACCAGCAAGCGCGTCTTCGGACTATCCATGCGCAGAAATCCCATAGGAGGAAATGCCGAGAAAACTGACATGCCGTATCGCAGACTCGCCCGACTCGCCGGCTGATTCTAGCGAAGCTGGCCGGCTGATATCGTGACAGGATTCGCGTTGCGCCGCGATGAGGGCTGCCATCGACGCCCTGGAACCCGACGAAATCAGGTGAACACCGACGGCATCGAGAGCAGCGCCTCGAACCGGGCTCGACTGGTGTCGAGTTCGACGTGCTGGCGCCGGATGCCGAAGGTGTCGAACCGGCCCAGGCGATTGGTACCCGGAATGTAGGACACGCCGTAGCGATAGCCAGCCCTCCGCGCGGCCCGAACGACCCGAGCATCGTAGGCATGATGCCCACCAACTGGATAAGCGATCAGGTCGATCGGCTCACCGAGCTCGGCTTGCAAACGCTCACGCGAATGCGTGACCTCACGATCGAGTTCCGCATCGGACAATTGGCTCAGGATCGGATGCGAGACCGCATGCGAGCCGATCTCGACTCCACGGCGCCGCATCGCGCGGACCTCGTGCCAACTCAGCGGCGCACTCTCTGCACGCCAGACCATCTCGAAGCGCGCCGTATCGAGCGTACGGCCAATTTCATCCACCAGGCGGAGTCGCACATCGTTGGGAACTCGCTTCAGGCGAGACAGCAGTAGCCGCGTCGATTCCCTGCGCGAGACAGTGTCGTCAGCCGTTGGCAGCGGCTGCCCGATCAGATCGGTAACGATAGCACCGACAGGTAGTGTCATACAGGCATATGAACACAACTCGAACCAGATCGGTGCTTGGCGGTCGACCCACTCCGTGGACACGAACAGCGTCGCTGGCAGGCCATGCCGTTCGAGCACCTTCAGCGCAATGTGATAGTTGTCAGAAAATCCGTCATCGAACGTGATCGCCACCGCCCGCGGCGGAATGGGACGGCTTTCGTCCGCGCGCGTCAGGAGTTCCGACAAGGCCATCACATGGAACTCGCTGCGCAGAAAACGCATCTGCCAATCAAACTCCATCTCGTCGGCACTGATGAGCCCCGGGTCGAACGGCCAGGAATCGTCGGGCAGTCTCTGCAGAACGCGATGGTAGGCCAGCACGCTGAACGCGCGGCGCCGTGACAGCGCCGTCAGTCTTGCAACCTTCAGCAATCCCGGTGCGGACAAAGCGCGCGCGAGCGCCTCCTGCATCCCCATTTCTCTTCAAAGCCCCTTCGACGAGAATCGTACGCACAGAGCACGGTGCGCGCCCCGGATGACAACTTTCTCCTATGTCCGGGGGTACTCGTGAGCATTTTTTCGCATTCGACACACTTTGTCCTCATGCATACTGGGATTGCATGGACTGGAGAATCAAAGCCGTCACCCAGGGGCTGATGTCCCGCCTGCCCGGTGGCGCCACCGTCAATGATCTGCTCCAACGGTCGCTCGGCGGCCGGCGCGACATTTCCGGCCACATCCGCTCGAAGGTCGAGGAGGACTGGTTGGTGCATATGTCGTATCTCCGACGGTTGGGATTCGGGCTGGCCGGCAGGCACCTGCTGGAAGTCGGCACCGGATGGCTGCCGGTGATGCCGTTATGCTTCGCCTTGGCCGGCATCGGCCGCGTGACGACGATCGACCTGCATCGCCATCTCCGGCCGGGGGCAATCCGCCTGGCGTTGCAGCACCTGCAGCCGTACCTGGAAGCGATCGCCCACGCCTGCGGAGCCCCGCCTGCCGAGGTCAGGTCCCGATGGGAGAGCCTTGCAGCACGACCGAACGAAACGGCCGTTCTGGAAGGTGCCCGGATCGACTACCAAGCGCCTGGCGACGCTACCCGCACCGGGCTGCCCGCCTGGAGCGTCGACATCGTCTTCTCCAACAGCGTCCTCGAACACATGCCGGACTCGGTGCTCGACGCACTGATGGCCGAGTCCCGGCGGATTCTGGCCGACGACGGATTCATCCTGCATGGGGTCAATTGCGGCGATCACTATGCCTACTTTGACCGCTCGATCACGCCGATACACTATCTGCGATTCACCGAGCGGGAATGGAGGCGTTGGAACAACGACCTGCTGTACCAGAACCGTCTGCGCCCCATCGACTTTCTGGCCGCCGCCCACAGAGCCGGCTTCGAAGTCGTGCTCGATACCCAGCGGCCGCGGCCCGAACTGCTGGGTAGGATTGCCGCCCTGCCGATCGCGCCAGCCTTCCAGCACTATGACGTCGGCCAGCTATGCACGACGTCCATCGACTTCGCTGCCCGGCCGCGGATGAACCAGGTCGATGCGGGCCGCACGTCAGAAGCAGACGCCCGTACCTGATCGGACGGAGTTTCGGAGTGAGCGCTCTGATCGGTTCACTGCTGTCTCCGCTTGGCTTGCTGACCGTCGGCCTGGTGTTGCTGGCCCTGCGCGGCAGGCGACCGCGGTGGCAGACGCTTGCTTGGACGCTGATCGCCCTGGCGATGGCCTGCACCACGGCGCCAGTGGCCCGCGCCCTTTTTATGCCACTCGAGAACAGCGCTATCGAGATCGCGGAAGAGACCCGACCGTCCACCGGTGCCCGCTTCGACGCCATCGTGCTCCTGGGCGGAACCGTCCGTGCGGTACCCCTGGACACTCCACCAGACGCCGATCGGGAGCCGCGTCTCGCCGCCGGGGCGGAGCGCGTGTTGTACGCCGCACGTCTCTATCGCGAAGGCCTTGCGCCTCGGATCGTCGTCACTGGCGGCCGATTCGATGGGCGCGAGCGCGAATCCGAGGCCGAGTCAATGTACCGCGTTCTCAGGCTGCTGGGCGTGCCCGCGTCTGCCATCGTGCTCGAGAAGGAAGCGCGCAACACTCGCGGCAACGCAGCGCTGTGTGCCCGCCTGTTGCCGGACCCATCGCGCACCATCGCACTGGTCACATCGGCTTATCACATGCCGCGGGCCTTCGAGGAGTTCCGACTGGCCGGCTTTCGCGTCTCCGCCTTTCCCACTGACTGGCGGCAGATACCTGACCATGCCAAGCCGGCGCACGGGTTCCTGCCGAGCCTGCGCGCGATGACTCTGTCAACGATCGCTCTGCACGAGTTCCTTGGCCACTTGGAATTGATGGTCCATCGCGCCCTAGCCCGTTGACAACATCTCGGACGCCCAATGGGGTGTCGAAATTCCTTCCACACGCCTAAATGGAGTCAGCCGGCAGTCAGGGCCGACGAGTGATACAGGGGGCCGGCGCCCAGCAACTCGCGGAGCCGGTCAGCAATCCTCAAACTGAGAGCGACGATCGTAAGCGTGGGAAATGCCCACCCCCCGGTCGGAAAGGTGGAACTGCCGGCGATGTACAGATTGTCGATGCCGTGGACGCGACAGTCCACGTCCACCACGCCGGTCTGCGGATCCGGTGACATCCGTGTGGTACCCATGTGATGCGCCGTCCCCCGCAGGTCGGCGGCGTCAGCGGATTGGGTCGACGACACCCACCGCTCCGGCCGATAGACTCCGCCGAACTGCTTCGCCAGTTCGTCGCCGAAGACATGCGCGGCTGTGCGATAGGTGCGGTGATCGAGCTCAGTCAGCCGCCAATCCACTCTCACCCGCCGCTGTCCCAATGCATCGACCTCGTGCCCTAGCAGAATGCGACTATCGGGATTCGGCGCCTGTTCGAAGAAGCCGAACAGCTCGACGTGGTCATAGTCGACGGTCGGCCGGCCCGCGAGCCGTCGCACCGCCGCCTGCGCCACTCCCCCCGCGCCCAACGCCACCTCCAGCAAGAGACGACTCAGGCGATAAGCGTCGACCCGTGGCAGCGTCGGTTTCGCCGCATTCAAGCTGAGCGCGGCGCAGATGCGCTGACTGACCAACTCGTTTTCGTCCGAGCGAGAAGCCCACGCGGTCCTGTAGTCGCGGATAGCCCGGACACCGCGCGGCAGCGGCCCCTCGACGGGGATCGGCCTCACCCGGCTGTTCAAGACGCGATGGCGCCGCTGTCCTTCGTCGGTGAGGCAGATTTCCGGAAAGGCCGGCGCCATCCCTGCCCCCATGATCCGCTGATAGGGCCGGGTCAGCCGGCCGGGCGATGTCAGCCAAAGATCGCCGAGCTTACCGGCCGGATGATCCATGAAGTAACGGCCGACCAGATCGTGGTCGTTGCCTAAGCCATTGGTCGAGAGCGAGTTCGACAGCAGCAGCAGCCGGGCATTCTCTATGCCCCCGCAGGCCAACACGTACTGGCGCGCCCGAACCACTCCGCGGCGACCATCAAGGCTCGCTATCCGCGCCGAGTCCACCGAATGTCCGTAAGACGAGGGTACGAGCTCGAGCAGGTTTGCGTGCAGCAACACGGTGACGTTGCCGGCCCGCTCGAACACATGGCGGTAACCGGACCCGAACAGCACCGGGCTCATCGCAAAGAGCCGGTTGGCCAGTTCCCTACTGTCGAACTGTATCGGCGCAATCGAAGGCGACGCCCGTGAGGAACCCTCTGCGAACTCGTGCAACCCGATGCCGCAGAAGTCCCGTGCCCGCGAATAGTAGGGTTCCAGGTCACCGTAGGACAGCGGCCAGCCGCTGTTGGGCACCCAGTCCCGCGGCTGCAGATCCAGCGGTGTCAATGGGATGCAGCCCCCGCCCCACAGGTTGCAGCTACCACCAAACACCCGCATCCGCGCAGTCGCCGGGTCCAGTTCCAGGTCACCGGCCGAACTGCCGCCGGACAGCTCCTGCGTGCGCAGTTCCCCGCTCAGCCCACCGCTTTCGAGGACGCAGACGCGCAGGCGGGTGTCGACGAAGCATTGCGCAATGGACAATCCCCCCGCGCCGGCGCCGACGATACACAGATCGACATCAATGTCCGACGGGGCGTCGGCATCCAGGAAATCGACTATCACCGCTTGAATCCTTTGCCACAAAGTGCAGCAAGAGCCAGCGGATCGTCTTGCACTATTTCACGCCGGTGCGCAGATTGTCATGTTGCGGCGGCAGGTCTGAAGACCGCTTCCGACTACTGATGACGGTCTCATATGCTGCAAGGCAGCATCTTCTGACATTTGCCGGAAATCTTTCATTTGTTAAGCACTATTTCCTGTACAATGCTTGCATAGGAGAACGAGCCACCTACCCAGGGTGGCTGCCGGCGCGAGGGGCAGCAGTGTCGGCCACACCTCACAGTCAGGGCGGAGAGTCTGTGGAAAGCTTCCTTGTCGCTTTATATCTGACCGGCATGGTGCTGGTTGTGCTGTTCTTTCGCGGGGTCGGGATCGTCACCGAGGAAGACAGTTCATCGCCTTCGGACGTGGCGCCTATGCCTGGGCAGCCCAAGAGAGGCGAGTAACAGCGGCCCTGCGCGGCACGCCCCTGTGCGCCTCTCTACTCGCTCGTCTTCACCTTTCGGCGGGGCCGGCCGGGAAGAAGCCTTTTTGCGGCGCCGCCGCCCCCACAAGATCGGCCTGCGTCTCTCCTGCCGCGGTCTCGCGCCGAACTTCCCACCATAGCAGGCATCGTCCAGAGCCGGCTTGGTATTGATCCGGTCTGCTTCGAGACGAGAACATCCCTGCGAGGAAGGATCGTCCGGCGCGCCATGGTGGGCAAGGAGACCAGCACGATCTGCGGTGCCCTTGGACCGCGCCAGTTCGATGATCCGATTCCTCATCAACCGCGGAAGCCGGAACTCAAGGTCGCGGAACTTCTGGAAGAACAGCAGGCCTTGGTAGCGCGGCGGCGCATCACAGGCCAGTTGCTCAGCGCCAGAGCGGCCTCTCATTTCTCCAGCAGTCCCGCGGCGATCGCATAGAGCATATACGCCGGGTGCGCGAGGTGGCCAGCTGGAAGCCGAAAAGACGATGAGCACTTCAATCGCCAACTTCAGATCAGGCAGATGAGGGTCGACGTATAACTGCCCGTCACTGATGGCCGTGAACTCGTGCTGTCGCGCTATACCGGCTAAGGTCGATCATCGAATGCGGTTGGATTTTGCTGGGCTGAAGCTGCCTAAGCAGCCCCCATCGAATGTCACCGCCAACCAAGCCAGACATCTCCGAGACTGCGCTCCTGCAATGGAGACTCGCAACAAATCAACAACTTCAGGTTCCCTACCAGTGCGAGTGCGAGTTGAGAAAGATGGACTACATTCGACGGTTCGATTTGGCGGAAAATTTCAAGACGGCCGTTGGTGGGAACACTCATCCTACGATGGGAACTCTGTCCGTCCTGCCAGTCGGTCGCAGGCAGCGACGGAGCCATGATCGACACGACCGCTTCTTGCTCGGAACGCCGCGGCACGCGATCGATCCAGTCAACGCGATCGCACGGTCTGCCGGCTGCGGCCGGCGCGCGATCCCAGGCGCTTCCAGCTTCGCATGGTCATGGCTGTGTACATGCTGAGCAGGGCCAGCCACGCGACGAACGACACGAACTCGCTCACCTGGCAGCGCCACAGCGCAATGCCGAATGCGGCGCCGGCAGCGTTCACGGCTACCAGCGTGGCAACGGTAGCACCGGTCGACAATCCCCAGGCCTGCAGCAGATGGTGCACGTGAAGCCGGTCAGCGTGCATAGGGGACTGGCCGGCGAGCGTTCGACGATACATGCACGACATCATGTCGAACAGCGGCACCACTACCAGCCATAGCGATGTGACCGGAGGCATTCGACCGATGCCCGGCCGCTCGATGCAACAGTACAGCAGCAGCCACCCGATCACGAAACCCAGAAACATGCTGCCGCCGTCGCCCATGAAGATCGAGGCTTGTCGCCGCCACGGCGACCGCGCGTTGAACAGCAGGAAGCCGCCGACGCAGCCGATCAGCGCCATCACGGCTTCGGCCGGATCGACGCTCAAGGACAATAGTCCGGCACCGCCTCGCAACACCGGCAGCACTACGGTAACCGAGACTAGCGCGACGCCGGCCAACCCGCCGGCCAGTCCATCGGCGCCGTCGGATAGATTGACCGCGTTGATCAGACCGACAAATGCCAGAATAGTGATCGGGTTCACCCAGCTTCCCAGGGAACTGCCCTGCGCCCCAAGAACCGCGCCCAGGTCCGAAGTCACGTGTCCGCCCAGCGTGACGACCGCCCAGATGGTAAGCACCTGGAACAGCAGACGCGCGATCGCCGGCAGCGGATAGCGATCGTCCAGCACGCCGATCGCGAGCATCATGGAGGCGCCGATGTAGAAGTTCTTAGGGAACACCCGCCAAGTGCCGAGGATCAGCAGACACAGGAGAAACGCCAGGTACATCGCAATTCCGCCGCAAAGCGGTACCTCCCCGCGATGCTGCTTGCGCGGGTCGGGGTGATCGACCAAGCCGACACGGACAGCAAGGGCGCTCGCCTGCGGCACGAGGATCAGCATGAGGCAAACGGAGAGGAGAGATGGAACGAGCATCCCCTAGAAACCCCACATCGCGCGAATCATTGAGGAAGGCCGCTAGTATAGAATACGGCCTGCGTATGGGATTGTCGTTTGGCGCGCGCGGTTCATCGTCAAATCCCGGCAGGCGAAGCGGCATTTCATGCATAGGGAGCTGCGCGCCCGGCCGGTCCGCGGTTCCTCCTCAACGGCTCGGTCTTGAGCCTGACACAACGTGTTCCCAGGAACAATGAGCAGCCTGACTACCACCCAGGGTTCGCTGTCACATGCTGCTGAATCGGACACCGTGCGCCGTCATTTTGGCCACATCCCGATAGAAAGATCCGGCCATGACGGGCTGATGACGTACCTGCGGGCGATCGCGCTGCGCAAGTGGTGGATCGTGGGGGCTGCCGCATCGGCCGCGGTGGTGGCGACGGTCGCGGTTACGTATATGACACCGCAGTTTCGGTCCAGCGCGAGCCTGCTGATCGAAGCGAACCGCCAGAAGATCGTGTCGATCGAAGAGGTCTACACGAACGTGGCTGCCAACCGCGAATATTTCCAGACCCAGGCAGAGCTGATCCGCTCGCGCGACGTGGGACTGCGGGTCGTCCGGTCGTTGAAGCTCGTCGACCGGCCGGAATTCCAGCCCTCGTCCGGATACGGCGGCGCCGGCAGCCTGGAAGTCGCGCTGCTGTCGTGGATTCCGGCCCCCCCACCGGTAGACGGCCGGCTGCTCGGGGAAGTGGCGCTGTCCAGGTACTTCGAGCGGCTGACCGTCGAACCAGTGCGGCTCAGCAACATCGTTCGCATCGGTTTCCTGTCCGCGGATCCTGATCTGGCCGCTGCCGTCGCGAATCGCACGGCAGAGGCCTTCATCCAGGCTGACATGGACAACCGCTACCGGATGACCGAGAGTGCCAGTGCCTGGATCAACGAGCGTCTGGCCGATCTAAAGAAGAAGCTCGACGATTCCGAGGAGGCGCTGCAGAATTACCGGGACCAGCAGGGGATTCTCGACAACAAGGCCTCTCTTCTGAATGGGGCAGCCAAGCAGATGGACGAACTGACCCAGCGCCTGGTCGAGGCGCGGGTCCGCCGCGCCGAGGCCGAGGAGGCCTACAACCAGGTCAAGGCGGGGGAGTCCCGAAGCATAGAGACCGCCCCTTCGGTGCTGAAGAATCCGTCTGTACAGAAGGCCAAGGAGTACGAAGCCGATTCCGAACGCAGACTCGCGGATGCTTCTCAGCGCTATGGCACTGCCCATCCACTGTACGCGTCCGCACTCAGCGAACTGCAGTCCGCACGCGAGAACACACGCCGGCAATCGCAGACGGTGGTTGCCAGCATCGTCAAGGAATACAACGTCGCGCGCGCGACCGAGCGTTCCATGCAGGACGCTTTGAGTCAGTCGAAGAACACGATCCAGGACCTGAATCGGAAGGAACTCCAGCTCGGGCCGCTCGAGCGCGAAGTAGCGTCGAACCGGCAACTCTATACGACATTTCTGTCCCGATACAAAGAGACGAATGCGACGCGGGATACGCAGGCGGCCACGGCCCGGATCGTGGATCCCGCGGTGGCGGCGCTGATCCCTGCGAAGCCGGCGCGGGCCCGACTGATCGCATCCGCTGTATTCGCAAGTGTCGTCCTGGCCGCCATCGCGGCCGTCGTGCGGCATCGGCTCGACAACACGATCCGCCGTTCCGAAGATGTCGAAAGCCGGCTCGGATTTCCACTGCTGTCGTCGCTGCCGGCGCTCCAGGGGGCGCGGGCGCGGGGCGCATATCGTGCGGTATTCGATCATCCCGATGAGGTGTTCGCCGAGTCGATCAGGACCGCATCGACCGCGGTCCTGCTGACGGCGATCGAGCATAAGCGCAAGATCATCTCGATCTCTTCGTCCGAAGAGTCGGAAGGTAAGACAACTTTCGCCCTGAACTATGCTCTCTCGCAGGCAGAAGCGCGCCGCGTGCTACTCATCGAAGCCGACTTGCGGCGCCCAGCCTTCGCCGGTGCGCTGAATCTCCCGCAGGGGCAGAAGGGGCTGTCCGATCTGATCTCCGGAACAGCGAGCCTGCAGGAGTGCCTGCTGACCGTGCCGGGGTCGCCGCTTCATCTCATCTCGGCAGGAATCAAGCCACCCCGGCCGCTCGAACTGCTGGCCTCGAATCGGATGCAGGTGTTGCTCAGTGCTCTCCAGGGGCAATACGATCTGGTGATCATGGATTGTCCGCCGGTCCAGCTTGTCTCCGACGCCCTGGTGTTGGGCAGGCTGTCCACCGGCGTGATCTTCGTCGTCAGGGCCGCGCGGACCCCGGTGCCGGTGGCCCGGCGGGCGCTCGACCGGTTCCAGGCGGCGGCTATCCCGGTGCTGGGCGTGGTGCTGAGCCAGATCGACTTGAAGGTCGCTGATCGGTACTTCGGAAACCACTCGGGGCTGAGACGCTTCGGATATCGCAAGGCCTACGGTGCCGCCGAGTGAGACGTGGGGAAGCACTGCTGTCGGTGAGCATCCGTCCCGGCAGCCGGGGCGGATCATTGCGTCGTCGAACTGGATGCTGCCCCTGTGGCTCGCCGGCCTGGTCCTGATCCCGTGGGCACTTCCGCTGAATCTGCTGCTGATGGGTTCGCCTTTCGTGGCCTGGAAGCAGGCGTATGCACTGCTGCTGCTGATCGTCAGCTTCGCATGGATCGTCAGGACAGACGACCGTGCCGCACCACTGCTCGGCCCGGTTCCGGTCGCCCTGGCCGCCCATCTGTCGCTGCTGCTGCTGCTGTGCGCGGCCTCCGTCTGGATCGGCGGCATAGGACCCCGTCGCGCCGCCTATGCTGCCCTGGCATACGGGGGTTTTGCGTCGTTCGCGGTGCTGCCGGCGCTGGCGATCGGCCGGGACCGCCTGTTCGCCGTGCTGTGCCTGATCGCGGTGGTCAGCGTGGGTTGCGGCGCGGGGCTGATCGCAGACTATGCGCTCGACCTGTCCGGATCGATGTATCTCGAAGCCGGCGGCGACCCGGACATCGCGCCATTCGCGGTAGGAGACATCACGTTCCGTCGGGCGATGTTCCCCTTCGATTCGCCGAGCACCGGCTATGGTTTCCTCTCGCTCGGCATCCTGGCCTGCCAGTTGATCTATCTGCATGCGACGCGCCACCATCACCGCATGCTGGCGCTGGTCGGCATCGCGATCATCTATCTGGGCGGGCTGGCGACGCTGACCCGCGCCATCTGGTTGCTCCAGAGCTTGTGGATACTGCTGGTGTGCACACAGATCCTGCGGGCCGGCGAGCGGCGTGCCGTATCCATGTCGCTGGTCGTGGGCGTTGCGGTAGCCCTGATCGTCGCGGCCGTCCTGGCCTCGGGCGATCACGCGCTGGTGATCTCCGACCGGATCGAGAATGCGTTTTCTTCGGCCGACGAGGGAAACGACATCCGGCTTCATCTGTGGGGCAAGGGCGTAGCGATGCTGCTCGGTCCGGACGACACGGTGGTTCTCGGTCACGGACTGGGGGCGACGCTGGAAATGTTCGCGGAGGGCGGACCGGTGTCCACGCATTTCGAGAGCTCGTTCTTCCAAGCCTACTACGAAGGCGGCCTGGCCGGGCTCGCGCTTCGCTACTGGCCGTTCGCACTCGGTCTTGCCAGCCTGCTCGCCGCAGGGCGGTTGCGACATGCCGCTTCGTCCAGACTGCTGGCCTTCTGGTTGGTGACCTACTTCGCTGCCACGGCAATCGCGCCGACGGCGGGATCCTATTCCGGGCAGATCGCGCTCTATTTCGTCATGGGTTGCTGCGTCGCCGCCCGTCGGTTCGAACAGGTCCTGGCTGCGACAACCGATCGGCCGGCCGGACGCGGCCAGGGGTAGCGGTTGCCGCCGCAAAGCGGGCCGCTTCGCCGTCTGCGCCATCGCTGGCAACTGGCCAGCAACCGGGCAGGCTACCGGCGTTATGGCGTCAACGCTCTATGGATGATGGCCGAACGGATCGTGCGGATGCTCGCCTGGCTGGTGGTGGGCGCGGCAGTGGTCCGCTATCTAGGAGCGGATCGCTTCGGTCAGCTTAGCTACGCACAGAGCTCGGTCGGACTGCTGATGGCCCTTTCGTCGCTGGGCCTGGACGCGGTGGTCGTCAAGGAACTCGTTCGAAATCCAGGCGATCGCGAACGGATTCTGGGAAGCGCCTTCTTCCTGAAGGTGGCGGGCAGCATGGTGCTCAATCTGGCCATGGCAGCGATCGGCGTGGTCGCCGACTGGACTACCGAGGTGCGGTGGCTCGTCGCCCTCGTGGCGGCGTCCACCATCATCCAGGCCACCTACGTGATCGATTTCTACTTTCAGAGCACGGCCCAATCGCGGCTGTACGCGTTCGCGAGCCTGGGCAATCTGCTCAGCGCGGGGACACTCAGGCTGGCATTGGTCTGGATGGATGCTCCGCTGGTCGCCTTCGGCTGGGCGATCATCTTCGATGCGGTGAGCTTCGCCGTCGGTTTCGCGATCCTGTACAGGCGCACGGGGGCACGCATTTCGGCATGGCGTGCCGATCGTTCGACCATGCTGCGGCTACTCACGGCGAGCTGGCCGCTGATGGCCGCGGGGTTCGCCCTGATGCTGCTGGTTCGGGTCGATCAGATTCTCATCGGTCATCTTGCCGGAAGCCATCAGTTGGGGCTCTATGCGGCCGCCGTCCAGCTAGGCGACGCGGTACCTTGGCCGAACCCCGAGAGGGGGGGCTTTGGGCGCCGGCCGCCCAGCGGGGCGCCGCCTTCGGGGTGTTTCCGGCCGCCGTTACCGCCTCGTTGTTCCCGGCCATCATTTCGTCGAAGCAGCAGGGTCTGCAGATCTATCACCAGCGGATGCAGCGGCTGATCGCATTCGTGCTGTGGGTCGGTGTCGCGATGGCCGTCACGCTCGGACTGGTTGCGCCGTATATTGTCGCACTGGTGTTCGGCCGCGCATTCGATGCGTCGATCGAGA
>OEIU01000918.1_pt1 | contig 22364 bp, 13 predicted proteins | sample 1539221 | NCBI WGS metagenome assembly OEIU01 (sample SAMN03792071, study PRJEB22550) | activated sludge metagenome | feature: wastewater treatment plant; material: activated sludge; isolation source: Wastewater treatment plant of a petroleum refinery complex | place: Argentina: Zarate | collected...
CCTTGCCGGCCGGCAGGTCGAGCCCGGGGACGGCGCGCATGCGCATCACGTTCTGCTCCATCGCCATCTCGTGGATCTCGACGACCCCGGCCACCGGGGAACTCGCCTCGACCAGGCGCGCGTCGCGGGCCGCGGTCAGCGTCATGAAGGCGCCGCTGGCCTTCTGCGCGGCCACGGTGGCGCGCACCCATGGATCGGACACCGTCACCTGCGCGAAGGCAGTGCCGGCGGTGGCGAGAAAGAGGAGCGAGGAGGCGACGAGGCGCTTCAGCTGCGTGTGTTTCATCTTCGGTTTCCTTGCGCGCGGCGCGCGCGTGGTTGGGCGCTGTCCGCGAATCGCGGCGTGCGCCCGGAGAATCGGGATCGGACCTGGCAGATCAGGCGTGCGGCGGTGGCGCGCGCGGATTGGCCGGCGTCCACGCCGAAGGCGTCGCGGGTACCGGGAGCGGGGCGGCCGGCAGCCGGTACGCCGCGGTGACCAGCAGGAAGGCCGGAACGGCGATCGGCGGCAGGGCAGCCGGGTCGGGCGAACCCAGGCAGGCCGGACAGTGCGCCTTGCCAGCGCCCCCACGGGGCGAGCGGCCGTCGGCGGGCTGCGCCGGATCGGCGTCGGCCGCCAGCGGCGCCCAGATCACCAGGCGTCCGCCCTGGCCGGCCGAGCACAGTTCGGCGACCACGACCGGCAGGCCGCGCACCGTCGCGACCGCATGGCCGAGCAACGGGGCGAGCGCGGCTGTCAGGACCGCAATGCAGGCGATCCAGGCGACGAGCGGGCGGGGGCGGCTGATCGACACGAAGCCGATTCTACTTGCGTGCCGGCACGGACCGGCTGAGCCGAATCAAGCTTCCGGGCTCAGCCGTGGCGCACCGGCTCGGCGATGTAGCGCGTGACCACCGGCGGCTGCTCGCCCAGATGGAACGCGAGCCGGCGCGCGCGCAGCGCGACGTCGGCGGCGGTGACCCGGTCGAAGCGGCGCAGGTGCTCGACCCAGGATTCGTCGACGAAGTACTCGAGATAGCGCCCGGGGTCGTTGGTGTCGCGAAACAGCTCCCACGACAGCGCGCCCTGGCGCAACCGGCTGCGGCGGCTCTCCTGCATCACCGCGCGGAACTCGTCGGCGCGCGCCGGGTCGATCCGGTATTCGATCGTCGTCATCACGGGCCCGGCGTCGGGCTCGACCGGCAGTGCGGTGACCGGCGCCTTCCAGCTCTGCGAAGGGGTCAGGTCTTCCTCGGCGCCGCCCTCGACCTTGTAGCCGCGCGTGAGCCAGAGCGCGGCGACCCCGGTGACGGCGGCGACCGCGAGGCTGGTTCGCACGTCGGTCAGCGCCGCGACCTGTCCCCACAGCGCGGCGCCGGCGCCCGCGCCGCCCATCAGCGCGACCTGGAAGGTCGACATGCCGCGCGCGCGCACCCAGTTCGGCAGCGCCAGCTGCGCGGCGATCGAGATCGAATTGGCGACCGTCAGCCAGGCCATGCCGGCGACGACCATCACCGGGACCGCGACGTAGACGTTCGGAGCGAAACCCGCCGCGATCATCGCCGCCGCCTGCACCACCGAACCGTCGCGGATCAGCTCGTCGCGCGTGCGCCGGTGGCGCATGTGCGGCAGCATGAACACCGAGAGAATCGCGCCGAAGCCGAGCGACGCGAACAGCAGCGTGTAGGTGCCCGCCGAGCCCCCGTGCATGCCGCGTGCCACCAGCGGCAGCAGCGCGATCAGCGCGGTCGACTGCCCGAAGAAGTTCATCACGCGCACCAGCACTGCGCGCATCGCCGCCGACTGGCGCACGTACTGCACGCCGACGCGCATCGCGCCCAGGAAACGCTCGCCCGGCAACGCACTGGGCTCCTCGACCGTCTTCCAGCGCAGGATCAGGAAGCCGGCAATCACCGACAGCACGGCGTTGACCACGAACACCCAGGCCGTGCCCGCGCCGGCGATCAGCGCGCCGGCGAGCACGGGTCCGGCGATCCGCGAGGCGTTCATCGCCAACCCGTTCAGCGCCAGTGCAGCGGGCAGCTGCACGCGGGGCACGAGCCCCGGGACGATCGCCGAGTAGACGGGCCAGCGCATCGCGAGCCCGATGCCGTTGGCGAACACCAGCAGCAGCAGCAGCGTCGGATTGATCGCGTCGGAGACGATCGCGAGGCACAGCAGCAGCGCCGTGGCGGCCACCCAGAACTGCGTGACGACGAAATAGCGCCGGCGATCGAGGATGTCGGCGAGTGCCCCGCTGGGCAGCCCGAGCAGGAACACCGGCAGCGTCGCGGCCGTCTGCACCAGCGCGACCATCACCGGGGAGGTGGTGAGCGAGGTCATCAGCCAGGCGGCTGCGACGTCGTTCATCGACATGCAGACGTTGGCGGTGAACCACACCACCCACAGCGTGCGGAACACCGGATCGGCCAGCGGCGCGAACGCTGCGGCCGGCAGCGCCGGCCCGTCGGTTTCCTGTTCGCGGGGCGGCGAGTCGGACAAGCGGGGCTCCTGGTGGATCGCGAGACCGGTCGGGTGCCCCGGTCTGCGCAGCCCGCATTGTCGCTCAGGCGGGTGGCGGCGACGCGCGCGACAGCTGCCGGTAGACCTCCTCGGCGAGCGCGAGCAGCGTCGCGCGGTCGGTCTGCGCCGACAGCGCGTAGCCGAAGCGACCGTCGATCCAGTAGAAGGCGGCGATGCGGCCGTCGCGGTCGAACCGGAACGCCGTGTCGCCCGATTGCGGGCCGGCGTCGGCCACGTAGAGGGTGAGCCGGGCGCCGGTCGCGTCCTGGTACATGAACTGCGCGCGCGCGCCGTCGGCGCCCGGGAGCAGTCGCCCCCCCACCAGCGACCAGCCGAGCGCGTCGAGCGAGGGCACGGTGAGCGTCGCGCCGAGCCGCTTCGAGAGCCACTGCACGAGGTGCTCGTGCTGGGCGGCGGCGACCTCGACCGGATGGCGCACCTCGGGGGTGTACACCACGTGCGCGGCCAGCGCGTCGCGCACGAACTCGGGCGCCCCGGCCTGCGCGACGCGCGCCGCAGGCGACGCGAACGTCGCGTGCGACAGCCATCCGACCGACCAGGCCATCGCGGCCAGTGCCGCGGCGGCCAGCCAGACCCGCGGATCGCCGGTGCGCCAGGTGCCGGGGCCATTCGCGCCGCGGGCCGGGCGAGCCGGCGGCGCCGCGCCGAGCGCCGCGTCGACCAGGTGCTGCGGCACCGGTTCGTCCAGCGCGTCGCGGCCGAGCGCCTTCAGCGCCTGCGCCTGCCGCCGCCAGGCCTGCGCTTCGGCGCGCAAGGCCTCGTCGCCGTCCAGGCGGGCCTCGAAGCGGCGCAGCCGCTCGCCGTCGAGGCGGCCGTCGGCCCACGCGTGCATGTCGTCTCGGTCGTCAGTCATCGCTTCCGGGTACCTTCACTTCATCAGCCTGAGCCGTGGCCCGGCGGACCGCGCGCCGTCGGCACCGGGTTCGAGCAATTCGCGCAGCCGCGCGCGCGCCCGCGACAGTCGCGACATCACCGTGCCCGCCGGCACGCCGACGACGCTGGCCACCTGCTCGTAGGACATGTCCTCGAACGCGACCAGCAGCAGCACCTGCCGCTGCGCCTGGGGCAGCGCGCGCAGTGCGCGCTCGAGGTCGAGGGCCTCGACCCAACCGGCCGCGGGGTCGGGCGCGACGTTGCCGGCCGTGTCCCCGGGCAGGGCGTCGTGCGCAGCCTCGAGCCGGTAACGCGGGCGGCGCGTCTCGCTCACGAACAGGTTGTGCATGATCGTGAACGCCCAGGCTCGCAGGTCCGAGCCGGGCCGCCACTGCGCGAGCCGCTCGCAGGCGCGCTCGAGGGTGTCCTGCACGAGGTCGTCGGCCGCGGCTGCGTCCGCGCACAGCATCCGCGCGTAGCGGCGCAGGCGCGGAATCAGGGCGATCAGCGCGTCATGGGCGGGCGACACGCCATGCACCGTTGAAGCCGTCGCCGGTGCGGTCGCCGGGCTTCTGGTCCTTCACCCAGTAGTACAGCGGCTTGCCCTTGTACGCCCACTGCATGCGGCCGTCGTCGCGCCGGATGACGGTCCAGTCGCCCCGCGCCGCGCCGCCGTCGGCATAGAGCGGCGGCCAGTTCGCGGCGCACGGTCCGTTGCACACGCTGCGGCCCGCGCCGGCCGGGTCGCGGTCGAAGGTGTAGAGCGTCATGTCGTTCGCGCCGACCAGCGCGCCCTCGTACGTCTTCGCCGGCGCCGGATGCACCACGCTTCCGTACATCGACTCCATCGTGCTGCAACCTGCCAGAAGTGCAGCGGTTGCCGCAGCCGCGATCAGCCTGACCATGGGGATTCTCCTGTGGACGGGCCCGCCGGATGCAGGCCCTGCACGGTGAACGCGCGGCCGGGGCCGGTTATTCCACCGCGCGTGCGATCATCATGGCCCGACACTGCCACGAGAGGAAGTCCGAGATGACGATGTCCCGCGCCGTCAGGCTCCGCGAATTCGGCCCGCCCGAGGTCATGCGGATCGAACAGGTGGACCTGCCCGACCCCGGCGCCGGCGAGGCGCGCGTGCGCCAGACGGCGATCGGATTCAACTTCATCGACGTCTACCAGCGCAGCGGCGTCTACCCGCTGCCGTTGCCGACCGGCCTCGGGCACGAGGCCGCGGGCGTGGTCGAGGCGGTCGGAGCCGGGGTGCGCGACCTGCGCCCCGGAGACCGCGTCGTCTACATGAACGCCGGCATCGGCGCCTACGCCGATCGCCGCAACGTCCCGGCCGAGCGGCTGGTCGCGTTGCCGGCCGCGGTATCCGACGAGGACGCGGCGGCGCTGTTCTTCAAGGCGATGACCGCGCAGTACCTGCTGAAGAAGACGCACGCGGTGCAGCCGGGCGACGTGCTGCTGGTGCACGCGGCGGCCGGCGGCGTCGGACAGATCCTCACCCGCTGGGCCAAGGCGCTCGGCGCATACGTCGTCGGCACGGCCGGCTCGCCGGCCAAGTGCGAGATCGCGCGCGCGGCCGGCTGCGACGCGGCGATCGACTACTCGCGCGACGACTGGCCGCAGGCGTTCCTGAAGGCGACCGGCGGCCGGAAGGCGCGGGTGGTCTACGACTCGGTGGGGCGAAGCACCTTCATGAAGTCGCTCGACTGCGCCGCACCGTTCGGCCTCGTCGTCGTCTATGGCGGCGCATCGGGCCCGGCGCCGGCGATCGAGCCCGAGGTGCTGAACAAGAAGGGCTGCCTGTTCCTCACGCGTCCGTCGGTGTTTCCGCACAATGCCGACGTGACCACGTTTCGCGCCAATGCCGCCGACGTGTTCGCGGCGATCGCGGCCGGCCACGTGCGGGCGACGATCGGCGCGCGCTTTTCGCTCGACGAGGCGCCGGCCGCGCACCGCGCGGCCGAGGCGCGCGCGACGACCGGCGCGATCCTGCTCGTGCCCTGAGTCGCGGCGCCCGGTGCCGCTTCGAGCCGCTGAGCATCGCGCGCACCAGATTCGCGCGGCTCGATGAACGCGGGCCGAACGTTGCGGCACACTCGCGCCGAACCACAGGAGTGCCGACGATGCGGCTTGCGGTTGTCGTTGCATGGGTAGCGCTGGTCGTCGTCGCGGCCCCGGCTGCGGGCGAGACGGTTCGCTGCCCGGGAGGCCGGGTGACGACGACGGGATGGAGCGCGCCGGAGAGCGAGCGCATCTGCGCCGCCGCGACCTCGGCGCTGGATGCCCTGAAGGAAGCGGGCCTGTCGTTTTCCGGATCGCTCGAGATCCGGCCCCTCGCAGGGCCCGGGCAGGACGACGCGCCGCAACCGCTCGGGCGATACGACGCCGGCGCCGGCCTGGTCGAACTCATCGGCTACGAGGCGGCCGTCGCAGCCTCGCGTGCGCATGCCCCCGCGTTCGGCCTGCCGATGAGCCGCGAACTCTGGCAGAGCTTCGTCGCCCACGAGCTTGCCCACGCGGTGGCGGCCACCCACTTCAGCGCCCCGGCCGAACGACGGCCTGCGGCGAGCGAGTACATCGCGGCGGTCGTGCAACTGCTCGCGATGCCGCAGGCGCTGCGGGGCGAGATCCTGGCGGCCTGGGACCCGGCCGGTTTCGCCGCTGCCGAGGAAATTTCGATCCTGCTGTATGAAATGAATCCGGCTGTTTTCGCGGTCAAGTCGTACCGTCACTACGTCGCGTTGGGCGACGCTGGCCCGGCCTTCTTCGAGCGCCTGCTGCGCGAGGGGCTCCCTCAATAGCGGACCGGTCGATCCCGCCCGGCCGCGAGCACCGCCGCCAGGCGCTCGCCCGCGGCGTCGGCAGGTCGTGGCTAGCGATCGAGTCCAGCGCCTCGCGCACCGCGCCGGGAACGGTGTCGAGACCCTCGCCGACCGCCAGGCGGCGGCGGCTTCAGGTCCGACGCTGGCCCAGAAGCACCGCTGCGGGGAAACCCGACAGGGCGTCTTCGACGGCCAGCGCGCCCTCTGCCACGCGTATCGTCCGTCCCGTCAACTGGTCGACGAGTTCGCCTTCGACGCCGACCTCGCCGAGCACGATGCGCGCGTCGCTCCACACTTCGGCGCCTTCCGGCAATCTGTTCGGAGTCCCCAGGAGCCTGGCGAACAGGCGCGACGCGACCGTGACGACCGTCACGGAGTCGGTGCGACGGCCATAGGCGACCAGGTGCGAGGCCTTCTCGCCGGCCGCTTCGAGCGGCAGGTAGTCGCCGTCGCGGAACAGCGCCGCGTGGGTGCGCCGCATCTGCATGAGCCTCCAGGTCACGAACAGCTTGGCTTCGTCGGTGCGTGGATCGCGAGACAGCGACGCCGCGACCGGCTCGAGCCCTTCGTCGCGCACGCGCCGCTCGATCGCATCGAGCAATGCAGCGCGCCGCTCGAAGTCGACCGGATGACGGTTGTCCGGGTCGACGAGGCTGAAGTCGAAGCACTCGTTGCCCTGGTAGAGGTCCGGCACGCCCGGCGCCGTGTACTTGATCGCCACCATCGCCAGGCTGTTCAGTGCCCCGAACCAGCGAACCGCTTCGACCTGCTCGCGCAGATCGTCGAGGAACGGGTTGGACGCGCTGGGCGCGAGGATGCCGCGGACGAAGCCCGACAACGCGCCTTCGTAGGCCGCATCGGGACTGATCCAGCTGGTGTTCGTCCTGGATTCGCGCGCCGCCTTCAGCATGTAGCGCTCGACGCGGCCAGCGTAGGCGGCCAGCGACTGGCCTGCGTCGTCCCGGGTCCACTCTTCGGTTCGACACGTGCCGAGCAGGATCTGGTACAGGAGGTACTCGTCGTTGGCCGTCGGTGCCGGCTCGCCGCTGACCGAACTTCGCCGGCTTCGGTTCATCAGCCGCCAGCGTCGAAGCAGGAGCCGCCACGCCGCGGGCATTTCGGAGATCACGTCGATGCGCGCGCGCACGTCCTCCGAGCGCTTGTTGTCGTGCGTCGAGGTGGCGAGCATCGTGTGCGGCCAGCGGGCCGCGCGATCCAGGTTGGCCGCGTGGAAGGCCCTGATCGAGATGCCGAACGCGTCGGGGTCGCTGCCCACCTCGTTCAGCGAGACCAGCCGGTTGAACCGGTACAGCGCGGTGTCCTCGACGCCCTTCGCAGCGACCGGCGACGTGAACTGCTGGAAGCGTCGCGCGAACCGGCGCGTCCTCGTGCGCAGCGTGGGCGAACTTCCCGGCGGCGCGCGGCCCAGAAGCGCGTCTCGCACGAAGCCGAAGATCGTCGTGTCGACGGCGCGGCTGTGCCGGATCGCGCGGCCGACCGCCCAGTGGATGTAGCGCCGATCCTGCTTCGATGCGCGATCGGTGAGATAGGTTCGATAGACCGGCATGCCCGCGGCCACCTCGGCCAGCGCGCGACGCAGCGTGCTGTAGGTGTAGTCGCGGGTGCGGCGGTCGGAGCGCGCGATCCGCAGCAGTTCCGCGGCGAGCACGCTGAGCTCCGAGGCGAGCGCATCGCGCATGATCAGCTGCTTGCCTGTGTATGCCACCTCCTCGAAGCTGGCTCGCTCGCCGCTGAATGCGCGCCAGGTCCGGTCGATCCGGCCCTTGGCAGTCGCGTCGACGAGCAGGCCATTCGTGACCGCGCCGAACCGGTAGCCGGTGGTGCCGTGGATCGCCCACCGTTCCGGCACGCGCTCGTGCGCTGCGGCGATCTTCTCCGCCACGACGTACAACGGCCGTGGTGGACGTCGGTCGGTGGTGTGCATCGCCGCGCCGATGCGGCGGGCATAGCCGAGTTGCAGCCGCTCGAAGTACTCGCCGGGGTCGAACAGGCCATCGGGATGGTCGATGCGAAGCCCGTCGATGCGTCCTGACGCGGCCAGATCGAGCACCAGGCCGTGCGTGGCCTCGAACACACTCTCGTCCTCGATGCGCAGGGCGGCCAGCTCATTGATGTCGAAGAAGCGCCGGTAATTGATCTCGTCCGAAGCGACGCGCCAGTACGCCAGTCGCCACGCCTGGCGCTCGAGGAGTTCGTGCAGCGCGTTGCGCGCGGTCGCCGAGCGGCCGTTGAGCGCCTCGACTGCGGCATCGATGGCCGCGCGAATCGCCGGATGCCCGGCGGCAAGCCGGGCCAATTGCCGCTTGTACACGCCGGTGTCGCGGGCGCGCTCGATGGCACGCTCTTCGCCCGCCGCCTCTCGCGGCGGCAGGTTCGCGAAGGCGCGCGCCAGCGCGGCGAACTCGTCGCGCAGCTCGGGGCGCGCCGCGGCGGCCAGTTGCGCCTGCGCGCGCTCCAGCAGCGCCGTCGCCTCGCGCGGGTCGATCGGCAGGCGGTGCTCGTGGTAGCCGACCACGAAACCGCCGGTTACGGGCTCGAACCGGAGCGCGAGCTCGCCGCGCTCGAGTGCCAGTCCGTAGTGGTCGCCGAGCAGCGGCACGAGCACCTTGCCGTCGAGATCGCTGTTGACCGGGTGCCAGTCGATGTCGAAGAAGTGCGCGTACGGGGACGAAGGGCCGTGCTCGAGCAGGTCCATCCACCATTCGTTGTCGCCGCCCAGCACGCCCATGTGGTTCGGCACCATGTCGAACAGCACACCCATGCCGCGCTTGCGCAATGCGGCGGACAGCGCATCGAAGGCAGCTTCTCCGCCGATCTCCGGATTGATCGACCGATGATCGATGATGTCGTAGCCGTGCCTGCTGCCCGGCCGCGCGCGCAACACCGGCGAGCAATACAGATCCCCCACCCCGAGCCGGTCGAGGTACGGCAGCACGCGCAACGCGTCGGGCAGGCCGAAATCGCGGTTCAGCTGCAGCCGGTAGGTCGAACGCGGGATCCGCGCCTGTGCCGGCTCGTCGGCGGCGTGCACCGCACGCGGGCTCTCGCGCTCGGCCACCAGCGCCACGGCCAGGCGCCCTCCCGCCGGATCCGACGCGAGCTCGTCGACCGTCAGCGGCAGCTTCCGGCGCCAGTTCGGGTGCTGGTCGGTGGTGCCGGGAAGATTGTTCTGCTCGGTCACTCCGAGCCAGTCCTCGGGTTGCACCATCATCAAGCGCGCGGGGCTGCGCGCGAGAAAGAGGTGGGCGGCTTCCACGAGCCCGGCCGTGAGGGGACCCTGCGCGAGCGCCGCCAGGTCGGCATCGGGGGAGAGCCTGCCGTCGCTCGCCAGCGCGGCGAGCAGGCGCGCGCGATCGGACGCACGCTCCCGGACCTGCGCCGCATGGGCGGCATCGTCGGGGAACAGTCCGAGCTCGCGGCGCAGTTGCAGGTCGCGGCCGGTCCACCACCCGGCCAGCGTCGGAAGGTCGTGCGTCCCGACGCAGACCAGCGCATCGTGCGGATACGCGGCCGACGGCTTGAACGCGCCCGATCGGTCGCGCTCGAAATAGAGCAGCCGGTACGACAGCACGCGCGCATCGACCAGCGCGGCGCGTACTGCGTCGGGCACGGTGCCGAGGTCCTCGCCGACCACCAGGCAGCGGTTGCGATGGCTTTCCAGCGCGACTATGGCGAGCAGTTCGTGGAGCGGGTAGCGGACGTAGCCGCCTTGGCGGGCGCTGGCACCGGGCGCGATCCAGTACAGCCGCATCAGTCCCATCACGTGGTCGATGCGAAGCGCGCCCGCATGCCGCATGTTGGCGCGCAGCGCCAGGATGAACGGCTCGTGGCCGCAGGCGCGCAATGCTTCGGGGATCAGCGGCGGCAGCCCCCAGTCCTGTCCCGACAGATTGAAATCATCGGGCGGAGCGCCGACGCTGGCCGACGCCGCGAAGCAGCTGCCGAACGACCAGCAATCGGAGCCCGCGCGGTCCACGGACACGGCAAGATCGAGATAGAGCCCGATCGCCATGCCGCGCTCTCGGCAGCGCGCCGCCGCACGCGCGAGTTGGCGCGCCGCCTGCCACTGCAGGTATTCGTAGTATTCGATGCGTTCGATCGCCCCGGCTTCGAATTGCGCGACCGGATCGCCCGAGGGGTCGCGCCACGGCTCCGGCCAGACCGGCCAACCCCAGATCGACGGGTCGGCGGCGTGGAAGCGCTCCTGTAGCGCCTCGAAAAGCGCATGGCGCCGCAGCGCGGCGCCGCCGGCCGACTGGAACGCGCGGAACGCGGTCGCCCGGGGCGTGTCCCGCTCGAGGTGCGCTTGCCGGAAGTGCGTGTAAAGGTCGCGCAGCGCCTCGTGCTTCGCGCTCGACACCCCTTCGTAGTCGACGAGCTCGGCATTTCGCAATCGCTGCAGCCTTGCGCGAAATGCATCCGACTGCACTTTCGCGCGTACGGCGTCGGCTTGCGCGAAGTCGTCGACCGACTCGACGTCGATCGCCAGCACGTCGAGCCAGAGGCGCGACGACGGGGCGTAGGGGCTGGCGTGGGCGGGATTGTGCGGAAAGCGCGCGTGCAGCGGATTGAGGCCAATCGCGCTCGCGCCGCGCGCGGCTGCCACGTCGACGAGCGCGAGCAGGTCGCCGAAGTCTCCGACGCCCCAATTGCGCGCTGAACGCAGCCCGTAGAGCTGGACGGCCCAGCCCCACATGCGAGTGCCTTGCGCGAGCGACGACGGCTGGAAGCAGTGCGGCGGCGCCGCGATCACCAGCACCGAGGCTTCGGTGTCGTCAGTTCGCAGCTCGAGTCGGTGATAGCCGGGAGCGAGCGCCGCATCGATGGCCAGCGTGCGCGATTCGTGCGCAACGCCCTCCACCTCGCTGCGCTCCCTTAGCGCCATCGCGTCGACCTCGGCGTCCCCCTGGCTCGGCTCGCCGGTCTCGGGGACGAGCCGCCACGCCACGCGCGCGCCGGAGCCCCGACTCGGGAGTCGAAGCGTCACCGCGAGCGTCGCAGCCGGCAGCGTCAGCACCACCACCGGCTCGGCCAGGCTGCGCCAGTAGCGCACGTGTGCCCGAGCGAGCCCGCGGTCGATGTCGGCGTCGCTGTCGGCCGGGACGCCCAACTGGTCCAGCAGCGCGCGCAGTCCCGCATCCGGCACTTCGTGGCGGCGCCCCCAGATGTCCTCGAAGCCCGGTTCGACGCCGAACGCTGCGGCCAGCCACTCGAGGCGCTGCCGGCCGGTCGGTTCAGCCATCCTCGCGCTCCAGCACGAACAGCACGCCACCTCGCGCGAGCGCGCGGCGGCCGCGGGGCCTCCCGCCGCGCGCGAGCGCGTGCGAGAACGCGATTTTCGCGCTGTCGCGGGTGTCCACCTCGACCGGAGTCGCCCCGAAGTTGACGTGCAGCGTCATTGACTCGGCCGCGCCGCCTTCGACGTCCCAGCGCACGCTCAGCGCCCGCGCAGCGCTCGGGTCGGCCGACTTGCCGCTTGCCCCATGCACTGCCCTCCAGCGTCCGCCGCGCCCGATCCGGCCGAGCCTTGGAGTCAGCGCGCGGCGCACCTGAAGCAGGCGTCGCACCAGCGCCAGTCGTTCCCGGTGGGGCGACGCGTCGCGTTCGCCCCAGTGCAGCTTCGACGCCGCGAACGTGGCGGTCGCATTCGGATCCGGAATCGACTCGCGGGCGGCAAGATCGCGATACGCGTCGAATCGACTGAACTCCTCGCGCCGCCCGTTGCGCACCGCTTCCGCCAACCCGGGCCCGAAGTCGCAGAAGAACCGGAACGGCGACGACGCCGCGAACTCTTCGCCCATGAAGAGCATCGGAACCTGCGGACCGAGCAGCACGCAGGCCAGCGCCGCCGTCATCAGCGCCGGATCGGCGATGGCGTCGATGCGCTCGCCGAATGCGCGATTGCCGATCTGGTCGTGGGTCTGGAGGAACGCGACGAAGGCCGCCGGCGGCAGGTGGGCGCTCGGCTCGCCGCGGCGAGCGCCTGCACGAAACGACGAGGCCTCGCCCTGGTAGGCGAATCCTTCCGCGAGCGCGCGCCCGAGACGCTCGACCGGAGCGTCGGCATAGTCGACGTAGTAGCCGTCGGTTTCGCCGGTCAGCAGCACGTGGAGCGCGTGGTGGACGTCGTCGTTCCACTGGGCGTCGGCCTGGCGCGGCCGGTCGGCACCCGTGTCGGAAATCTCCCGTGCCAGGTAGCGCGCCTCGTTCCGATCGTTCTCGAGCACGACGTGGATGTATCGCTCGCGACCCGGCCCGTCGCGAAGAGCCCGCGCGATCGACTCGACGATGTCCGGGGACGAGCGGTCTTCGATGGCGTGAACCGCGTCGATGCGCAGCCCGTCGAAGCCGTACTCGCAGACCCAGAACAGCGCGTTGTGGATGAAGAAGTCGCGCACGGTCGCGCTCGACGGTCCGTCGAAGTCGATCGCCGCGCCCCACGGGGTCGCGCGCGAACGATCGAAGAACTGCGGCGCGTAGGCGTTCAGGTAGTTTCCCTCGGGCCCGAAGTGGTTGTCGACGACATCGAGCAGCACCATGACGCCGAGCTCGTGAGCCGTTGCCACGAAGCGCTTCAGGTCCTCGGGCCGGCCGTACGACGCATCGGGCGCATAGGGCAGCACGCCGTCGTAGCCCCAGTTGCGCATGCCGGGGAAGTCGGCCACCGGCATCAGTTCGATGGCGGTGATCCCCAGCGCGGCCAGTTCGGCGAGTCGGCGGCGAGCCGCTTCGAACGTGCCGGCCGGGGTGAAGGCGCCGACATGCAACTCGTAGACCACCGCCTCGTGCCATGGCCGGCCGGTCCAGGTCGCGTCGCTCCAGCGGTACGCGAGCGGGTCGACCACCTCGCTCGGGCCGTGCACGTCGAGCGGATTGAACCTCGACGCCGGGTCTGGCACGGCGAGGTCTTCGCCGAGGCGGAAGCGATAGAGCGAGCCGGCCGCCGCCTCCTGCACGACCGCTTCGTGCCAGCCGCCGGGCGAGCGGGCCATCGCCACGCGTGCGGCGACCTCGGTCGATGCGCCGGATCGCGCATGCGTGCCCGCGACCCGCCGCAGCAGCTCGATTTCGACGCCTTGGCGCGCCGGCGCCCAGAGGCGGAAGCGCACGCCGCCATCGGCGCGCAGTGACGCGCCGAACGGCATGGCGTGCGAACGTCTCATGAATGCGCGGCGGTTCGCGTCAGAAGCGCGAGCGAGCGTCCGTGCAGCGCGTACGCGGCGCCGTCCTCGTATTGCGCTCCGGGGCAATCGACCCACGTCGTGTCCAGCACGCATTGCCATGGTCCGCCGCCCAATGCGGGCAGCACGAACGCCATCTCCTCATGATGTGCGTTGAACAGCATCAGGAAGTCGTCGTCTTGCACCGGGCGACCGCGGCGATCGACTTCCTGGAGTCCCGCGCCGGCAAGGTAGACCGCGAGGCAGCGCGCTTGCGCGCGGGCCCATTCGTCGTCGCTCATTTCGGCGCCGTCGGGCCGCAGCCACAGGATGTCCTTGACTCCGCCGCCGCGCAGCGGCCGGCCCTGGAAGAAATCCCGACGACGGAACACCGGGTGCTCGCTGCGCAGCCGCACCAGCCTGCGCGTGAAGGCGAGCAGCGACTCGCCCTCTGCGTCGACCTCCCAGTCGATCCATGACAGGTCGTTGTCCTGGCAGTAGGCGTTGTTGTTGCCCCGTTGGGTGCGCCCGATCTCGTCGCCGGCGAGCAGCATCGGTACGCCCTGGGACAGCAACAAGGTCGCGAGCAAGTTGCGCTGCTGGCGCGCGCGCAACGCGCGGACTCGTGGGTCGTCGGTGGGGCCCTCGACGCCGCAGTTCCACGACAGGTTGTTTTCGTGGCCGTCGGCGCCGGCCTCGCCGTTGGCCTCGTTGTGGCGGTCGTTGTACGAAACCAGGTCGGCCAGCGTGAAGCCGTCGTGCGAAGTGACGTAGTTGATGCTCGCATGCGGGCGCCGCCCCGAGCGGCCGTACAGGTCGCTCGAGCCGGTCAGTCGCCGCGCGAACTCGCCGATCAGTCCGCCGTCGCCCTTCCAGTAGGCGCGCATGCCGTCGCGGTAGCGGTCGTTCCACTCGGCCCAACCCGCCGGGAAGTTGCCGACCTGGTAGCCGCCGCTGCCGATGTCCCAGGGCTCGGCAATGAGCTTGACCCGGTTCATGATCGGGGCCTGGCGGATCACGTCGAAGAACGCGCCCCAGTCGTTCGAACCCGAGCCCGCGCGCGCGAGCGCCGGCGCGAGGTCGAAGCGAAATCCGTCGACGTGCATCTCCTCGGCCCAGTAGCGCAGCGAGTCCATCACCAGTTGCAGCGTGCGCGGGTGCAGCAGGTTCACCGTGTTTCCGCAGCCGGTGAAGTCGGTGTACAGGCGCGGATTCTCCGGATCGAGCCGGTAGTAGGAGGCGTTGTCGACGCCGCGCAGGCTCAGCGTGGGGCCGAGATGGTTGCCTTCGCAGGTGTGGTTGTAGACCACGTCGATGATGACCTCGATGCCGGCCGAGTGCAGCGCCTTGACCATCGTCTTGAACTCGTGGACCTCCCCCGACGCGCTGTAGCGCCGCTCCGGGGCGAAGAAGCTCAGCGTGTTGTAGCCCCAGTAGTTGCGAAGGCCCGCGTCGACGAGTCGCCGCTCGTCGATGAACGCGTGCACCGGCATCAACTCGACGGTCGTCACGCCGAGCCGCTTCAGGTGGTCGATCACCGGCCGGCAGGTGAGAGCGGCAAAAGTGCCGCGAAGCGGCTCCGGCACTTCGTCGTGGCGCATCGTGAATCCGCGCACGTTCAGTTCGTAGATGACCGTCTCGTTCCAGGGGACGTCGGGGCGCCTGTCGTCGCCCCAGCTGAACGCGGTTTCGACGACGCGCGCCTTGGGCATGAACGGCGCGCTGTCTCGCCGGTCGAAGGAGAGGTCCTCGCGCGGATCACCGGCCGTGTAGCCGAACAGCGAGTCGTGCCAGCGCACGGTACCGACGATCGCCTTGGCGTAGGGATCCAGCAGCAGTTTGTGCGGATTGAAACGCAGTCCGTGCGCGGGATCGTAGGGCCCATGCACGCGGTAGCCGTAGGTGAGGCCGGGGCGCGCCTGCGGCAGGTAGCCGTGCCAGACGTGCTCGGTGCACTCGTCCAGTTCGACGCGCCCCAGCTCGTGGCGGCCATCCCGATCGAACACGCACAGTTCGACGCGTAGTGCGCCCTCCGAGAAGAGCGCGAAGTTGACGCCTTCGCCGTCCCAGGTCGCGCCCAACGGGTAGGGCCGCCCCGGCCAGACTGCTACGGGCGAACCCAGGGCCTTCATGGGCGACTCCCGTCCTTGTCGCGTCGGGGCCACCAACGCTCCAGAAGCTCCTCGGCGCGGTCGCGCGCACCGAGCCCGAACGCGAGCGCAAGCGCGAGCACGACCCCGGCCAGCACGACCAGGAAGCTTTGCCGGACGATCTCGCCGCCCACCTCGACCTGATCGAGGGCGATCAGGGCGACGAAGACGAGGATCGCGATGCGGGTCAGCCTCCCGAGGAAGGCCGCGTCGCGCACGCCGGTTCCGCTGCACCACGCCACCACCGCGATCGAGACGAAACGCGCGAAATAGGCGCCGAACGCGACGATCACCAGCGCGACCACCAGCTTCGGGACGAACAGCATCACGCGGCCGAGAAGGTCGGTGACGTAGGTCAGGCCGAGGCCGTTGAACGCGATCACCAGCGCCGCGAGCATGACCAGCCACCAGGACAGCGTGCCGAACACGCCCACGGTGCCTGCCTGCATTCCGCCTTGTGCGAGGAACGCGTCGATGCCGGCGCGCTCCGTCACGACGTTGAAATTGACCGCGCGCAGCGCCCTGATCACCGCGAAGCGGACCGCCTTGGCAATCAGCCAGCCGGCGACCAGCACGGCCGCGGCGAGCAGCAGCCTCGGGGCGAACGCGCCGAGCTGAACCAGCGACGCCCGGATCGGCTCGAGCATCATGTCTACCTTGTCCATGTCCGCCTCCTCGTTACGCTGGCAAAAGGAACGCCAGGATCCCCTGCAACGGGATCCCCGCCCACCCGGGCCGATTCGCGAGCTCGTATCGCAATTCGTACGTCGCCTTCTCGAGCTCCAGCAGCGCCAGCAGCGGCCGGGCCGCCTCGAGCGACGGGAAGATGCCGGAGTCGACCGTGGCGCGTCCATAGCCCGCCAGGAATGCCTCGCGCGTGCCGGCCAGCCAGGCTGCCGCCAGCCGCTCGAACCGCTGCGCGTCGCCGGGGCCCTGGGTCGTCCTTCCCAGCGCCGTCCAGCGCGCGTAGTCGAACGAGCGAAGCATTCCGGCGACGTCGCGCAGTGGCGTGTGTCGCGCGCGCCGCGCCTCGATCGGGCGCGAGGGCTCGCCTTCGAAATCGATGATCAGGAAGTCGTTCCTGGCGAGCAGGATCTGCCCGAGGTGCAGGTCGCCGTGATGCCTCGTGCACAGCATTCCGTCGGGCCCGCCCACCGGCTGGTCGGCGAACGCGAGCAGTTGCGGGCGGCGCTCGAGCACGGCCGTGGCGCGCCCGCGAGCGTCCGCGGGCAGCCGATCGAGCTGCTGTCCGAGCAGGTCGATCGACTCGACGACTTCCTCCTTCACGCGTGCGCGCCAGGATTGCAGCACTGCGGCCTCGAGCGGCTCCGGATCGAACGCCGGGTTGCCCGTTCTCGTCGCGAACGCCCGGTGCAGCTCGCCCACCCGCAGGCCCAGCGTCTCGACCAGGTCGAGGAAGGCGCCGTACCCGCTCTCCGGCTGGTCGACATCGACCCGGCCTTCTTCGAGAACGCGCGACAGGTAATCGACCGCCCAGTCCCACCCGTTGCCCTGGTGCGGAAAGAATTTCTGCACCAGCGCGAGCGTGATCGGCACGCCGTCCGCACCGACGTACTGGACCGATCCGGCCACCGGCACGCAATGAGCGAACCTTGCCACCTCGGTCAGGAACCAGCCGACCTCGAGTTCGGGGTTCACGCCGGCCTGCAAGCGACGGTATGCCTTGAGGAACGCGCGCTCGCCGAGAATCGCGGTGGCATTGGTCGACTGCCCGCCGCCCCGCTGCACCGGGAGTGCGTCGACGTCGTCGCCGACGATGTCGTGGAACGACTCCGTCGGCGCGAACGTGATCGTTCCCCCGGCCAGCGCCAGCGTCTCCCGCCGGCCGATCGACTTGACGAGCAACCGGCAGAACGATTCGTCGGCGAGCGCATCGGCGAGCACCCCGATCTCGCCCTGCTGGCGCACCTTGGCCAGCACGGCGGGCCCGAGCGCGCGCACCCTCGGCTCCTCGGTGTCGCCCCACAACAGCTCCAACGGCAGGAAATAGGTGCCGGCGTCGGCCGGCGCGCCCGCGGCGCGTCGGGAGTGCGCATCGACGATCGCGACCAGCCAGCTGCGGTCGGTCGCGGCGAGTTCGGTCCAGTCCCGCAACGAGACCCGTTCGAGCGCGACGCCCTTTCCGGCGAACCAGCGCTGCGCCGCGACGTAGCGCGGCAGGATCTCGCACTCGAACCGTTCGCGGGTCGCCTCGGCCATTCGGATGCGCCACGGCACCACGCGGTCCCGGAACACGCTCGACCAGCCGTCGAACATCACCATCAGCGGCACATCCTCGCGCACCAGGTGCTCTTCGTGCCAGGACGGAACCTCGGCGTCGAGCGCCAGCCTGAACCAGTAGAAGCCGTGCGCCGACAGCGTCAGAAGGTAGGGCAGGTCGCCGATCGGCGGAAACGCCGTGCGTCCCATCATCTCGACCGGCACGCGTCCGCGGAACTTCGACAGGTTCAGCTCGACCGGCTGCGCCGAGCGAGACAGGTTGGCCACGCAGAGGATCGCTTCGTGCTCGCCGCCGTCCTCGTACTCGCGCAGGTAAGCGAGGACCTTGCGGTTGCCGGGCGCGAGGAACGACAGGCGTCCGCGCCCGAACGCCCTGCTCGAGCGGCGCACTGCCAGCATCCTGCGCATCCAGTTGAGCAGCGAAGAGGGCTCGCGGGATTGGGCCTCGACGTTGACCGCCTCGTAGCCGTACACCGCGTCCATGATCGGCGGGAGGTAGAGCCGCTGCGGGTCGGCGCGCGAGAAGCCTGCATTGCGATCCGGGCTCCACTGCATTGGAGTGCGCACGCCGTCCCGGTCGCCCAGGAAGATGTTGTCGCCCATGCCGATCTCGTCGCCGTAATAGATGATCGGCGAGCCCGGCATCGACAACAGCAGGCTGTTCATCAGCTTGATGCGATCGGAGTCGTTCTCCATCAGCGGCGCGAGCCGCCTGCGGATGCCCAGGTTGATGCGCGCGCGCGGCTCCGCCGCATAGGTGCGGTACATGTAATCGCGCTCGCGGTTGGTCACCATCTCCAGCGTGAGCTCGTCATGGTTGCGCAGGAAGATCGCCCACTGGCACGTGTCGGGGATCTCCGGTGTCTGCTGCATGATCTCCACGATCGGGTGCCGGTCCTCCTGCGCGATCGCCATGTACATCCTCGGCATCAGCGGGAAGTGGTAAGCCATGTGGCATTCGTCCTCGTCGCCGAAGTACTCGCGGACGTCCTCGGGCCACTGGTTGGCCTCGGCCAGCAGCAATCGGTTGGCGTGCCGCTCGTCGAGCATGGCGCGGATGCGCTTGATGACCTGGTGCGTTTCGGGCAGGTTTTCGTTGCTGGTGCCTTCGCGCTCGCACAGGTACGGAATCGCGTCGAGGCGGAAGCCGTCGACGCCCATGTCGAGCCAGAAGCGCATCGTGCGCACCACTGCCTTCAGCACGCTCGGATTGGCGAAGTTCAGGTCGGGCTGGTGGCTGAAGAAGCGGTGCCAGTAGTACGCCTTGGCCACGTCGTCCCAGGCCCAGTTGGAGCTCTCGGTGTCGGTGAAGATGATGCGCGTGCCCGCGTAACGGTTCGGGTCGTCGCTCCAGACGTAGAAGTCGCGCTTGGACGATCCCGGCGGGGCACGCCGCGCCGCCTGGAACCAGGGGTGCTGGTCCGACGTATGGTTCACCACCAGCTCGGTGATCACGCGCAGCCCGCGCCGATGCGCCTCGCGAACGAACAGGCGCAGGTCATTGCGCGTCCCGTATTGGGGGTGGACGTTTCGATAGTCAGCCACGTCGTAGCCGTCGTCGCGCAGCGGGGACGGGTAGAACGGCAGCAGCCAGACCGTGTTGACTCCCAGGTCACGGATGTAGTCGAGCTTCGACGTGAGCCCGGCGAAGTCGCCGATGCCGTCGCCGTTCGAGTCGCAGAACGCCTTGACATGCAGCTGATAGACAACCGCATCCTTGTACCAGAGCGGGTCGCCCGGCGGCTCGGTTCCCATGGGGTGACGTTACTCTCAGAGGAAGTAGTCGAAATCCTGCTCGCGCCGCAGGTGATGGCGCACGCGGAACACGTGCGCCGGCATGCGGGCCGGATCGAGGCGCGCGAAGATGCGCGGACCCTGCCACAGATAACGGGCGCCCGAGAGCAGGTCGTGCATCTGGTAGGTCGCATCGGCGCCGATTCCGAGGCGCGCAAGGTCCAGGTCGATCCACGCCTCGTGCGTGTGGTGGGGATCGAGATTGACGACGACGACGATCGTGTTGGCGCCGTCGTCCGAGCGCTTGGCGTAACAGATCATCTGCTCGTTGTCGGTCCGGAAGAACGCGAGGCTTCGGTCCGATTGCAGCGCGGAGTTCTCGCGGCGGATTCGGTTGACGAGCGCGATCAGCTCGCGCAGGCTGTCGGCGCTGTCGAGCGCCCACGTCCTCGTCTCGTACTTTTCGGAGTCGAGGTATTCCTCGCTCCCTGGCTCGCGCGCGACGTGCTCCATCAGCTCGAAGGCGGGGCCGTAGATGCCGTAGTTCGCAGCCAGCGTCGCAGCCAGCAGCAGCCGCGCCGCGAACGCAGGCCGGCCGCCGTGTTGCAGGGCCTCCGTCAGGATGTCGGGGGTGTTCGGCCACGCGTTGGGACGGAAGTACTCCCGCCCCGGGCCGTGGGCCAGTTCGGTGAAGTATTCGGTCAGCTCGTGCTTCGTGTTGCGCCACGCGAAATAGGTGTACGACTGCGTGAAGCCCAGCTTGGCCAACCGGCGCATCACCGTCGGCCTCGTGAAGGCCTCGGCCAGGAAGATGACGTCGGGGTGCGCGGCGCTGATCTCGCCGATGACCCACTCCCAGAAGCCGAACGGCTTGGTGTGCGGGTTGTCGACCCGGAAGATGCGCACGCCCTGGGCGATCCAGAAATCGAACACGCTCCAGAGTTCCCGCCAGAGCGCGCGCCAGTCTGCGGTCTCGAAGTCGAAGGGGAAGATGTCCTCGTACTTCTTCGGCGGATTCTCGGCGTACTGCACGGTCCGGTCGGGCCGCCAGCGGAACCATTGCGGATGGGCCTTCACGTAAGGATGGTCGGGGGCGCACTGGAACGCGATGTCGAGTGCGACCTCCATCCCGAGTCGCCGTGCCTTCTCGATCAGCCGCCGGAAATCGTCGAGCGAGCCCAACTGCGGATGGATCGACTTGTGACCGCCTTCGCGCGACCCGATCGCCCAAGGGCTTCCCACGTCGTCCGGCCCGGCGGCGACCGAGTTGTTGCGACCCTTGCGGCGCTCGCGCCCGATCGGGTGGATCGGCGGCAGGTAGACCACGTCGAAGCCGAGTTCGGCCACGTAGTCGAGTCGCGCCGCGCAGTCGGCGAGCGTGCCGTGACGTCCGGGTTGCGGCGACGTGGAGCGCGGAAACAGCTCGTACCAGGACGAGAAACGCGCGCGCTCGCGATCGACGGTCAGCGGCAACTCGATCGGCCAGGCGGTCTCGAAGCGCCGGTCGGGGAACGACGCCGCGAGCTGCGCAAGCCGCTCGTCGAGAGCCAGTTCGCGCAGCACCTCGATGTCGCCACCCGCCCGCGCGGCGGCCGCCAGGTCCGCCGACCATCGCGCAAGCTGCTCGCGCTGCGCGCCGGCGGCGCGTTCGGCCGCTTCGGCGACCAGTGCGGACCCCACCTCGGCGGACAGCCGAAGGTCGGCCGGATCTTCGCGCCTGGCGAACTCCCTGCGCCAGCTCGCGAAGTGGTCGACCCAGGCGACCACCTGGTAGCGGTAGCGGCCGGGTGCGCCGGCGATGAATCGCGCGCGCCAGCGATCGCTTCCCAGCGCGGCCATTTCGGTCTCCTGCCACCGTTCGTCGCCTTCGGCGCGCCAGCGCAGGACCACCCGCACCGCGTCATGGCCGTCGGCGAAGCATTCGGCTTCGACCTCGAGCGTCTCGCCGGTGACTCGCTTGACGGGAAAGCGGCCGCCGTCCACCGCCGGCATCACGCGATCGATCACCGCGCGCGCCGGTCCCACCACGTCGCCGAGCCCGGGCTCGGCGCCCGGGCGGTCCTTGCCGTTGCGATCAGGCATCGGCGCCTTCCCTCAGGATCACGGTCGCCAGCGGCGGGAGCGTCAGCGTGACCGACCAAGGCTGGCCGTGCGAGGCGAGCGGCATCGCGTCGACGCTTCCGAGGTTGCCCCAGCCCGCGCCACCGTAGATGGTCGCGTCGCTGTTCAGGATTTCCTGCCAACGGCCGGCCGCGGGCACCCCGACCGTGTAGTTGCTTCGCGGGACGGGGGTGAAATTGCACGCGACCAGCAACGACGGCCCGCCGGCGCGCGGCCTGCGCAGGAACGCGATGACGCTGTGCTGTGCGTCGCTGCAGTCGATCCACTGGAATCCAGCGGCGGAGAAGTCGAGCTCGTGCAGCGCAGGCTCGGCTCGGTAGGCGCGATTCAGGTCGGCCACCAGGCGCCTGAGCCCACCATGCTCCTTCTGCGAGAGGACCCACCACTCGAGTTCGGCGTCGTGCGCCCATTCGCGGCGCTGGCCGAACTCGCAGCCCATGAACAGCAGTTTCTTGCCCGGATGCGTCCACATGTAGCCGTAGAGTGCGCGCAGGTTGGCGAACTTCTGCCAGTCGTCGCCGGGCATCTTGCCGATCAGTGAACCCTTGCCGTGCACCACCTCGTCGTGCGACAAGGGCAAGACGAAGTTCTCGTTGAATGCGTACCAGAGCGAGAACGTAAGCTTGTCCTGGTGATGGCTCCGATTGATCGGATCTTCGCGCGCATAGGCCAGCGTGTCGTGCATCCAGCCCATGTTCCACTTCATCCCGA
>OEIU01000919.1_pt1 | contig 22364 bp, 22 predicted proteins | sample 1539221 | NCBI WGS metagenome assembly OEIU01 (sample SAMN03792071, study PRJEB22550) | activated sludge metagenome | feature: wastewater treatment plant; material: activated sludge; isolation source: Wastewater treatment plant of a petroleum refinery complex | place: Argentina: Zarate | collected...
GCGCGGTCGCAGTGCCCGGGGAGAGAGGTGCTGCATGGCCGGCGGGATTGTCCGCCCCCTACCGCGCGAAGCGCGGTCGCAGCGCCCGTGTAGAGAGGTGCTGCATGGCCGGCGGGATTGTCCGCCCCCCTACCGAGCGAAGCGAGGTCGCAGCGCCCGTGTAGAGAGGTGATGCTCGGCCAACGGGATTCGCAATTCCCGCCGGCCCTACCGAGCGAAGCGAGGTCGCAGCGCCCGGGGAGAGAGGTGCTGCTTGGCCGGCGGGATTGTCCGCACCCCCTACCGCGCGAAGCGCGGTCGCAGTGCCCGGGGAGAGAGGTGCTGCTTGGCCGGCGGGATTGACCTCAGCTCAGGGTTTCAATCGGCCGCCACGGCTGATTCCATGTGCCGCTGAACAGGCGGTGCCACCGAGGAGGGCGATGACCACGCGCGCGCAGGACGAGACGGCCGTGACCCCCTGGCCACTGGCGAGGCGGATGGTCGTCGGGCTCACCCAGCCGGGCGGCGCCAGGCTCGCGGACCGGGCGTTCGACGCCGCCGGGCTGGATGAGGGGAGCCGCGTGGTGGAGCTGGCGCCTGGGCTGGGCATCGCGTCCGAGCGGGTGCTGGCACGCTCGCCGCGCACGTGGACCGCCGTGGAGCCCGACCCGCTCGCCGCCGAGCACTTGCGCAAGTCGCGTGCCGCGCGCGGCGGCCTGCCCCTCCCGGGGCGCGAGGGGCCGACGCGCACCCGCCATGTGGTGGAGGCGCCCATCACCGCCACCGGCCTCCCCGACGGCGGCGAGACCGTCGTGCTGGTCGATTCGGTGCTCAGCACGCTCCCCGACGACGAGGCCCGCCGCGAGGTGCTGGCGGAGGCGACGCGGCTGCTGCGGCCCGGCGGCCGGGTCGTGGTCCACGACCTGGCGTGGGGCGGGGGAGCGGGTCCGGAGGCGCGCGACGATCTCGCGGCGGCCGGCATCCACCCGCTCACCGCCGCGGAGGCGCGTGCCGGCCTGGAGGCGGCGGGGCTGGTGGTCGTCGGGACGCTCGACGGCCCCCTCGACCTGCCGGGCGTGACCCACGTCGCGCGGGAGGCGGGCCCGAGGATCGGGCTGCGCGTGACCCGGGAGATGGCGCTCAACGGCGACGTGCGGTCGCCGGCGCGCGCGGGTCAGCAGGCCCTGCCGCGCCGCGCCGTGAACCTCCGGGCGATCGTCGCGGTCGGCGAGGTGCCCTTGATCTTGGGTCTGCTCCGACCGCGCCGATAGCCTCGGCGACGATGCGGATCCGGTTCATCACCCCGGCGGTCCTGTTGGCCTGCCTCGCCCTGCTCGCCGGGCACGCCGCGGCAGCCGAGGTCGCCGCCGCCGGCCCGGTGCCGGCGGCGCCCACCGCCACCGAGGCCTGGACGGGCCGGGTGGTGGCGACGGTCACGGCGCGTTCGGCGCCGAAGCCGTCGGCGCGCAAGCGGATGGTCCTGAAGACGACCGCCCCGTTCTCCGGCAACGGCACCGTGCTGCTCATCACCCGCCGGACCGTCGTCGACGGCGTCCCATGGGTCGAGGTGCTGCTGCCGATGCGCCCGAACGGCACGCGCGGGTGGGTGCCGGAGGACGTCCTCGCGGTGAGCCGCACGAGGATCCGCGTGGCGATCGACCTGAGCGACCGGAAGCTGCGGGTGTTCAGGGCCGGCAGGCGGGTGATGAGCGCGTCGATCGCGATCGGCAAGCCCGGCACGCCGACGCCGACCGGCTCCCACTTCGCCATCGCGGAGCGGGTGGCGACCAACATGCCGGGCGGGTTCCTCGGGCCGTACGTGCTGCCGCTCACCGGCTTCTCCGAGACCCTCAACGAGTTCGCGGGCGGGAACGGCCGGGTCGCGATCCACGGGACGAGCCTCCCGGCGTTGATCGGCACGCAGGCGAGCCACGGCTGCATGCGGATGCGCAACGCCGACATCGTGCGCCTCGCGCGCCTCGCGACCCCGGGCACCCCGGTCGCGATCCGCGCCTGACGGCCCGGGCGGGCCGTGTCCGAGGGGCCGACGGTGCTGGCGCTCCCCGATCCGCCCCTGGCCGACGAGGTCGTCCGGCTCCGCGAGCCCGCGGCGCGTGACCTGGCGGCCGTGGTCGCGGCGTGCCAGGACCCGATGGTGCAGCGCTACACCCGCGTCCCGACGCCGTATGAGGAGGCCGACGGGCGCGCGTTCATCGGGGGCGCGGCGGGCCGGCGCATCCTGGGGCAGTCGCTCGAGCTGGTGATCGCCGACCGGGGCGACGACCGTCTGCGGGGCATGATCGGGCTGATCGCCGACCGCCACGACGCGCTCCGCGCGGAGATCGGCTACTGGGTCGCGCCGGAGGATCGTGGCGACGGCGTCGCCACCCGCGCGTTGGCGCTCCTGTCGCGCTGGTCGGTGACGGACGGGGGGTTCGAACGACTGGACCTTCAGGCGGCGACCGCCAACATCGCGTCACTTAGGGTGGCGGAACGGTGCGGTTTCGTTCGCGAGGGAGTGCTGCGCCGGGCGTGGTACCGCGGCGGCGGGCGAACCGACATGGTCCTCTTCTCGCTCGTCCCGGAGGACATGGGGGCATTCCCGCCGAAATAGGCGCACCGATGAGCGAGGAGATGCGTGCCCGAGCAGCCTGACGAGGGTTCGATCTGGGAGGACGGTCTCGGCCGCCGCGACGTCGACGCCCGCGTGCTCTGCCGCGACGAGGTCGTGCTGACACCCGACCCCCAGTCGGTCCGGTACGGCGACGGCGACGCTCGCGTCACCGCGGAGGCGGTGGTCGCCGGCCCCGCGTTCCGGGGCCGCCCGGTGGTGGACGTGCGGATCAGCGAGGGGCTGCGTCCCATGTACCTGCGCATGACGCCGGAGCAGGCGCGCAGGGCGGCGGACGTGCTGGCCGCGGCGGCGGAGCGGGCCGATTCGGAGGGGGCCGGTGGGCCGGACGCCGCTCGAAGCTGACAAAGGCTCCAAGTGGCGTTGGAGTCGGGGGGACGACCGTCCTACCCTGCGCCGATGGCGATGAGGCGCCTCACGGACCTGCCCGCCGGCGCGCTGGCGCGGGCGCTGTTCGCCGCGGTCCCCGACGGGATCCTGGTGCTCGACGGCGACGGGGTGGTGCTGGACGCGAGCGACACCCTCTGCGACATGCTCGGGTACACCCGCGCGGAGATCGTGGGGCAGGGGCCGCCGCATCCGTGGTGGGTCGAGCCGTCCGCCGCCCCCGGCGGGCGCCGCTTCCCGTCCCGCCCGGTGCGCGAGGGCGCCGCCGTGCTGGTGCACCGCGACGGCACGACGGTCCCGGCGACCGTGCGCAGCGTCCCCCTCGACGAGGGCGGCCCCCAGGGGACGGTGGTGGTGGTGGAGCGCGCCCCGGTGGCTCCCGGCCTCCCGGCGGGGGGTGACGAGCACCGGGCGGTGGTCGCGGCGATCCACGAGGGCGTGGTCACCCACGGCCCGGACGGCGTCATCCGCTCCTGCAACCCCAGCGCCGAGCGGATCCTCCGGGCGCCGGCCACGTCGATCGTGGGGCGCACCTGGGCGCACTGGCGCCCGGTCCGCGAGGACGGCGCCCCCATCGGCCCCGACGACGACCCCGCCGCGCTCGCCGCCGCCACCGGCCGCCCCCAGACCGACGCGGTGATGGGGCTGCACCTCGAGGACGGCGACCTGCTGTGGATCGGGGTCAACGCCGAGCCGGTGCTGGCCGACGGCGGCCGGCCGGCGGGCGTGGTCGCCAGCTTCGCCGACATCTCGGGGCGCCGCCGCCGCGAGGGCCTGGTCAACCGCCTCGGCCGCATCCTGGAGCAGTCGCGCGACGAGGTGTACGTGTTCGACGCGCGGACGCTCGGCCTGGTCCAGGTGAACCGCAGCGCCGTGGGGAATACGGGCTACACGATGGACGAGCTGCACCGGATGACCCCGCTGCAGCTGCTGCCCGAGCTCGACGCCGGGGCGTTCGCCGCGATCGTGGAGCCGCTGCGCACCGGCGACGTCGACCGCGTCCAGTTCGAGACGATCCACCGCCGGCGCGACGGGTCGACGTACCCGGTGGAGATGCGGATGCAGCTGGTGGGCTCGGAGAGCCCGCCGGTGATCGCCGCGGTGGTGCAGGACATCACGGCTCGCCACGCCGCCGAGCTGGAGCTGCGGGGCAGGGAGGCCGAGAACCGCCGGCTGGCGACCGAGCAGGGCGCGCTGCGGCGCGTCGCGACCGCCGTCGCGCAGGAGGACGACCCGCAGGCGGCGTTCGACCTGGTGTGCGAGGAGGCGGTACGCCTGCTGGGCGCCGCGAGCGGCGGGCTGGTGCGCTTCGAGGAGGAGGGGACGGCCACCCGGATGGGCGCGTGGGGCGCGGTGGGGGCGCCGCCCGCGTTCGCCCAGGGCGAGCGGCTCGACGGCGACGGCCTGGCCGGCACGGTGCATCGCACCGGCCGGGCGGCACGCATCGACGTCCCCGATGAGACGGGCCGGCGGGGGGCGATCGCGGCGCCGGGGCGGGCCGGCGACCGCCTGTGGGGTGCGATCGGCGTGCTCGGGACGATCGACCCGGGGGCGATGCCGGACGCCCCGGAGCGCCTGGGGCGCTTCGCCGAGCTGGTGGGGATCGCGGTGAGCAACGCCGAGGCGCGCGCCAGGCTGGCCGCGCTCGCCGCCACCGACCACCTGACGGGGCTGGCGAACCACCGGACGTTCCAGGAGCGGCTGGCGCAGGAGGTGGTGCGCGCCTCCCGGCATGGACGGCGGTTCTCGCTGGTGCTGCTCGACATCGACCACTTCAAGCGGGTGAACGACGACCTCGGCCACCAGGCCGGTGACGCCGTGATCCGCGAGACGGCCCGCCGCCTGAACGCCCTGACCCGCGCGGGCGACCTGATGGCGCGGGTCGGCGGCGACGAGTTCGCGTGGCTCATGCCCGAGGCGGGCGGCATGGAGGCGTGGCGCGCCGCCGACCGCGCCCGCGAGGCGATCGCGGCGGAGGACGTCCCCGGCATCGGCCACATCACGATCTCGGCGGGCGTCTGCGACCTCGACCAGGCGCCCCAGCAGAGCGAGCTGTTCCGCCTTGCGGACGGGGCCCTCTACTGGGCGAAGCAGCACGGCCGCGACGTCGCGTTCCTCTACTCGCCGGAAGTCGTGGAGGTGCTGTCCGACGCCGAGAACGCCGAGCGCCTCACGCGGCTCCAGGCCCTCCAGAGCATCCGCGTGCTGGCCCGCGCGGTGGACGCGAAGGACCGCTCCACCCGGCAGCACTCCGAGCGCGTCGCGGAGGTCGCGCGCGTCCTCGCCGACCTGCTGGGGTGGACGGCCGAGGACGCGTCGGCGCTGCGCGACGCCGGGCTGGTGCACGACGTCGGCAAGATCGCCGTGCCCGACGCGATCCTCTTCAAGCCGGACCGGCTCACGGCGGAGGAGTTCCACCGCGTCACCGCCCACGCCGCCCTGGGGGCCGAGATCGTGGCCGACGTGCTGTCGCCCGCGCAGGTGTCGTGGGTGCGCGGCCATCACGAGCGGTGGGACGGGCGCGGCTACCCGGACGGCCTGACCGGCGAGGACGTGCCGGAGGGCGCGCGCATCCTGACGCTGGCCGACGCGTGGGACGTCATGACGTCCGCCCGTCCGTACGGGGCGCCGCTCTCCAGGGAGGACGCCCTGGCAGAGTGCCGCAGGTGCTCCGGCGCACAGTTCTGGCCGGTGGTCGTGGAGGCGCTCGAGCGCGCCCTCGCCGAAGGCCACCTTCCCGCCCCGGAGCGATAGGGCTTAGGCTCGGCACGAACCGACCGAGGGGGAGGGACGCGATGGACCTGAAGGGCAACGCCGTCACCTGGCTGGGCCACGGCACATGGCTGTGGGAGACCTCCGAGGGGAAGCGGCTCCTCATCGACTGCTGGCTGGAGGGCAACCCCGCCACGCCCGACGAGTACAAGGACCCGGCCGCCCTCGACCTGGACGGGATCCTCATCACCCACGGTCACTTCGACCACATCGGCCAGGGCGGCGCGGAGGCCGTCCGCGTGATCCAGGGCAGCGGCGCCCCCGCGTTCGCCCTGTTCGAGGTCGCCGCCTACCTCGGCGGCAAGGGCGTCGAGGTCACGGGCTTCAACATCGGCGGCTCCGTCGAGGTGGCGGGCGTGACGGCCACGATGGTGCAGGGGGTCCACTCCGCCGGCATCACCGGCGACGACGGCGCGATGGTCGAGGGCGGCGTCCCCGTCGGCTACGTCCTGGAGTTCCCGGACGGCCTCGTCGTGTACCAGGCGGGCGACACCGACGTCTTCGGCGACATGGCCCTCATCGGCGAGATCGATCCGCTCGACGTGGCGGTCCTGCCGGTCGGCGACTTCTACACCATGGGCCCGAAGCGGGCGGCGCACGCGGTGCGGCTGCTGAAGGCGCCGCAGGTGCTGTGCGGCCACTTCGGCACGTTCCCCGCCCTCGCCGGCACCCCGGCGGCCCTCCGCGAGCTGGTGGGCGGCGGCGTCGAGATCCCGGACCTCAGCCCGGGGGACCGCTTCGGCTAGGCCGTGACCGGGGCCGGCCCGCCGCCGACGGCGGGGCCGGCCCCGGGACGGCGCGGGTCAGGCGGGTCCGGGCTCCGCCGCCTCCGTGGCGTCGAAGAGGTCGGGCTCCAGGTAGATCACCCTGGCGATGGGCACGGCCGAGCGCACCCGCCCCTCCGCGGCGTCGATCGCCTCGGCCACCTCGCGGACGCTGAGCGAGCCCGCCAGCTCCACCTTGGCGGCCACGAGCAGCTCGTCGGGGCCGAGGTGCAGCGTGCGCATGTGGATGAGGCGGCGCACCCCCTGCGTCTCCTCGATGGCGCCGAGGATCGCCCGCTGCTGCTCCCCGCTCGCCGACTCGCCGATCAGCAGGCTCTTCATCTCGACCACCAGGATCACGGCGATCGTGACGAGCAGGACGCCGATCGCGATGGTGGCGACGCCGTCCCAGCGCGGCTCGTCCAGCGTCACCGCCAGCGTGAGCCCGGCGATGGCGAAGAACAGGCCGAACAGGGCGCCCAGGTCCTCCAGCAGCACCACCGGCAGCTCGGGTGACTTGGAGCGGCGCACGAATGCCGTCCAGCTCAGCGACCCCCGGACGTGGTTGGACTCGCGGATCGCGGTGCGCAGCGAGAACGCCTCGAGCACCACGGCGACGCCCAGGATGACGAACGCCACCGCCGGCGAGTCGATGTCGTGCGGGTGGCGCAGCTTGTCCACGCCCTCGTAGACGGCGAAGAGGCCGCCGATCGAGAACAGCACCAAGGCGACGACGAACGACCAGAAGTACCGGTCGCGTCCGTAGCCGAAGGGGTGCTCCGGCGTGGCGGGGCGTGCCGCCTGGCGCCCGCCGTGGAACAGGAGCCCCTGGTTGGTCGTGTCGGCGAGGGAGTGGATCGACTCGGCCAGCATCGACGACGCGCCGGTGATCAGGAAGCCGACGAACTTCGCGATCGCGATCCCGAGGTTGGCGAGGAACGCCGCGAAGATGGCCCGCTTGCTGCCCTCGTGCACGGGGGGACTATCGCAGCCGCGCCGCCACGGGGGAGGATGGCGTGTCCATCATCAACGAGCAGGAGCGATCACATGGGAACCTTCTCCGGGCGCCTCGGGCGCACCGCCGCCGTCGGCCTCGTCGCGGCACTCGCGGCGGGGGCGGCGACCGCGTACGTCGCGACGGGCGCGAGCGGCGGCAGCTCCATGCCGGCCGCCAACCCGATCGACGCGAAGGACGCGGCGATGAAGGTCATCACGCGGACGATCAACCCGAACCCGACGAGCACGAAGGGGTTCACCGGCTTCCAGACGGTCACGATCAAGCCGCCGTCGCAGTACGTCGTCCTCCAGGGCTTCGCCACGCTCTCGGGCGGCAACACCGAGTCGGTCATCATCACCAGCACGTCCGCGACGCCCGCCCGGTACCAGGTGAAGCTCAAGTTCCCCGGTGAGCAGGGCAAGAACGGCAAGCTGTACATCAAGGTGCAGCTGATGCCGAAGCTGTAGGGCGCCGCCGGCCGCGCGCCCACTGGGGCCCGCCGGCCCGGGGACCTCAGATGTGCAGGTCCTCGGGCTGGAGGCGCCCCGCGGCGAACCGGGTGCCCGCCAGGTCGGCGGCGCGGGGGAAGGTCTCGTGGCGGCCGTGGACGATCAGCTCGGCGAGGGACAGTCCCGCCGCCCACGACTGCATCACGCCGCGCCCCGAGAACGAGTGGATCTCGTACGCGTTGTCCAGCCCCTCCACCCGGCCGAGCAGCGCCGAGTGGTCGGGCGACAGCTCGTACAGGCCGGTCCAGCCGCGCACGTGGGCCAGGCGGTCGAACGCGGAGATGCGATGCGCCAGGCGCGGCCAGATCTCGCGCTCGAAGAAGGCCTCGCCCTCGTAGCAGAAGTCGTAGCCCGGAGGGTCGTCCGGCGGGGAGTAGCCGGCCAGGATCAGCTCGCCGCCCTCGTGGTGGAAGTAGACGTCGCTGGAGTCGACGATCATCCCCTGGTCCGACAGGTCCACGTCGTGCGACGCCACCACGCAGATCTGGCGCGGCACCGCCCGGCACGGCACCGGCACCCCCAGCAGCTCGGCCACGTGCACCGCCCACGGGCCGGCGGCGTTGACCACCCGCGCGCAGGGGATCGCGTCGCGCGGGCCGTGGGGCGGGTCGCCCTCCAGCACGTGGGCGGCCTCCATGCCGTCCTCCACGTCGCGCACCTCGACGTGGGTCACGCGGCCGCCGTCGCGCCGGACCCCCGTCACGACCGTGCGGTCGACGAACCGCACCCCCGCCGCCCGCGCCCGGTCGCGGTAGTGCTCGCGCACCGCGTTCGGGTTCACCAGCCCGTCGCGGGGCGAGAAGGTCGCGCCGCCCAGGTCGGAGACCTCGTCGATGACCGGCCAGCGGTCGTGCACCTCGCGCGGCGAGAGCAGCTCGATCTCCCGCCCGAACCCGTTCTGCATCTCCACCCGGGCGGCCGCCTCGGCGAACCGGTCGGGCCCGTGCAGCCACAGGTAGCCGCGCTGACGCAGCCCGAACTCGTCGGGCCGCTCCGCGAACCAGTCGATGGTCGCGGCGCACAGCTCCACGTTCACCGGCTGCCACCACGTCGCGCGCACCCCGCCGGCGTTGAGCTCCGACGACGAGCGCACCCCGGCGAGGTCGGGATCGACCACCATCACGTCGCCGTGGCCGAGGTCGGCCAGGTGCATCGCGACGGCGCTCCCGGCGAGCCCCGCGCCCACGACCAGCGTCCCGACGCCCTCCATCGCACCATCTTGCCCGGCGGAGGGGGCCGGGGGGAGGCCGGGGGAGGGGGCGGGGCGGCCGGGGGGGAGGGGGCGCCGAAAAAGAGGGAGGCGGGGAGGGGTGGGGAGGGCTGGAAACCGCTTGCAAAAGCCCGATGATGCCCCCCGTGACCGAGCCCCGCACCGCCTTTCGCAGCGCCCTCCTCGCCCTCGTCGCGGCCCTGCTCCTGGGCCTCGCGGCCGGGGTCGCGACCGCCTCCGCGCAGACGGTGACCGTCCGCCCCGGCGACACCCTCGGCGCGATCGCCGCCCGCAACGGCACCACCGTCGCGGCGCTCGCGCAGGCCAACGGCATCGCGAACCCCAACGTGATCCGCGCCGGCCAGGCCCTCACCGTGCCCTCCGGCGGGGGGACCATGACCCCCGTCTCCACGGGCGCGTCGTCGTCCGGCGGCGGCACCTACACGGTGCGCCCCGGCGACACGCTCGGCGCGATCGCCGCCCGCAGCGGCACCACCGTCGCCGCCCTGGCCCGCGCGAACGGCATCGCCGACCCCGCGCTCATCCACGTCGGCCGGCGGCTCACCGTCCCCTCCGGCGGCGGCGCCACGATGACCCCCGTCTCCACCGGCGCGTCGTCATCCGGAGCCGGCGCCTACACCGTGCGCCCCGGCGACACGCTGGCGGGCATCGCCGCCCGCTACGGCAGCGGCGCCGACGCCCTGGCCACCCTGAACGGCATCCCCGACCCGAACGTCCTGGCGGTCGGGACGGTCCTGCGCGTCCCCGGCTCGCTGCCCTCCGCGGGCGGCGGCGGGGCCTCGGCCGGCGAGGTCGAGTACCTGCTCGGGCGCCACGCCGCGCGCTACGGCGTCGATCCGAGCCTGGCCCGGGCCATCGCCTGGCAGGAGAGCCGCTGGAACCAGTCGGCCCGCTCCCACGCCGGCGCGATCGGCGTGATGCAGCTCATGCCGACCACGGCGCGCTGGCTCGGCACGGACGTGGTGGGCCGCCACCTCGACCCGACCCGCCTCGACGACAACATCGAGGGCGGCGTCGCCTACCTCGCGTGGCTATCGCGCCGGTCCACCGGCGAGCGGCAGACGATCGGCGCGTACTACCAAGGGCTCGCGTCACTGGCCGACATCGGCCCCTACGACGACACCAAGGACTACGTCCGGAGCGTGCTGGCCTTCCGCGGCCGGGTGTAGAGCGGACGCCGGCCGCTCGTGAAGGGCGAGCGGCCCAGCGCGCGCATGATCTCGGCGCCGTCCTCGCGCTCGCGCTCCTGGGCCCACGCCCGGTTGCGCAGGTCGATCAGGCCGACGGCGGCGACCACGCCGCCCACGATCACCGCCACCGCCGGGGCGATGAGCATGCAGGCCACCACGGCGACCAGCGCTGGGAGCAGGTGGACCAGGCTGCGGCGGGCCGTGTCCGATGACTCCTCGATGCGGGCGGCGGGGTCGACCTCCGGGGTGGGGGCGTCCCGCATCCATCGCGTCTGGTAGATGCTCAACCCCGCGATCGCGAGGAAGACGACCGCGAACGGGACCAGGATCTGCACCGTGCCGACGTCGGCGGGGGTCACGCCCGCCGCCAGCACCCCCAGGCCCAGGGCGAGCTGGACGACGCCGGTGATGCCGAGCTCGGTGACCAGGCGGGCGACCGGGGTGACGGGGGGCGTCGCGGGCACGGGCTGGGATACTGGCAGACATGGCAGGGCCTCTCGCCATCCCGGTCGACATGCAGCTCATCGGGGAGGACGCCGCGGAGATCGCCGCGTTCGCCCGCGCGGCGGAGGGCGCGGGCATCGCCCGCCTGTGGGCCACCGAGCTGTACCGCTCGGCCACCATCCCGCTGGCCGTCGCCGCCGGCGCCACCGAGCGAATCGAGCTGGGCACCGGCATCGCGCTCGCCTTCACCCGCAGCCCGATGGTCACGGCGCTGGAGGCCCTCGACCTGGACGACGCCTCGGGCGGCCGCTTCACCCTGGGCCTGGGCGCGGGGGTGCGGCGGCTGAACGCGTCGTGGCACGGCGCCCCCTACACGCCGCCCGTGCGGCGCATGCGCGAGATGGTCGCCGCCGTGCGGGAGCTCATGCGCGCCCTCACATCCGGCCGGGACGCGCGCTCCGAGGGGCGGCTCTACGACATAGAGGTGCAGGGCCTGCGGCGCGCCGCGCGCGCCCCGCGGCCCGAGGTGCCGGTGTGGATCGCGGCCGTGCTCCCCGGCATGACGCGGCTGGCCGGGCAGGTGGCCGACGGCTTCCTGGACCACCCCGTCACCAGCCCGGCCTGGCTGCGCGAGGAGACGCTCCCCCGGCTCCGCGCCGGCGCCGAGCGCGCGGGCCGCGAGATGCCCGAGGTCGGCGGATCGGTGATCTGCGCGGCCAGCGCCGACGACCCGGAGGGCGCCCGGCGCGCAGCGGCCGCCACCGTCGGCTTCTACGCGGTGGTGCGCACCTATGTGGGGATGTTCTCCGAGCACGGCTTCGCGGACCGCCTGGGGCCCATCCGCGAGGCCTTCCTCGCGGGCGACCTGGAGCGCGTCGTCGAGGCCGTCGGCCCGGACATGGCCGACGCGTTCTCGGCCTCGGGCACGCCCGAGCAGGTGCGCGAGGCGGCGCGGGGCTGGGAGGGGCTGGCCGACCGCCTCTGGGTGTCGCCGCCCCACCACGGGCAGTCCCCGGCGGCGGTCGCGGGGTGGCAGGCGGGCATCCTGGAGGCGTTCGACGCCCGCCGGTGACCTCCGGGAGTACCGGGCGAGGCGCGACTTCGGCGCCACGCCCGAGCCGGCCCCGTCGGCGGGGTCGGAACCCGGCGACGCCCCGCGATTCGTGGTGCAGCGGCACGACGCACGGGCGCTCCACCACGACCTGCGGCTCGAGGTCGACGGCGTCCTCGCATCGTGGGCGGTGCCGAAGGGGGTGCCGCTGCGCGAGGGCCCCAAGCGCCTGGCCGTGCGCACCGAGGACCACCCCCTCGAGTACCTCGACTTCGCGGCCGTCATCCCCGAGAGCCAGTACGGCTCGGGCCGCATGACCATCTGGGACACCGGCACGTACGAGGAGGAGCTGCGCACCGACGACGAGTGGAAGCTGATCCTCCACGGCGGGATCGTCGACGGCCACTACCACCTGGTCCGCACCGGGCGGCGGGGCGGCAAGGACGAGTGGCTGCTGTTCCGCTCGGCCCAGGGGCCGCCGGGGCCCGAGGACCCCGCCGCGCGCTTCCGCGCCCTGCGCCCGATGCTGGCGAGCGCGTCCGACGAGGTCCCCCGCGGCGACGGGTGGGCGGCGGAGCTGAAGTGGGACGGCTACCGGGCCCTGGCGCTCGTCACCTCCGAGGGGACCGAGCTGCGCTCGCGCACCGGCCGCGACCTCACGCCGTCCTACCCGGAGCTGGGCGACCTGCGCCGGCGCCTGCTGTGCCAGGAGGCGGTCCTCGACGGCGAGGTCGTCGTCGTCGACGGTGAGGGCCGGTCGGACTTCAACGCCCTCCAGAACGGCCGCGGCCCGTTCACGTACGTGGCGTTCGACCTGCTCCACCTCGACGGCCGCTGGATCTGCGACCTGCCATGGACCGAGCGGCGGGCGCTGCTCGCCGGGATCGTCCCGCCCGAGGCGCCCCCGGTGGTGATGCTCAGCGACCATGTCACCGAGGGGCTCCAGGCGCTGTTCGACGCGGCGGCCGCGAGGGGCATCGAGGGGATCATGTGCAAGCGGGCCGACGCGCCGTACCGGCCGGGCCGCCGCGTGCGGGAGTGGGTGAAGGTCAAGGCGCGCCACGACATGACGGTGACCATCGGGGGCTTCACGGAGGGCGCCGGCTCGCGCCGCGGCACGGTCGGCGCCCTGCTGGTGGGGGAGCCGGACGGCGAGGGTCTGACGTACCTGTCGCACGTCGGCTCCGGCCTGACCGGGCCGATGTCGCGCGCGCTCTGGGACCGCCTGCGCGCCATCGAGGTGCCCGGGTCGCCGTTCGCCAACGCCGTGCCGAAGGCGCCGCAGCCGCCCCACTGGGTGCGCCCCGAGCTGCGTGCCGAGGTCCGCTACGTGGAGCGCACCCCCGACAACCGCCTCCGCGCCCCCGTGTTCCGCGGTCTCGCGGAGCAGGAGGACGGCGGGCCCGACCTGCCGGACGGGCCGTTCTCCCGCGTGACGGGCGACCAGGCGGTGCAGGAGGGCGGCCGGCGCGTGACCCTCACCAACCTCGACAAGGTCTACTGGCCGGGCGAGGGCATCCGGAAGGGCCACCTGCTCGACCACTACCTGCGCATGGCCCCGGTGCTCGTGCCCCACCTCGCCGACCGGCCCATGATCCACAAGCGGTACCCGAACGGGATCGAGGAGGACTTCTTCTTCCAGCACACCGTCAACGACGCGCCGTCCTGGATGCGGACCGCCGACCTGTCGCGCAGCGGGCGCGACGACGAGCGGACCAGCCGCTACGTGCTGATCGACGATCCGATGGGGCTGCTCTGGTTCGTCAACCTGGGCAACATCGAGCTCAACCCGTGGCAGAGCACCGCGTCGGCGCCCGACGAGCCGGTGTGGGTCCTGTTCGACCTCGACCCCGCCGACGGCCTGCCGTTCGACCGGGTGGTGGAGGCGGCGCTGCTGGTGCGCGACGCGCTCGAGGCGCTGGACGTCCGCGGCCACCCGCGCACGTCGGGGGCGAGCGGCATGCACATCCTGGTGCCGCTCGCGCCCGGCCACACGTTCGACGACGTGCGCCTGTTCGCACGGGTCGTCAGCGAGGGTCTCGCGAAGGTGCGCCCCGACCTGGTCACCGTGGAGCGGGAGGTCCGGCGCCGGGGACCCACCGTGTACCTCGACCACCTCCAGAACGGCCGGGGACGGAGCATCGCCGGCGTGTACTCGGTGCGCCCCCGGCCCGGCGCCCCGGTGGCGACGCCGCTGCGCTGGGACGAGGTGCTGCCGGGGCTCGACCCACGGGCGTTCACGATGGGCGCGGTCGCACGGCGGGTGGAACGCCACGGCGACCTGGCGGCGGGGCTCCTGACCGACCTCCAGGACCTGGCCGGGCCGCTCGCGCGCCTCGGCGCGGGGTGAGGCCCGCCGCCGCCGCGGCCCTCGCCGGGCTGCTCCTGGCGCTCGCCGCCTGCGGGGAGGGGACGCCGCCGGCCCCGACCGCGCCCCCGCCGCCGCCGAGCGGCACCGGCTACTTCGTGGGCTCCGACGAGGGGATCGGGGCGACCCTGGACATGCTGGGCGACGACCCGGTGTCCCGGTCGGTGGAGCGCGCGCTGGTGGCGGAGGTCGGCCCGACGGGGGACGTCCCGGACGTCGGGATCGCGTCGATCGTCAACGAGACGCCGTCCGGGTTCGCGGCCCCCCGGTTCGTCGCGATCCTCGAGGGGGGGCGCGCCGTGATCCTCACCCCGGCGCGGGATGCGCTGCGCGGCGCGCGCGGCCCGGCGGCGCGCCAGGCCCGGGCCCGCCTCCGGGCCGTCCCGGCGCGCATCCCCTCGGAGGGGGCGGGGGTGGCCTACCTGGTGCTGCGCGGCGCGAGCGCCGATCAGGTGGCGAAGGTGGTGATGGCGGCCGGGCCGCAGCCGTCGATCACCCTCGCCGCACGTCGCCGGTAGGGGACCGGCCCCCGACGGCGAACAGGTGGCGCGTGCCACCTGATGTCCACGCGCTCGCCGAGCGCCTCAAGCGCGACTACGAGCGGTTCAGCCCCGCGCAGCAGTCGCTCGCGCGCTACCTGGCCGACCACCTGGCGGACATCCCGCTCCTGTCGGCACACGAGGTCGCCCGCCTGTCGCACTGCAGCCCGGCCACCGTCGTCCGCTTCGCGCAGGCCCTCGGCTACTCCGGCTACCCCGAGATGCAGCGCATCGTGCGCCGGGCCCAGCGCCCGGGCCTCCCGCCGCGTGCGGGCGACCGCCAGATCGCCGTGCCGGTCTCCGCGGAGGGGCTCGACCAGGCCCTGGCGGCCGAGCGGCTCGCGCTGGACGACGCCGCCGAGCGGCTGAACGCCCCCGGGCTCGCCGCGATCGTCGCGGCCCTGGCGCCGCGCACGCCCCTCGTGATCGCGGGGGAGGGGCACGCCCGCACCGTCGTGACCCTCATCGAGGAGCGCCTGGCCCGGGCCGGACGCCCGGTGGCCGCGGTCACCTCGCTCGACCCCGCCGCCCGCGCATGGCTGGACGCCCTCGGACCCGGCGGCGCCGTGCTGGCCGTCGCGATCGGCCGCGAGTCGCGGGTCGCCCAGGCCGCGGTCCAGGCGGCGCGCCAGGCCGGCGTCCCCGCCGCGGTGCTGGTCGACTCCGCCCTGAACCCCCTGGCCCGCAGCCCTCTGGCCCGGGTGGTTCCCGCCGACGCCCGCGACGGCGCCCCCACGCTGGTGGCGATGGTCGCGGTCGCGCAGGCGCTGGCCGGCGCCCTCGCCCCGGTGCGGGCGCGGGCCGACCTGGCCGCCATCAGCGCCTAGGGCTCAGGAGGCGGCGCCCGGGATCTTCCGGAGCGTCGGCGCGCGCTCCGGGGCGCTCCGGGCGCCCTCGATCACGCCCTCCATCCCGGCCACCAGGCGGCGGGCGCGGAGGGCGACGGCCATCGCCATGCGCACCTCCGGGTCGTCGAGCTTGCGACCCAGGATCTGCTCGATCCGGCCGACCCGGTAGAGCAGCGTGTTGACGTGCACGCCCAGCAGGCGGGCCGAGGCGCGCATGTTCCAGCCCTCGTGGGCGAGCGCCTCCAGGCTCTCCACCAGCGGGGCCCCACGGCCCTGGCCGGGGCGGATGAGCGGGCCGAGCCAGTCCTCGACGTACTCCTCCAGCAGCTCCGCCGGCTCGATGCCCAGCAGCAGCCGCTCGATGCCGAGGCGCCGGTAGGAGGCCACGGTCCCGCGCTCGCCGAGGCGGCGGGCGACGCGGAGCGCCTGGTGCGCCTCCTCGGCGCCGCGGCGCAGGTCGGCCGGGGCGCACGAGCGGGCGCAGATGCCGCACGACACGGCGGCCGCGCCGACCAGCCCCTGCACGCGGTCGCGGGCGGCGCCGGCGAGCTCCTCCGCCGCCTCCAGCTCCGGTAGGCCGGACGCGAGCACCACCAGGCCGCCGCCGCGCTCCACCACGAAGGCGTTGGAGCCGCGCGCGGCGGCGAGCGCGCGGATCTCGTCGGCCAGGCGGTGGGGGGCGTGGGCCGACGCCACCACGTGGCCGTCGCCGGGGTCGTCGAGCTCGAACGCGATGACCCACGCGGGGTCGGGGATGGGGTGCCCGAGGCGGGCCGCGCGGTCGGCCAGGTCCTCGGCCTCCTCGCGACGCAGGCGCGACGACAGCAGCTCCTCCACCAGGTCGGCGCGGCGGCGCCGCTCGGCCTCGCGGTCCGCGCGGCGGCGCACCAGCTCCAGCGCCAGCACGGTGGCGCCATGGGTGGCGACCTGGCGGATGGCGGCGGTCGCGACGCCCCGCGTGGCGATCGCCAGCCAGCCCAGCGGCTCGTCGCCGGCCCGGATCGGCGTGACCGACAGGGAGCGGTCCGTCACCGCCCGGGGCAGGCGCTCCGGCATCCCGGCGCCGCCCGCTGCGATGCGGACGCCCTCCGGGTCGTAGACCGCCGCCGGCGCGCCCGCCAGCGCGGCGATGGCGGCGCAGACCGCGGCGGGGCCCGAGCCGGCGAGGGCCAGCTCGCCCAGGCGGCGATGGACCTCCTCGGAGCGGCGCAGCTCGGCGGCCCGGCGCTCGAGGCGCTCCTGCAGCTCGGTGCGGGCCAGGACCCCCGCGACCTGCGCGGCGATGGCCGAGAGGAAGCCGACCTCGCCGTCGCTCAGCTCCCGCCGGTCGTCGCTCTGCACGTTCAGCACGCCCACCAGGTGGTCGGCCGCCAGGATCGGCACCGAGCACATCGACACGAAGCGCGCCTGGTCCACGTGCTCCATCCACCGGAAGCGCGGCTCCTCGCGGACGTCGGGGACCACCACCGGCCGCCGCTCGGCCGCCGCCCACCCGGTCACGCCCTCGCCGATGGCGAGGCGCACGCGCCCGACGCCCTCCTGCGAGAGGCCGTTGGTGGCGGTGAGCACCAGCTTCCCGTCGGCGGGATCGATGAGGTAGACGGAGCACACGTCGGCGCCGGTCGCGTCCGTCGTCTCCGCGATCACCAGCCGCACCAGGTCGCCCATGGTGGCGGTGGACGCCGCCGTGAGGGCGAGTCGCTGGAGGAACCGGATCTCCGGGTCGCGTTCCATCGCCACGGACGCTAGGGGGCGGGCGCCGCGACGCACTTTGGCCCCCGGGCCAATCTGCCGCGGCGGTCGCGGCGGGGGCCTTCGCTAGAATCGGGCCCTCCGCTGGCGAACGACGAGGGGACAGGGTGGCAGAGGGCAACGGCCGGACGGGCACGATGCGGGTGAAGACCGGCCTGGCGCAGATGCTGAAGGGCGGCGTCATCATGGACGTCACCACGCCCGAGCAGGCGCGCATCGCCGAGGAGGCCGGCGCGTGCGCCGTGATGGCGCTGGAGCGCATCCCGGCCGACATCCGCACCGACGGCGGCGTCGCCCGGATGAGCGACCCGGAGATGATCGCCGGCATCCAGCAGGCGGTGACGATCCCGGTCATGGCGAAGTGCCGGATCGGCCATTTCGTCGAGGCCCAGGTCCTGCAGGCCCTCGACGTCGACTTCATCGACGAGTCCGAGGTGCTGACGCCGGCCGACGAGGCCCACCACATCGACAAGCACGGCTTCACCGTGCCCTTCGTGTGCGGCGCCACCGATCTGGGCGAGGCGCTGCGGCGCATCTCCGAGGGCGCGGCGATGATCCGGAGCAAGGGCGAGGCCGGCACCGGCAACGTGGTCGAGGCGGTCCGTCACATGCGCAGCATCCGCTCCGGCGTCGCCCGGCTGCAAACGATGCCGCCCGAGGAGCTGCACGCCGCGGCGAAGGACCTGCGGGCGCCGTACGACCTGGTCGCGCAGGTCGCGGCCGACGGCCGGCTGCCGGTGGTGCTGTTCTGCGCGGGGGGCATCGCGACGCCCGCCGACGCGGCCCTGATGCTCCAGCTCGGCGCGGAGGGCGTCTTCGTCGGCTCCGGGATCTACAAGAGCGAGGACCCGCCCAAGCGGGCCCGCGCGATCGTCGAGGCGGCGACCCACTACCGCGATCCCGAGGTGCTCGCGCGCGTGTCCACGGGGCTGAAGGATGCCATGCCCGGTCTGGAGATCAGCGCGCTGGGGGCCGGCGACATGCTCCAGGGCCGGGGGTGGTGACCGCGGCGCCGGGGGGTCTGGGCCGGCCCCGGGTCGGCGTCCTGTCGGTCCAGGGGGCGTTCGCCGAGCATTCGCGGATGCTCGCCGCGACGGGCGCCGAGCCGGTGGACGTGCGGACCCCCGGGGCCCTGGAGGGGCTCGACGCCATCGTGCTGCCGGGCGGCGAGAGCACCACGCTCGGCCTGGTCGCGAAGCATTCCGGGCTGCTCGGGGCGCTGCGCGAGGCGATCGCGGGCGGGCTGCCCGCGCTCGGGACGTGCGCGGGGATGATCATGCTCGCGCGCGGCACCACCGGCGGCGCGCAGCCGCTGGTGGGGGGGATGGACGTGGTGGTGCGGCGCAACGCGTTCGGTCGCCAGCGCAATTCGTTCGAGACCACGCTGGAGGTGCCGGCGATGGGGCCGGAGCCCGTGGAGGCGGTGTTCATCCGCGCGCCGTGGATCGAGCGGGCGGGCCCCGGCGTGGAGGTGCTCGCCGAGTACGCCGGCCACCCGGTGGCCGCGCGCGAGGGGATGTTGATGGTGACCGCGTTCCACCCGGAGCTGTCGGGTGAGCGCCGGTTCCACGAGTGGCTGGTCGCGCGGGCCCGCGAGCGGCGCGACGGCGGTGGCGTGACGACGAGGAGGGACCGTGTCCGGGCACAGTAAATGGGCGACGATCAAGCGGAAGAAGGGCGCCGCCGACGCGAAGCGCGGCCAGCTCTTCTCGAAGCTGTCGCGGGCGATCCTCGTGGCGGCGAAGGAGGGCGGGCCCGACCCGGAGTCCAACGCCGCGCTGGCCACCGCGATCCAGAAGGCGCGCGACAACTCGATGCCGAAGGAGAACATCGAGCGCGCGATCCAGCGCGGCGCGGGCGGCGGCGAGGGCGAGTCGTACGAGTCGATCCTCTACGAGGGCTACGCGCCCGGCGGGGTCGCCGTGATCTGCACGATCCTCACCGACAACCGGAACCGCACCGCGAGCGACCTCCGCTTCATCTTCACGAAGAACGGCGGCTCGCTCGGGACGCCCGGCAGCGTCGCGTGGCAGTTCGACCGCAAGGGCGTGGTGATGGTGGACCGCGCCGGCGTCGACGAGGACCAGGTGATGGAGGTCGCGCTGACCGGCGGTGCGGAGGACATCTCCGAGGACGGCGAGCAGTGGCAGATCACCACGGAGCCGGCCGACTTCATGCCGGTGCGCGAGGCGCTGGAGCAGGCCGGGATCGGCTACGTCTCGGCCGAGCTGACGATGGTGCCGAAGACCACCGTGGCGCCGTCGGAGAAGGAGGCGCGTCAGATCCTGCGGCTCATCGACGGGCTCGAGGAGAACGACGACGTGCAGGACGTCTACTCCAACTTCGACATCTCCGAGGAGTTGCTGGAGGCGGTCGCCGGGTAGGCGGGCGCCCGCCGGCTCAGTGCCGGCGGGCGATCACCTCGGCGTAGGCGCCCTCCATGGCGCAGGTGCCGTCGGTGGCGCGGTCGAACCGGGCGATCGTCTCGAGCAGCGCCGCGTCGACCTCGCCCTCGCGGCCGGGGCCGGCCGCCGCGTAGGTCTGCTTCGCGGGGCCGAACGTCTCCCGGAAGGTGTCGACCATCGCCTGCGGCGACGGGAAGCGCTGGAGGAAGCTGCGGGGCCGGACGGTCACGTCGGCGCCGCCGCCGAGGAGCGATCCGGCGCCCTCCGGGGTGCCCCAGCGCCAGGGGGGCGTGAGGCCGGGCGGGGGCGGCGCGAACCGCGCCGTCGCCTGGAAGAAGGCGTCCGCCGAGCTCCCGGGGACCCAGTTGGCGAGCGCGATCAGCCCGCCGGGACGGGTCACCCGGAGCAGCTCGGCGGCGGCGCGCGGCTGGTCGGGCGCGAACTGGACGCCGAAGACGGAGAGGACGACGTCGAACGCGGCGTCCTCGAACGGCAGCGCCTGGGCGTCGCCCTCCACGAAGGTGATGTCCGTCCCCTCCGCCGCGGCCCGCCGCCGGGCCGTCGCGAGGAGGTTGGGGGCGAAGTCGAGGCCCACCACCTCGGTGAACCGGCGCGCCGCGACGAGCGCGACGTTCCCGGTGCCGCACGCGACGTCGAGCACCCGGTCCCCCGGCGCCGGATCGGCGGTCGCCACGAGGTGCTCGGCGACCTCCATGATCGTCAGCGCCACCCGGTTGAACTCACCGGCCGACCACCCGGCGCGCATCCGCGCCGTCACCGCCTCGAAGTCCGGCGCCTCCGCCACGTCGCTCCTCCGGCTCGCCTCCACCGACCCTACCCCCGCGTCCTGGGTTCCGCTCGATCGGAGTTCGGCGTCCGATGAAATGAACGCCGGCGGACGGGAGGAGCCGCTCGGGCCGTCCGGAGGCGCCGGTTGACTGACGGGGTGGACCCGTCTGCGCAGGAGCACCGCGGTGCGCCGCGAACACGCCCGCATGGTGGCGCCGTGGTGATCGGGGTCGACCCCGGTCTCGCGTCGACCGGGTACGCGCTGCTGGCCGGGCCGCCGCAGCGGCCGCGTGCGGTGGCGGTGGGGACGCTGAAGACGTCGCCGCGTCAGCCGCATCCACAGCGTCTGCGCCATCTCCACGACGGGATCGCCGCGCTCATCGGCGAGCACGGGGTGGAGGCGGCAGCGATCGAGTCGTGGTTCATCCACCCGATGAGCCGCTCGGCGATGGCGATGGCGGAGGCCCGCGGCGCGATCATCGTCGCACTGGCCCGCGCCGGCGTGGAGGTCGTCGAGTACTCCCCGAACACCATCAAGCAGTCGGTGACGGGGTCGGGGAGGGCCGACAAGGCCCAGGTGCGGGAGATGGTGCGCCGCCTCACCGGGGCGGAGCCGGAGACGGACCACGCGGCCGACGCCCTGGCCGCGGCGATCTGCCATCTGAGCTCGTCGCCGCTGCGGGGGGCCATCCGCCGAGCGCGCTAGCGTTGGCCGCGTGATCCGCTCCGTCAGGGGACGCGTCCTCGTGCACGAGCCCGAGGGGCCCGTCATCGAGGTCGGGGGCGTCGGGATGCTGGTCCGCGTCTCCGCAACCACCGCCCAGACGCTCCCGGCCGTCGGCGCCGAGGCGTCCCTGCTCACCGTGCTGGTGGTGCGGGAGGAGTCGCTGGACCTCTACGGGTTCGCGACGGGGGAGGAGCGCGCCCTCTTCGAGGCGTTCACCTCCGTCAACGGCGTGGGACCGCGGCTGGGGCTCGCGATCTGCGGAGTCGCCGGCCCGGACGACCTGCGCCTCGCCGTCGCCCGCGGCGACAGCGCCCGCCTGCAGGCGGCAAACGGCGTCGGCAAGCGGACCGCCGAGCGGATCGTCCTGGAGCTGCGCGACCGGCTCGGCTCGCTCAACGGCGCCGGGGGCCCGGCCGTCCCCGGGGAGGCCGACCAGCACATCTCCGCCCGTGACGGGCTCGTGGCCCTCGGCTTCCGGCCGGAGGAGGCGGATGCCGCGCTGGCCGATGCGCCCGCCGGCCTCGACGCGGAGGGCCTCGTCCGCCACGGCCTCTCCGCCCTGAGGCGCAGATGATGGACGAGGAGCGCCTGGCGAGCGGGGAGGACCTCGGGGCGGAGGATGAGCTCGACCGTTCCCTGCGCCCCCGCCGGCTGGTCGACTTCATCGGCCAGGAAGGCGTGAAGCAGCAGCTGTCGATCTTCCTGGAGGCCGCCCGCCAGCGCGGGGAGGCCCTCGACCATGTCCTGCTCGCCGGGCCGCCCGGCCTGGGCAAGACGTCGCTCGCCGGGATCGTCGCGGCCGAGCTGGACGTCGGCTTCCACGTCACCAGCGGGCCGGTGTTGGAGCGTAAGGGCGACCTGGCCGCGGTCCTGACCGCCCTCGAGCCGCATGACGTCCTCTTCATCGACGAGATCCACAGGCTGAACCGGGCGATCGAGGAGGTCCTGTACCCGGCGATGGAGGACTTCCAGCTGGACGT
>OEIU01000920.1_pt1 | contig 22356 bp, 19 predicted proteins | sample 1539221 | NCBI WGS metagenome assembly OEIU01 (sample SAMN03792071, study PRJEB22550) | activated sludge metagenome | feature: wastewater treatment plant; material: activated sludge; isolation source: Wastewater treatment plant of a petroleum refinery complex | place: Argentina: Zarate | collected...
CATGACATACATCCTTCAACTCAAAAGGATGCGGCACCAAACCCGGGGCGCTTCAGGGCTATTTGGGTGTGACCTTCTTCTTCGTGCTTTCGGGTTTCGTTTTAACCTGGTCGGCGTCAAAACGCGTCTCCCAGTCCACGTTCTATTGGCGGCGATTTGCGAGAATCTATCCGTCACATTTTGTCGCGCTGTTGTTGGCCATTCCGGTTTTCTATAGTTTCACGCCGGATGCGGCACCCGACTGGGTGAAGCCCGTAAGTGTCCCCATCCTCGCCCTTTCGTTCGTGTTGCTTCAGGGTTGGTCGCTGACCCCGAACATTCTGTTTTCAGGCAATCCCGCTGCGTGGACGTTGACGTGCGAAGCGTTCTTCTACGCGATCCACCCGTACGTCAGCAAAGTTCTGATGCCACTGGGCAAACGGGGTGCACTGTGGTTTGCGGCAGGGATCATTGGGCTGGCCTTTGCGTATCGTGGCATCGCGCTATTCGTTCCTGAATCCCACTTTGGCGTACTTCCCCCGCCATTGGTACACGTCTCGGAGTTCATCCTTGGGATGTGTGTGGCGTGGGGGTTTCGGCGTGGCTGGCATCCACGAATTCCGGTTTTGTTGGGGTTGGTCTGCATGGTGGCGACACTCCTTGGCATTGTCGGGTTGCCTGCGGTGTTCCCTGGAAGCGTCGTTGCGCACATCGTTACTGGGTTCGGCACCGAAATATTTACTGTGGCCTGCGCTCTCGCGATTGTTGCGATCGCTCAGCGAGCGATCGACGGCCGCCGTTCAGCGTTCGCGTGGCGCGTTCAGGTAAGGCTTGGCGAATGGTCGTACGCGTTCTATTTGGTTCACGCAACGGTGATGTACTCAGCACTCGCGCTCTTTGGTTCTCAGGCGCGATCCTGGACAAACCTTTGGTGGTACGCACTCCTGTTGGGTGTCGCCATCGCGGTTGCCGCAGCACTTCACCACTGGGTGGAGAAGCCGCTGGAAACACGGATGCGCGCGTGGAAAGATAATCGTTCTGGCCCAAAAACACGGGGGCCCCGTGAACCACGAGGCAAGCAGCTGTCAGGGAGCGCAGTGTTGTCGGGGGATGCCGTGCTGTCAGGGGACGCCGCGCCGTCGGAGGACGCCGCGCAGCGGGTGGAGCGAGTATCCGGCTCGGCGCTACCCGATCAGGAAGCGCCCTGAGGCCGGCGCTTGTTACGCGGGATCATCATTACCAAATACCCAGCCGCCAGAGTTCGCAGGGGAGCTTGCCTGTGCAGCAGGAAGAATGGGTTGCGCGGGAGCAACACGGCAAGGGACGCGAAATGTCGCCGCTTTGCCATCAGTTTCGGGAGATCGTCGCCGGGCGAATCAGGATACCCCGGCGAGTCCGCGGTCGCTGCGACGAGAACTTCCTGGTCGATTCGGGAAAGCAATCGGAGTGCCTTCGGTGCAACCCGTAGCAGCCGATTCAATACTTCTGCAAGGGCAGCGTGTTCCTCGCGCGTCCACGGTTTGAGTTGAACTCGAGCAAAGATCGCATCGAAAACATGGATTCGAATTATCTTCACAACAATGGCTAGGCGTGCACTGTCGCTAAGTTCCGCAAACCACGGGGTGTCAATTATTTCGTTGAGAAACCTAAAGTCCTTGTCTATTGTTCGGGAAGCATGGGTGACGCGATCTTCGGCGTCATTGTGGCCCTTATAAGTTGGTCCAAAGCGATCGAAGGCAATCTTCTCCTTAGAAAACCACATCCTTGTGACGTACGCGAGGTCTTCACCCGACTCCAGGCCCTCAGTGAACCGCAATTGTCCAAATGCCTCCCGCGAGATGATTCCCAGAGGCGCACTGCGGTAGGCGAGTCGATCTTTAACCGGATTCAACACCCCGGATTTCAGAATACGGATCGGTGGCGAGGATTCAAAGCCGCGCCCTACGTAATAAATCCTGGCGATGACCATTGCGGCATCGACTTTTCGCTGAAGCGCCAGCCAGGAATCGATGGCACCCGCTTCCAAGGAATCGTCGGACCCCAGTACCGCGAAGAACGGAGCAGTGGAACTTGCAATTCCGAAATTGAACGGCCCGGCGGGACTGTGAATTCCGTCGCGGAATTCAAGGAGTTTCACTCGTGGGTCTGATGCCCACTGCCCAAGTTGGTTGGTGATCTCGTCGGGCGCTATGTTGTGCGCGACAACCCACACGTTGATTGCGGCAGCGTTGTGGTCGAGAATCGAGGCAACCGCTCGCGCAATGGGTCGGGTTTCGGTGTGCACCGCAATAATGACATCAACGAGCGGTTCCATTATTCCTCAAATTCTACAAGACACGATCCAACGGAATTACCGACTCACTTCTATCCAGTGCGTCCGGAGCACTCGAGAGCTCATCTCTCCAGAGTGCACCGCGTCGACAAACACCGGTCCGGCCTGCGCCAGTTGCGACATTCGACCTGGGTCGGCGATGAGCGCGGAAATGACCTCGCCAATATTATCTGGCACGGCTTCCACGATGGGCAGGTGGAGTCCCGTCAGTGTGTGAATCGTGTCACGCACGTCGGGCAGCACGTGGCCAAGGACTACCCGCCCGGCAGCCATCGCCTCGCACGCCGCCACACCGTAGGAACCGACGCGAAATTGGTCAAGCACGATATCGGCCGTAGTGATCTTCTCCGGCATCTGGGCCGCCGCGATGCCAGCAAGAAGGCGATATTCAATCGTGCCTGCTCGCTCAAGCGCTCGCAACGGCCCGTCAATCAAATGGGTTCCTTTGCCCTCACCACTGCTGGGGATGTGCGCAACAATTGGTCGCGAGTCGGCAGAGGGCACCCGATCCGAGTGCCAGAGCGAACTGTCGACGACGACGGGACACCATTGCGCGTAGGGTACATCGCTCAGCAAGTCCGGCGTTGAAACGAATACTGGGCGGTCCATTCTCCTTAGCAACTCGAGATTGCGATCTGCGTCTTCCTGTAGCGCGGCCGTCAGTTTCGAGTCGTCAGCAAACGGTGACCACCGAGTGCGCGCAATGTTTGCCCGAGGGGATCGGGCATCAGTGCCGTGGCTGAGAAAAGCTACCGATACTCCGCGGCGCTCGAGCTCGACTGCTTCTCGGGCCACATCGCGACCGAACATGCTTCCAAATAATGGTCGTTCGGCCTCGAACAGGACATGAGTAAATTCACTGACCGCATCAAGCTCCGAACCCTGCCAGGCTGAGGAGTGGTTGTAGAAGGCGAGCGGAACCGCAGTATCTGCGGGGAAGTTGTAACCACCGGGCAACTTGACTTCCATGTTCCTGGCACCGATGCGGGGGCTCGATTTTTCCAGTGCACGGGCCCAAAGATAACCCTGAGCGGCGTAGTTCGTTGGGCCAATGTAGACCCTCACCTGTGTGCTGGGAACGTTGGTTGCCTGAGGCGGGCGGGCGGACCGCCCTCCGCCGAGTAAAGATGATGCCAGTCGCCCGATGAGACCGTCGGGATTCTTCGCGGCCGACGTGACCAGCGAATTAACCCAGTCAGGAAGTTTGGCACGATTCCTCACGATTCGGTCCGCGACATTCGTGGCCAACCCCGTGAGAATCTTCACCGGGTGCCAGCCCTGGTGGCATTCGTGGCTTCCGCGATATCCACGATTTTCGAGGCGACGGCGTGCAGGGAATGTCTGGCCTGCGTCCAGTTGCTGAGTTCCTGTCGCTCGGTTGTTGACAGCGGGTTGTCCGCGAAGTCGAGGAGAGCACGGTATATTGCTCCGATCTCGTAGGGTACGGCTGCTCCGCTGCGCTGTGACTGATTCGCATTCTCCAGGAAACCAGCAGTTGGACCGGGCCCAGTGAAGATGACGGGGGATCCCGCGGCAAGAGAAGAGTATGCCTTCGATGTGAACGCGTAGTCGTACCCGACGCCGGGCTTGAGGCTGGCGAGAGAAGCGATAGCAGACGAAAGCATCGGGGACAGCCGCGCCGCGGAAACGGGGGAGTGGAACTCGACCCCATTCACCCCGAGTTCTCGAACTCTGCGCTCCAGGTTCGCACGTTCGGTTCCATTCCCAACAAACAGCAAACGGCAGCCGGGCCGGTGCTCAGCGAAGCGGGCAAAAGCGTCTATGAAGACTTCGGCACCATGCAAGTCAGAATAGGTTCCGGCATAAATGAAATAGGGAGACTCGACTGGGTCAAGCGATTTTGGATAGGCGAACACGCGCGTATCTGCACCGAAACCCGTAACGGCAACGGGCGTATTAATTCCCAGCTCCTTGAGTCGACTTGCCACGCCGGAGGAAATCGTTACCGCGTGGGTCGCCCCTCGTATTGCAAATTTCTCGACGCAACGGAGCAAGAAAAGGACCACCTTTGACGAAGTTGCGGTGACGGCGGCATCCGACCAAATGTCTGCTACATCATAGATGTAGGGTCGGCGAAGCAGCGCTGTGGCAACCCTCACTATTGCCCCTGTCGTAGGCGGTGGTTCCACTAGATAGAGGTCGGCTCTCCGCTGAAACAAGAGTCGCACGCAAAGCGGCAGGTCAAAACTTAGGTATTGGAGATAGCCGCGAACGTAGCCACTTCTATCGCGCAGAACTGGAGCGCGACGGACGCGCACACCCGGCGGGTCGCTGTATATCGCGCCCGCGGTCGGCTTCGTCGTCAGTACCGTGACCTCGTGCCCTCGCTCGTTGAATTCTCGCGCAAGCTCCTCCAGCGCAGCAGATGCGGCGGAAGGTTCAGGGGAATAGATTCTGCTCACAATTGAAATGCGCATTGATGTGGGCCACTACACCGTCAGGAAAAATTGCTCGAGTACTCGCCGTGAAAACCGCCCATCGTGCATCGTGTCAACGAATGTGGGACCGTTTGCAGCGATCGCTGCATAATATTCTCGTCTCAATGCAATGTCGCGCAGTACTTCTTCAAGAGAGTCAATGGTGGCTTCGACGATAGGCAGCTCTTGCCCGGACTGATTGGCCACGACGTCGCGCACCTGGTTGCTCACGTGCGAGACGACCAACCGACCGGCCGCCATCGCTTCGCACGCGGCAACACCGTAATCGCCGACCCGGAACTGGTCGAGGACAATGTCCGCGGCAGCCACGAGCCCGGGCATTTCCGCCTGCTGTCGGCCCAGTACGTGAACGTATTCGATGACGCCATCATCGTTCAGACGGCGCATTGCGTCATCGATCAATATCGATCCCTTCTGCAGAGGATGCGATGGTACGTGCATTACTCGGAGTCGTTCACGTTGCAGCGCCGGCTCGGTGGTCCGCCACAGTGACGCATCAATAACGACCGGTAGCAGGTGAGCGTAGGGCACGTCGAGCAGAAGACCAGCGGTAGAGACGAATGTCGGCGCTCCAACATCGTCCAGAAGTTGGCGATTCTTCTTCACCTCTTTTTCAAGTGTAGGGATCGAGGTCCAGCTGTCATCGGAGAAGTACGACCAGGGTTCACGTGCTCGGTGAGCGCTTGGCAGGCGAATGTCAGTGCCGTGGCACACCATGCCGACCTTCACACCGCCAGCTCTGAGAACATCAACCTGGCGCTTGACATTGTGGTTGTACATTCCGCCAAGCACTGGAAACTGCGCCTCAAACATCACGTGGGTGTAGTCGTCAACGAGCGCATTCAGAAGGTCACGCTGCCAGCGGCGGGAATGCGTCATGGTGCGCCACGGAACCGTGTAGTCCGCATCGTAGCGAAATACATTGTTTTCCGAGGAGACGAGGTTGAGCGCACGAATCTCCGAGTTCTTCTCAACAGCGCGGGCCCACTTGTACCCTTGTCCGGCATAGTTCACTGGCCCGATGAACAGTCGAATCGGGGTATCGAGAGGCAGCGTCGGTGGCGAAGGAATTGCGACACCCTGCATCCGATCAACGGAACTCGCCACCAAATCCCGCACAGGTTTGGGCAGGGCCTCCCAGACGACCTTAACTGGGGTGTGCACCGGGCGGTCAACTCTCTCTCTCGAGTTACAAACGGTTTTCGTCCAGCCACTTGCTCATCAGGACAGATGCACTCAGCCGGCCGTCATGGACATTGCGAATGAAATCCTGACTCTTTTCGCCAATTGTCTTCACTAGTGTTCGCTCACTGGCAAGTCTTCGCAGGACTCGTTCCAGAGTATCAGGAGTGGCTTCGACGATCGGAAGCCGATGCCCGGCGATGTCTTCGACGGATTGCCTCACTTCGTCGATCACGTGACCGATGACCAGGCACCCCGAAGCCATCGCCTCACAGGCGGCGACGCCATAGGACCCAGCACGGAACTGATCGAGGACGATGTCGGCATCAGCGAACACTGCGGGCATTTGCGCGCTATGAACTCCTGTTACCAATCGAAATTGGATGATGCCTTCGTCCTGTAGTTTTTCAAGAATTGGCAAGATCAAGTTCGTACCCTTGAGTGCCGACACGGAAGGTGTGTGCGCCACTCGAAGTGGCCGATCTGGCGGCACCGTCTCGCTTCGTGGGGACGACCACTGTTCGGGGTTGACGACCACCGGACACCAGGTTGCGGCCGGGACATCGGCCAGAAGATCCGGCGTCGAAACGAAGACGGGAAGGCCGAATCTGTCCAGCAGCTCTTTGTGACGCTTCGCGAGGCTTTCAAGCCGAGGCACGTAAACAGAGGGTTCACGATAGGTAGACCATGGGGTCGCCGAAATATGACGACTCGGCAACCGGATATCGGTTCCATGGCACATGAAGGCAACACTTACGTCGCTCTTCAACAGCGCATCGATCTGGCGACCAACGTCTCGACCCAATAGTCGCCCGAACGGGGGTTCCTCTGCTTCGACGAGCACGTGAGTGGCAGTACGTGCTGCCAGGAATTGCCTCTGCTGCCAACGACGGTCATTCTGGTAGACGGCTACGGGCACGACAAGGTCGGCGGGGAAATCAAAGCCGCCAGGAACATCGATGGCCATATTGCGGACAGCAATTGAGGGAACCCGCTGTTCCAGGGCGCGCGCCCATTCTCGAGCCTGACCCGAGTAATTTACCGGTGCGATGAGAAGGCGCTTCTGTGAATCAGGGAAGGTCGTCACCGGGTATTGAACGCAGGAATCTGGCCGCCCGAGCCGCAGAGCCGCAATGCGCCCCAGCAAGCCCATCGGGTGGTCCGCTATGTGATCGATCACTGAGTTGACCCACCGCGGCAACCGATTGCGGTCAGCGAGCCTCTGCCTGAGTCGCCTGATCAATTCACGTGACTCCTGCTCGCTTGAGTGCCACGCACGCGTCACGCCGTTGATTTTTCAGAGGACAGCCCAGGAGCTTTCACCGTAGATCGCAACCCTGCCTCTTCTGCCAGACCTGCGAGCGAAACCTGCTCGGCAAACGCGGGCAACGCCTTAGCCAACTCTGAGAATGTCCCTTTGCCGATGATTCGCCCGTCTTCAAGGTAACAAACCTGGTCGTAATCCTTAATGGTCGATAGCCGATGCGCGACGGTAATGAGAGTCACTTCACCGCGCAAATTACGAATCGAGTGCGTGATGTTGTCTTCGGTCTTCGTGTCCAGGGAGCTCGTGGCTTCGTCAAGCACCAGAACCAGAGGGTCGGAGTAGAGTGCGCGTGCAATGCCGAGTCGTTGCTGCTGACCACCGGAGAGAGAGAATCCACGCTCACCAATGCGTTCATCGATCCCGTTGGTTCGCGACCCGACCAGAGATGTGAGCTTTGCTTTCTCGAGAGCGTCGATGACTCTGGCGCGGTCGAAATTGTTGTCCCAGGTGAGGGCAACGTTTTGCGCAATCGATCCGTCGAACAACGCGACGCGTTGCGGGACGTATCCGACTCGGTCTCGCCAGGCCCGAATAACATCGGTCAACGGCAGTCCATCAATGCTGATTTCCCCGCCTGTGGGAACACTGAGGCCGAGGATCAGGTCAATGAGGGTGGACTTTCCGGCACCGGACGGACCTACGATACCCAGCGAACTCCCCAACGGGATGTCAAGGTCCAGCCCCTTCAACACGTCGTCACTCGCGCGCGGATAGCGAAAGGTGACCGTGGAGAGTCGGAGCAATTTCGGGTCTTTCGGTAAGACCCCGGCATCCACAGTTGACGTCATCGACGACACATTCTTTTCGGCACTGATCAGATCGTGAATCACATCAGTCGCGGTGGGGATTGACGCCGTGGACTGCACAATATTTGCCTGGATTGACGTGATCGCAGGGATAAGTCGAAATCCTGTTGCGGCAAAAAGCGCCACGGCTGCAGCGGCGCCCTGCACGCCGGACGTGAGGAATGATGCCGTGCCGATGAGAAGGAACCCCCCGATGAGTGCGGCCTCGAAGGCATAGACCGGAATGATCTGCAGGAAAGAACCGTTTCGGCGTGCACGCACCGAATGTATTCTGCTCTCGGTCACGACATCCGAGATCTGGTCGAGGCGGTTTCGCAGACTAAGTTCCTTGAGCGCATCGACCATTTCCGTCATAAGGATTGCTACCCGGTAGCTGAAGTCGCGGTTCACCTGACCCGCTTCGAGCGAACGCTTGATGACAACTTTGTTTACGATCAAGGCGACGAGTGACAGGTAGCTCAAGGCGATAATGGCGGTAACCGGATCGGCGATCACAAGCACACTCAGGATGAGCACGAAAGTCGCGATTGCACTCGGGATCATTGTGAGGGGAAGTATGAAACCAGCAACGGTCGCCGCAATTCCGGCATCTGCGATCCTGGTAATTTCGGCAACACTTCTTTTCGACCGCTCCTCCCAACTGGAATGGATGTAGGCGCTAAAAAGGCGCTGGCCGATTTGTAGCTCGTACTTCGCGAATTGTTTGGTGGCGACCCAGTGCATGGCGACGGCCGACGCGCTCTTGGCGATAATCAATGCGCAGGCAACGATGATCAGCAAGGGTGCGGCAGAAGGTGGAAATTTGCCGAAAACGGGCAGTGAAATTGAGCTGCCACTGATCGCGGGCGTAATGGTAAAGGCAAGAAGTGCCATTGCGGCGACATCGAGAAGCGTGAGCGCACTCGTCATGACCATGTACCAGACGAAAAATTTCCGGGCACCCGCGGGCAGCAAGGGCATCAAGGCACCGAGCGTCGACCGTATTCGTTTCATTTGCGAGTCAGACTATCAGCGACAACACCCGCTGATTCCGCAGGTCGGGCCTTGTCGCAGTCCATATACCCTGTTCTGAAGGACATAGGGCGCAAATTGAATCCGGCTATGCTCAAGTGGGGCTAGTGGATAGAGGGAAGCTAGAAAAATGAGACCCGAAAGAAAGGCTACCGATGACTAAGGAGGATGCCCTCAAGGCTGCGTTCGTTGCAGGTTTAGGTATCGACCCCAATAGCGACTTCGACTCATTGACGTATCGCGGCATTGACGAATGGGATTCGGTCGCTCACATGCAACTCATCAGCGAGATCGAGGATGCCTTTGGGGTGATGCTGGAGACCGAAGATGTCCTCGGGCTGAGCAGCTATCAGGCGGCAAAGGAGATCCTCAAGAAGTATGGGGTCGATGCGTGAGTTTGATTGACTTGAGTGGGAAAGTTGCGTTGGTATCGGGTTCATCCAGAGGAATTGGGTGGAGTGCGGCCGAACTTCTTGCCTCGAACGGTGCAACCGTTGTAATTCACGGGAACTCTGACAGTTCAATAATTGATGCCCGCGCCGCCGAACTGAGAGATCGTTTCGGGGGTGAGCACTCCGGCTTTCAAGCGGATGTTCGCGACCCGAACCAAATTCGTGGCGTGGCACGAAGCGTCTTTGCGAAATTCAAACGTCTGGACATCCTCATAAACAATGCAGGAATCCTTGACGATGCCTTAATTGGCATGATTTCGGATGATGCGATTGCGAAGACCTTTGAGGTTAATACACTTGCCGCAATTCATTTCCTTCAGGCAGGTGCGCGCCTAATGAAACGTCACCACGGCGGTTCAATCGTCAACGTCTCGTCAATAGTGGGGATCGAAGGAAACCCTGGTCAAATTGTCTACTCATCTTCAAAAGCTGCACTAGTTGGACTTACAAAGTCGGCAGCGAAGGAACTGGCGCCCGCACAGATACGCGTCAACGCCATTGCGCCAGGATTCATCGACACCCAAATGGCACGACAGCTCCCAGAGGCGATCTTTGCGGAACGAGTCGCATCCATCGGCATGGGACGAATAGGAACGGCAGAAGATATTGCGAAAGTAATTCTGTTTCTGTCGAGTGACCTGTCCAGTTACGTGACCGGTCAGATAATTGGCGTGAATGGCGGAATGATCATCTGATGCATCTACCCTTTCTGGGCCAGCGAGGCTCGAATATTGCCCTAGTAGACTCTGCATCGGGACGTCAATGGACCTATGACGAACTCGATGAGGAGGTATCACTCCGGGCCGAGGCGCTCAGCACCGGCGGGGGCGTCGTCGTACTTCTCTGCATGAACCGAGTCGAAACGGTCTTCGGCTATCTTGCAGCTCTAACGGCGGGACTCGCCGTAATTCCGCTCGATGCGGGCATCGACCCAGCAAGGCTCAAGTACATTCTGGACACGTACTCCCCGGAATGGGTGTTGGGCTCGCCTGCGGGGTCCCAATATGAGAATTTCGCGCAGTTTGACGTGAGTCGATTTCGAAATGTGGCGATCGAGAAACTCCCGCCCACGTGCCCAGATCTGGCAATTCTTCTCTCCACGTCGGGCTCCACGGGTAGCCCGAAGATGGTGCGATTGACGGCGGCAAACATCAGTGCAAATACGGAGAGCATTAGCGCGAGCCTGCGGTTGTCGGAACATGACCGCGCCATAACAACGATGCCCCTCCATTACAGCTATGGCCTGTCGGTCCTCAACACCCATCTTGCCGCCGGCGCATCGGTGGTGATCAGCCAGGCGAGCGTTGTTGACACGGAGTTCTGGGATGCCGTCGACAAGTATTCTGTAACTTCGTTTGCTGGGGTTCCCTACACTTTTGCGATGCTGAAGCGGCTGCGGTATTCGCCGGCAAAGACCCCTTCGGTGAAAAAAGTAACGCAGGCGGGTGGACGGCTTGACCCCGACAGCATCACTTACTTCAATACATTATTCGATGAACAGGGCATCGAGTTTTTCATCATGTATGGACAGACCGAAGCGGGTCCACGCATTTCCTGTCTGCCCCCGGAACGGCTGGCCGACAAGCTTGGGTCGGCTGGAATTGTCATGAGTGGCGGGCAAATTCACATTGGTGAGTTGGGCAATCGCGGCGCTGTGAATGACCCCGGCGAAGTCATCTACGTTGGGCCCAACGTTATGCTCGGCTATGCCAACTCGCGCTTGGACCTGACCTGTGAAGACAGCAACAAGGGTGTGCTTCACACCGGGGATATTGGGTACCTTGACGACGAAGGTTTTCTCTTCATCACCGGTCGACTCAAGCGCATTGCCAAACTTTTTGGGGCCAGGGTTAGCCTGGACGAGGTTGAGGCGTTGTTGTCAAGCCTCGGTCCTGTAGCAGCGGTCGGAGGGGAGGACAAGCTTCACGTTCATCACCAATGCCTTGATCAGGAGAACGTCACAACGGCGCGCAAAGACCTTTCTCTGAAACTGCATGTACCGTTGGCGGCTGTGCTCATGCACTCCGAAACAGATTTTCCGGTATTGCCAAACGGCAAAGTCGACTATAGAACTCTCACGGAGAGACATTCCCCAAAGGAGTAATGGTGATTTTCGACGAATTGACTGCCCTCCCGCAATTCTCACTCAGGCAGCCAGACAAGGAAGATCTGCTCGAGTCGGCACTGCAGGAACTGACGGAGTTCCACAAAGAGCATTCGCCCGAATATCGCAGAATGTTGGCAACTCATCCGGCACCACCTGGCACCGGTCTGGCTCGGATTCCATTCGTTCCGGTAAACATCTTCAAGCAACATCTCATTCGAAGTGTCCCCGAGTCTGAGGTGTTCAAGATCATGACATCAAGCGGAACCACCGGGCAACAGGTCAGTCGCATTGTGCTTGACCGTGAAACGGCGGCACGCCAATCCACGGCTCTCACAAAGATCATGACTCACGTGCTCGGCCCGAAGCGGCTGCCGATGATCATTGTTGACACACCCAACGTTGTGAAGGATCGAAAGCAATTCAGCGCCCGCGGCGCTGGCGTGCTGGGGATGATCCCCTACGGAAGGCACCACCATTATGCACTTGACGACGACATGGCGCTCGATGTAGAAGGATTGATTGCCTACCTCTCCGCACACGAAGGTGAGCAATTGCTCATTTTTGGATTTACGTTCATGGTCTGGAAATATTTCTATCAGAGGGTGCGCGACTTGGGTCTGGATTTGAGTAACGCGGTTTTGATCCACAGTGGCGGGTGGAAGAAGCTGCTTGACGAGGCGGTCGACAATTCCGAATTTAGAGACTCTCTTCAACGAGACACCGGTCTTAGCCGGGTCCACAACTTTTACGGAATGGTCGAACAAGTGGGGTCCATCTTCCTTGAGGCGGACGACGGGTATCTGAGACCACCCAACTATGCCGACGTGATAATTCGCGATCCGCACACGTGGGCGCCGATGCCATTCGGCGAGGTCGGTGTCATCCAGGTGCTCAGTGTGCTCCCGAAGAGCTACCCCGGTCATTCAATTCTTACCGAGGATCTCGGGATTGTGCACGGCATAGCTGGCCCCGAACGCGGTTGGGCGGGACACCGACTCGAAGTAATCGGGCGGGTGCCGAAAGCCGAACTTCGGGGCTGCAGCGATACCCACGCAGAAGAGGCACAGTTGGTCTCGTCATGATGCACGCGAAGGTCAAGAACACCGCTGACGCACAAGGAGTGCCAAAATCCATGGTGCAACTCAGTGTCCCGCGGGGGCAGGACCGTGAACTTTCTGAGGTGATTGACGGAGTTGTTCACTCTGAGATGCTGCTGCCGTTCGACGACATCCTGATTGATTTTTGTGCAGAGTCCTCCCGCACGCTTGCCAAACGCGCACGGGGCTTCAGCGAGCTTCAGGCACTTGCGTTCTGGATGCGTCGAGCCGAACTGATGCGCATGCGCGAAGACTTCCGCGGCCTGGCGACGGAGCGCACGGTTCTCATGCCCCGCGGACTTGTCGTGCACATCCCCCCGGCCAACGTGGACACCATCTTCATTTACTCTTGGCTGTTGTCTCTCCTGTGCGGAAATAGCAATATTGTTCGGCTTTCCAGTCGCGCTACGGAACAGACGGAACTCATGATCGATGTCATCAACGAGCTTGGCGGGAACGCACGTTTTTCTCGCGTCGCGGGTTCAACCGCGATGGTCAAATACGGTCACGATGACGCCATCACCGCACAACTTTCAGCGCGCGCGGATCTTCGGGTCATCTGGGGCGGTGACGGTACAGTACAAAACATCCGTCGATCCCCATTGAGTCCCCATGCTACTGACCTCACGTTTCCGGATCGGGTATCGCTGGCGGCATTGAATGCCGCCAACGCGGACGCACTTGGGGAAGACGAGCTTCGCGATGTGGCAGCGCGCTTTTACAACGACGCTTACTGGTTTGACCAAATGGGTTGTTCGAGCCCTCGGATGGTTGTCTGGGTTGGTGAGGAAGGCATCGCGAAACGATCTTCCGCGCGATTCTTCCAGGCCCTATATGACGTCACCGTGAGCAAAGGATTGCGTGTCGAGACAAGTGCGGCACTGTCGAAAATGACCTACGGATTCAGCGTTCCGATCACCCAAAATGTCGGCCAGGTGCAGAGCTTTGGCAATCAGGTGCTGGTGATAGAAAACGACGATCTTGAGCAAATGCCGACCGGATTCGTTGGGTCGGGAACGTTTCATAGCACAGTCGTGGGATCGCTTTCTGAAATCGCGCCAATGATTACGAGGAGATATCAAACCCTGAGCCATTTCGGGTTCACCTCGGAGGAGCTTCACGAATTGATTGGCAGGTTGGCCGGGCGTGGTGTGGACCGTCTTGTCCCGATCGGTCAGGCCCTAACCTTCAATCGTTTCTGGGATGGGAATGACCTATTTCAGGCACTTACCCGATACGTGTACGTCGACAACAGCCAGTCGTGAACCTCAGCGGTCGAGTTCCATTGGGGGTGGGAATTGATATTGAAGACGTCGCGCGGTGGCGAAAACCCAATATTCGCTGGCAGGCGTTGTTTACGGAGGACGAGCTGGCCTACTGTCGTGGCAAGGGAGATCCAGCGCTCCACTTCGCGGGCTTTTGGTGCTTAAAGGAGGCGGTGTTCAAAGCGGCGGGAAGTGCGCTGGACATTACTTTGCGCGACATCATCATCACCCATCGCGCCGACGGTACGCCGCGAATTGAACTTCGAGGGCAGGATGAATCCCTTGATGATCGATTGTTGGTGAGCGTGTCACACAGCCCCAATTCAGCGGTGGCGATCGCGATCTTTCTTGACGGAGAGAGCTTTCATTGAGCCAGCACCGAACCCAGCCTCGACTCGACTCCACGAGTGAGGCGACGGCCAGCATGGCCGGTATCATGGGGCGCATGCCAAAAACGGGGCCATTGGCCCAAGAAGTTGCGCAAAGCTTGGGTGCCGTACTTTACGGACAGGATCAGCAAATTACCGGGGTCGCACCGCTTAACGCGGCAAAGCGGGGCGCACTGAGCTTTGTGCTCGATCCCGACAAGCATTCTGACGCTGTAGCCGCCGCGATTGTTGAGGGGGCGGTATTGCTCTTCCCAACTGGGCATCCGGTGCCGGAGCTCGGCGAGGCCACGGCTATTGCGGTCGAGAATCCTCGCGCGGCGTTCGCGGCGGTCACTCGGGACTATTTTGTGCCGCCGGTGCCGGCGGGCATTGCAGCGACCGCTGTCATTGACGACACCGCAATTGTCGCGTCATCTGCGCATGTTGGGCAGTTCACGGTGATTGGGCCCGACGTCGTCATTGGGGAGAACGTCGAGATAAGGAATCATGTCGTTATTGCTGCGGATGTCCGCATAGGGCACGGCAGTCTGATCAAGAGTCACGCAGTCATCGGGGAGGAAGGGCTGGGAATCGACAAGGATCCGGCCGGCAACAACATCCGGCTTCCTCATCTCGGGTCCGTCGTTCTCGGTGATTTCACCGAAGTTGGATCTTTCACGACAGTATGTTCCGGAACCATTGTGCCCACCGTGGTCGGGAACTACACAAAGATCGACGATCACGTCCACATTGCGCACAACGTACAGATTGGCAGGAACGTTATCGTCACGGCCAACGCTGAGATCGCTGGCAGCGTGGTTATCGGCGATGAAGCGTGGATCGGTCCGAACTCAACTGTGCTCCAGGGTCTCGCCATCGGGGCGCGGGCGCTTGTGGGAATCGGAGCCGTCATTACGAAATCAGTTGGTGACGATGAAGTACATTTTGGAAATCCCGCACGGAGAGTCCCACCGTCACCGCCAACCGCTCAATAATTTTCTGCGGGTACAGTCTCAAACCACCAAAACGGATGAGTGAGCACCTGAAAAAGTGGCGCCTTGTCAACCCAAAGCCCAAAATGCCCCTCACGCCAGTGGCCGCTGCTATCGCTGAGATATTTCATAGTCGGGGTAGTGAATCTTGCCTCATAGGCGTGGTACCGGACTGTTTCTGACCAGCGTTCGCGCAGTTGGTCCGCGAAACTGACGCCGCCCATCCTCGCGGGCTCGTGGGAACTGAACCCTGTGAGGCTTCGACCTGTTGCCATTTCAAAGACGGCTCGCTGGCGATCCGCCCAGTCATCGTCGTCTCCCCCGAGAACGTCCCGAAAACCGCCCTCGAGATGAAGCCCAACTTCGTGACCGAGGCCTTCTATTTCCACGATCGCCTTGAGTGAAGGCAGGCTTAACAAGTTATAGCCGAGCGCGTGCACTCGGAGGAAGAATGCTGAGGAACAGCCAGCTTGAGCGTCAAGCCTGGCGACTCGCAACGCTAGTTCGATGCTGTTATCAATATCGTGGCGCAGAATCATGTGCTTCGCCTGCGGGTTGTCCAGGTAAGCGGTGAAACCCGTCACCGCATATCCGGCGTCGGTGAAAGCGTGCAGGGAGTTTGAGTAATCGCGGAAGGAGAAGCCGAGATCATCTGGGCTCGAGAATTGCATGAAGTCAGCTTCTTTCATATTCTTGGCCGCTCACTATCGGTTTCCGGGCAAATTTCGAGCAACTTCGGTGGGGTGGCCTCCAACCATATCCGTTAGTCCAGTTTGAGTCGATGCTCAAGACCATCGAGCGCGAGCTCTTCCGCGATACGCACGACATCGGTACCCTCCTTAAGGGTGACAATGCCCAAATCCCCGTGCGAAAGTACCGCGTCGCGAAAGGCCTCGTGTTCAGCGAGCAGTGGCTCTTTCTTGACGAGCGCAAAGGTCGTAATGTCCCCTTCAGCGACGCCGCGGAATGATGCAACGCTTTCCCAGGGGCTGCCTACAACGCCGTTTTGATAGTGGGTCAGATCAGCCGAAAGCGTGTCAACGACGAGAGCGCCCAACTCACCGGTAATGATCGTGGTTCGCTCCTTAAACGGAGTAAGCCAGTTCACCGTGTGAGAGGCGATCGTTCCCTTGCTCAGCGTTCCGACGGCGACCAGCATGTCTTCGTGTGCGCGGCCACTGCGATGTGCTGTGCGGGCGTTGATGCTCACGTATTCCTGCTGGCTCACCCACGCGGTGAGGTCAATGTCGTGGGATGCAAGATCCTTAATGACGCCCACATCGGCTATGCGGCCAGGGAACGGGCCCTGCCGCCGGGTGGCAATCTGGTAGATGTCGCCAATCAGCCCATCGGCGATGCGCTGACGTGCTGACTGGAGTGCCGGATTGTAACGCTCAATATGTCCGACCCCGCCAACGAGCCCCTTCTCGGCGAACAAGTCAGTGAGCGTGATGGCATCCGCGGTGGTCGACGCAACTGGTTTTTCAATGAGAGCGTGAATGCCACGCTCGGCAAGAATAGTGCCGATCTCAAGGTGGTAAATGGTGGGGGCTGAGACAACGCAGTAGTCGAATCCCATGTCAAGGAATTCGTCGAGGTCTTTGACAATGGGCTTTCCTTCGATTGTCTTTCCGACCGTGTCTGCGGGATCATAGACGCCCTTAAACTCCACACCCTCAAGTTGGTTGAGCACCCTGCTGTGATGCTTGCCCATGACGCCAAGGCCGAGTACGCCCGCTCTCAGCGACATTAGCGTCCCGCATTCGCCACGGCGTTGACCGAGTCAACCACCGTTGCCAATTCATCGGAGGTGAGATCCGGGTAGACCGGGAGGGAGAGCACTTGCCTGGCCGCGAGTTCTGAATTCGGGAGATCCAAATCAAGCTGGAATGACGGAAGCCGATGGATTGGTGTGGGGTAGTAGACGCCTGTCCCGACGCCGCGGGCGGCAAGTTGCCTGGCAAATTCGTCTCGATCGTGATCCACGACCCGCACCGTGTATTGATGGTAGACGTGGACCGAACCGGGGGTCGTCGGAGGGGTAACGACGCCAGTGAGGTGTGCTGTGAGGAAATCGGCGTTCGCCTGGCGTTTCGCCGTCCACCCCGCGAGCTTGGTGAGCTGAACTCTGCCAATCGCGGCGTGGATGTCCGTCATCCGGCTGTTAAATCCGATTACTTCGTTTTCATAGCGGCGTTCCATACCCTGGTTGCGAAGCATGCGCGCCATTCGCGCGACTTCGTCGGAGGCGGTTGTGATCATTCCTCCTTCACCCGAGGTCATGTTTTTGGTGGGGTAAAAGGAAAACGAGCCCGCGATGCCCCACGCCCCAACGGGTATGCCGTTCACCGATGCGGAATGTGCCTGTGCCGCGTCTTCGAACAGCAGGAGACCATGCTTTTGCGCGATGTCCTTCAGCGCCACGAGGTTGGCGGGATGCCCGTACAGATGCACGGGCATAATTCCTGCCGTGCGCGGTGTAATCGCAGCTTCCACCGCAGCAGGATCGATCGCGAAGAAATCTGGCTCGATGTCGACGAAGACGGGTGTTGCTCCCGCCAATGCAACGGCATTGGCGGTTGCGGCGGAACTAAAACAAGGAACGATGATTTCGGCCTCCTTACCGATTCCCGCGGCCAAAAATGCCAGGTGGAGTGCAGAAGTACCGGAATTGACAGCGATGGACTGAAACCCATCGACGAGTTCAGAGAACTCCGTTTCAAACGCCGCGACCTCCGGCCCCTGCGCTAGCATTCCCGAACGCAGTACGCGATCGACGGCTTCCCGTTCTTCTTCACCAATGTTCGGCCTGGCCGGTGGAATCATGTATCTGTTACCTCCAACAATCGTTCGGATGTTACTTCGTGGTAGCGGGCTCCGGTCTTCGGGCAGATCCACAGGCCGGACGTTTCTTTCTTCAGCGGATGGCCAGCCTTGCCGACCCACCCCACCCGTCGAGCAGGGCTGCCCACGACGAGGGCGAAATCGGGAACGTCCTTCACCACGACTGAGCCAGCACCGACGAGCGCCCAACGCCCGATAACGATTGGTGCCACACAGGTACTGCTCGCGCCGATGGAGGCGCCTTCGAGGATCTCTACCCCCACCGGGTGCCAGTCGTCCGAGCTCTTTGGGCTGCCGTCGTCGTTGATGGCACGCGGAAAATGGTCGTTTGTGAGTACCACTGCCGGCCCAATGAATACGCCGTGACCAAGTCGTGCCGGCTCATAGATGAGGGCATAATTCTGGACCTTACAGTTGTCTCCCAAGACAACGCCGGTGCCAATGTAAGCGCCACGCCCAATAATGCAATTTTCGCCCAGAACGGCACCTTCCCGCACCTGTGCATAGTGCCAGACCTTCGACCCCTCCGAGATTGTTGCAGTAGAGGCGACATCCGCGGTCTCATTTATGTAGCCCGTGGCTGCGGTCATAGTCTCTCCAAGCGTGGGTGGAAATAATCGTACCGGACGAGCGACCCCCGGTTTCTCGCCGTATCAGCCGCCAGACGCAGGAACACGGTCATTCCTTTGGCGAATCGCTAGTGCTTTCCTTCATGATAATTGCATGCCCAGAAGGTAAGCTTGCCGCAGACTATCGTCGGGAAGACGTGTGCTCGGGGGTAGACCAGCACACGGAACGGGGTTCAGAATTGTTAAGTCATAGGGGCATGGCCGTTCGACTCGTGGCCCGAGTGGCCGGACTGGCGGTTGTCGCGGCTGGTCTGGTCGTAGCGCCAGCGGTCGTTGTCTCATCGTCAGCGCTTTCGGGTAGCGATTTCGACCCGGGAAACATCATTAGCGACAGTTTGTTTTATGACTCGTCAGCGATGACCGAGAGTCAGATCCAGACGTTTCTGAATTCACAGATCGCGGCGTGCGGAAACACTTCGTGTCTGAACGTTCTGACCACAACGGTTCTGAGCCGCCCAGCTGAGTATTCAACGACTACCGGTGGCCTGATTTGCGATCAATTTGACGGCGGGGATCTGAGCGCGGCCGCAATCATCTATCGCGCTCAAGTTGCATGCAATATCAGTGCCAAGGTAATCCTCGTCACTCTGCAGAAGGAACAGGGTCTCGTAACGAACACCGCCCCGTCGGAGTCGAAGCTTGCTCGCGCCATGGGGATGGCATGCCCCGACACAGCGCCGTGCGCGGCCTACGCGCTCGGCTTTGGGAACCAGGTGTATCTCGGTGCCAGACAACTCAATGTTTACAAGGTTGCACGTTTCGCTCGCCAACCCGGCGTGCAATCCGTTCCGTACAACCCATCTGCGAGTTGTGGCTCATCGACTGTAGACGTAAAAAACTACGCCACGGCCGCCCTCTATAGCTACACGCCGTATCAGCCGAACGCTGCCGCGCTGGCCAACCTTGGCGGCATCGGCGATGGATGTTCCTCGTACGGCAATAGGAATTTCTGGGTCTTCTACAACAATTGGTTTGGACCGACATCGGGAAATCTAATCAGCAGCACAGACAACGAGGCACAGGTCACGGCGGTCACCGCTGATGGAGACCTGTGGGTACACCAGGCAGACGGCAAAGGCAGCTGGCGAACCGCGAAGAAAATTGGCAACGGTTGGGGAAACTACACATCGGTCTTTGGCGCCGGCGATTTCGATGGCGATGGGCACCGTGACATTCTCGCTCTGGACTCCAGCGGGACCCTGTGGATTCAGCGGACTGATGGTGCTGCCGGGTGGCTGACACCACCTACCCAGGTTAATGGGAACTGGAGTGGATATACAGCGTTGTTCAGCGTTGGTGACTTCAATGAGGACGGCTATCAGGATCTGGTTTCGCGTGATGCCGCCGGAAACCTCTACTTGCACGCTGGAATTGGAAAGGGTCAAGTAGCTCCTCCGGTGCAGATCGGGAATGGCTGGGGCGACATGACTGCCATTTTTGGCGCGGGAGATTTCAGCGGGGACGGACACGCTGACATCATCGGCCGTTTCTCCAATGGCGACCTATGGCTGTATCGGGGCAACGGTCGTGGTGGCTGGTTGCAGCCGTCCAAGATCGGGAACGGCTGGTCAGGGATGACTGCGCTGACAAGCCCGGGTGACTTCAACGGGGATGGGTATCCCGACGTATTGGCTCGCGACAGCTCCGGGAATCTGATCCTGTTCGCTGGCAACGGCAAAGCGGGCTGGCTGCCGTCGCGCCAGATCGGTGTCGGCTGGGGCGGGTTGAGCATGATTTCCGGTCCCGGGGACCCTGCAAACAAGGTAATTGCAGACAAACCGGGCAGCGGTGATCTCAATGGTGACGGAACGCGCGACATCCTCGCCATGAGTACCTCAGGAGATCTGTGGCTTTACCCGGGCAACGGCACAGGGCTCTGGGCTGCCAGTACGCCCACGAAGATAGCTGGGGCGTGGAGCCCGGGAGACTTGACTACCTGGGCCGGAGACCTGAACGGTGATGGCAAGCGGGAAATTCTCACTCTGGGGTCGGATGGGGTCCTTTGGAAGCGTTCCTACGATCAGACGAGTGGCTTTGCCGCCCCCATTGAAGTGAGCAATGCATGGACAGGTATTAATCTCATTATCGGGGCTGGCGATATCACTCGCGACCATATCCCCGACGTGCTCGCTCGAGATACCTCCGGGCTTCTTTGGTTGTATGCCGGCGACGGCAAAGGTGGCTTTTTGCCGCGAAAGCAGGTCGGATACGGGTGGGGTTCGATGACTGCAATCTTCAATCCCGGAGATTTCAACGGCGACGGAATCCCCGACCTCGTGGCACGGACCGCACCGGGGGACCTTTGGCTATACCCGGGCGACGGCAATGGAGGTTGGGGTGCAGCGCGCAAAATTGGCAATGGCTGGGGCGAGATGACGGCACTTTTCAGCCCTGGCGATTTCGATGGCGATGGCAAGCCTGATGTGATCGCACGTGACGCGTCGGGAGCGCTAATACTCTATCGAGGTGATGGACATGGCGGCTGGCTGTACCCATCACGGATCGGGTATGGCTGGGATGGATTCCAGTGGGTTGATTGGGGCGGCACCCGCGCCCGCCGTTGACTGACGGCCGCGAATGTTCTCGTCACCGGTGGCACTGGGTATATCGGCGCACCTTTGGTGCGATTGCTTGCGATGCGCGGTGATCAGGTGGCAGTGGTCGATGATGTGAAAACGGGGAACGCCCACCGTATCGGCACCGTGCCACTGGTGCGGCTTGGGCTCGAGACAGATGCCGCGGTGGACGAACTTATTGTGGCGTTGCGCACGTATCAGATCGATACTGTTGTGCACTTTGCGGCGCGCAAGCAGGTTGGCGAATCGGTTTCACGGCCGGCCTGGTACTACCAACAAAACATTGCCGGATTGGCGAACCTCCTCTTGGCGATGGAGGAGACCAAGACGCGAAGATTCCTGTTCTCTTCGTCAGCGGCCGTCTATGCGTCATCCGATTCGCCGGTCACGGAAGTCAGTCCGATCGGCCCGGTTAGCCCGTATGGTGAGACAAAACTGGCGGGCGAGTGGCTCACGCGAGACGCTACGGTAGCGTGGCCGCTCAACGCCGTGAGTCTGCGTTACTTCAACGTTGCCGGTGCCATTTCGTCGGAACTTGGTGACGCTGCTATCGCGAATCTCATTCCGATGGTGATGGAGAAGATCGTGGCGGGCGAGTCATCCTTGATTTTTGGTGACGACTATCCGACGCGCGATGGAACCTGTATTCGCGATTACATTCATGTTCAGGATGTTGCGGAAGCACATGTTGCGGCAATCGATGGCATGAATTCACTGGACGACGGCTACCATGTCTTCAACGTCGGAACGGGGCGCGGCGCAAGTGTTCGGGAAATCATCGAGTCCGTGCTGAACGTGGCGGGTGCGCGCGTGGTCCCGACAAAAGCGGGTCGGCGGGCTGGCGAGCCCGCCCGTGTGGCTGTCGACCGCGGTAATATTGGACACGGGCCCGGTCGGCGCTCGCGGCTCGAACGAACGGCAGCCATAGCG
>OEIU01000921.1_pt1 | contig 22351 bp, 18 predicted proteins | sample 1539221 | NCBI WGS metagenome assembly OEIU01 (sample SAMN03792071, study PRJEB22550) | activated sludge metagenome | feature: wastewater treatment plant; material: activated sludge; isolation source: Wastewater treatment plant of a petroleum refinery complex | place: Argentina: Zarate | collected...
CGCGGGTCCCGCCTGAGACGGCAGTCCCCCGGGCCCCTCCTCACGGCGGGCCGGGCCGGGCCGGCGACGCGTTGGATACGGTGCCGGTGTGCCCCCCGCCCCGCTGACCCGCCGAGCGCTCGTGCTCGGCGGCGGGGGACGGGTCCTCGCCGGGGGCGCGGTCGGTGGGGTGGCCCTCGACCGCGCGCGCCGGGCCGAGGTGCCCCTCTACAGCGAGACCGTCGCCTTCGCCGCCACCGGTGAGCGAGAGCTGGTCCCGGCGGGGCGGGCCGACCTCCTCGTCCCCGGCACCCGGGTCCTCGCGGCACGCCCGGGGACCGCGCGGCTCGTCGAGGACGAGCGGGCCTGGCTCGAGGGCTGTGGCCGGTGGGCCGCGCCCGGTGCCGCCGGTTCCGACGACCTCCTGCACTCGGCGCTGCTCGACCTGCGGGCCCTCACCGATGGGCTGCCGGTCTCGGTGGCCGGGTGGTCGCCGCGGTGGCGCTACGCGTGGCCCCGGGACGTCGCGTTCGTGGCCTCGGCGCTCGCCCGGCTCGGCCGGCCCGCGGAGGCCGCGACCCAGCTCGGCTGGCTCCAGGAGGTGCAGCGCGACGACGGCTGGTTCGAGGCCCGGTACGAGCCGACCACCGGTCACCGCCCGGACGACCGCCCCCCGCAGCTCGACGGCTGCGGCTGGGTGCTGTGGGCCACCGACGAGCTGGCGACCCACGCGCCGGAGCGGGCCGCCGAGCTCGTCGCACCGCTGCGCGGCCTGCTCGTCCGCAGCACGAACCTGCTCCTCACGGTGCGCGACCCGGCCACCGGGCTCCCCCCGCCGTCCTCGGACTACTGGGAGCTCGTCGAGGACCAGCTGACCCTCGGCACGGCGGCCGTCGTGCTCGCCGGGCTCCGGTGCGCCGCACGGGTGCTCCCGCTCGTCGGGGAGCTCGCGCTCGCCGACCGGGCGGAGGACGCGGCGCACCGGCTCGCGTCGCCCCTCCACGACGCGTTCGGGCGCGAGGGGTACCCGCGGCACGTCGGAGGGCTCCCGGACGCGGCGGTCACCTTCCTCGTCGCGCCGATCGGGGCCGCGACCCCGGAGATGGCCGTCCTCCAGGCCATCGACCGCGCGCAGACCGCGATGGCCCGCCCCGCCGGCGGTCTGGCCCCGGGCGCCGCCTGGAAGCAGGACGGCATCAGCTGGACCCCGGAGACGGCCCTCTTCGCCTCGGCGTGGGCGAGCACCGGCCACCGGGGGAAGGCCCACCCTCTCCTCGACTGGCTCGGACGGCACCGCACGACGGCGGGGTCCTTCCCCGAGAAGGTGCTCCACGACGGCCGCCCCGCCGCGGTCGCGCCCCTGGCGTGGACGGCCGCCCTCGTCGTCATCGCCCGGCACGAGCTGGCCCGCGGATGAGCCGCGCCCTCGCCCGCCGGCTCGGCGTCGTCCTGCTCACCCTCGCGGTGCTCGCCGGCGTCGGTGCGCCCGCGTCGGCCGCCGGGCGGCCCGGCGCCGGGGCGGACGAGCCGGAGGTCGTGGTCGTCGGGGCCCCTGGGCTCGTGTGGTCCGACCTCGACCCCCGCACCACCCCGGTGCTCTGGCGGCTCGCCGGCGAGAGCGCGGTCGGCTCGCTCACCGTGCGCTCGGTCCGCTCGCGCACCTGCGAGGTCGACGGCTGGCTCACCCTCTCCGCCGGGCGACGGGCCGCCGACGTCCCGGGCCCGTGCCGGACCCCGGCCGGCGTGGCGCAGAGCCGGGTCGCCGACTGGGACGAGTACGTCGCGGCCGCCCGGGCGGCGTCGTACGGTGCCGTCCCGGGGACGCTCGGGCAACGGCTGGCGGCCACCGGGACGTGCGTCTCCGCCGTCGGGGCGGCCGCCGCGATCGCCGCCGCCGACGAGCAGGGCCGCGTCTCCGTGGGCGCGTGCCCGCTCACGCTGACCGGCGTGCCGTCGCTGCCCGAGGGAGCGGGGCGACCGGCCGCCCTGCGCGCCCTCGACCGGCTCGTCGCCCGGGTGGCGTCCGCCGGGTCGCCGCGGACGCTCCTCGTCGCCGGCCTCGCCGACGGCGACTCGACCATCCGCCCCCGGGCGGTCCTCCTCGCGGGACCCGACGTCGCCCGCGGCACCCTCACCTCGCCGTCGACGCGGCAGCCCGGGCTGGTCCAGCTGCAGGACCTCACCGCCACCCTGCTGCAGCACTTCGGGGCGGACCCGACCGAGCTCGCCGGGCGCCCGGTGACGGTCGACGCCTCGAGCGCCCCGGCCGCCGAACGCGTGGCCGAGCGGGTCGGGTTCGAGGACCGGGCGGCGACGATGCGCGCGGTGAGCCCGCAGGTCACCGGGTGGCTGGCGACGCTGTTCGCCGCCTGGTGCGTCCTCGTCGCCGCACTCGGGTGGCGCCGGAGGGAGGCCGGCGACCCGCCTCCGTGGCTCGGCGTCGCCGGCGTGGCCCTGGCCGCCGTGCCGGTCTCGACCTTCGTCGCCAACCTCGTCCCGTGGTGGTCGGTCGGGCCGCCTGCAGCGACGTTCGTCGCCGTCCTCGTGCTCGTCGCGGCGGCGCTCACCGAGCTCTCGCTCGCCGCCGGGCGGCGGTGGCCGCTGGGCGCCGCGGGGGTGCTCGCGGTCGTCACCCTGCTCGTCCTCGGCGGCGACGTCCTCACCGGATCCCGCCTCCAGCTGGCATCGGTCTTCGGGCAGAACCCGACGGTCGGGGGTCGCTTCTACGGCTTCGGCAACACGAGCTACGCCCTCTACGGGCTGGCCGTCCTCACCGCCGTCACCGTCGTCGCCCTCGCTCCGCGGCCGGGCCGCTGGCGGGCGGTGGGTCTCGGCGCGCTCGTCCTCGTCGTCGCGGTCGGGCTCGAGGGCCACCCGTCGCTCGGCGCGGACTTCGGCGGGCCGCCCGGGCTCGTCCTCGGCGGGCTGCTCGTCCTCGCCGTGGCGGCCGGTGTCCGGCTCACCGTGGGGCGCGTGCTCCTCGCCGGGGCCGGCGTCGTCCTGCTGACGAGCGCCCTGGCCGTCCTCGACTGGCTGCGCCCGGAGCAGTCGCGCACCCACCTCGGCGAGTTCGTCCAGACCGTCCTCGACGGCGGCGCCGACGAGGTGGTGGGACGCAAGCTCGCCCAGAACCTCAGCAACCTCGGCTCCCCGCCGCTGCTGGCCATCGCCGCGGGGGCCGTCCTCGTCCTCGTGGTCGCCCACCGGACCGGGTGGAGACCGCATGCCCCCGGGGGAACCCTGCTGCGGGCTGCGCTCGTTCTCGGCGTGGTCGGCTTCGCGGTCAACGACTCCGGGCTCGTGGTCCCGGACTTCGTGCTCCTGCCGCTGCTGCCCCTGCTCGCGGTCGCGGGCACCGACGTGCGGAAGGAGTCCACGGGATGGAGCGCAGCGCCCGGCGGGCGGCCCTCGGGGTCGCCGGGGTCGCCCTCGTCGGAGGGTTCGTCGCCGGCTGGCGGCTGACGGCGAACGGCTGGGGGAACCTGTACTACGCCGGGATCGCGGTCACCGGGGCAGCCCACCCGGCCGCCGGCTTCTTCGCCAGCCTCGAGCCCTCGTCGGTCGTCAGCACGGACAAGCCCCCGCTCGGGCTGTGGCCGATGATGCTCGCCGTGCGCCTCCTCGGCGCGCACCCGCTCGCCGTCCTGCTGCCGCAGCTGCTCGAGACGGTGGCCGCCGTCGTCGTGCTCGGGGCGACGGTCTGGTGGGCCGGCCGGGGGAGGGCGGCCGTCGTCGCCGCCCTCCTGCTCGCGGCCGGTCCGGTCACCTTCGCGCTGGCCCGGTTCGACGACCCCGACACGATGCTCCTCCTCGCCTCGGTCGTCGTCGCGTACGCGGTCGTCCGCGCGGCCGCGGACCCGCGGAAGCGCTGGTTGGTCCTCCTCGGCGCGGCGCTCGGGGCGGCGTTCCTCACCAAGTGGCTCGCCGGGCTCGTCGTCGTGCCGGCGGTGGCCCGGGCGCTCTGCGGCCCGGCCGCCGGCCCGCCCAACCGGGCGGTCCTCGTCACCCCCCCCCCGGCCGTCCCCTCCCGGGCGTGGTGGGTCGGCGTCCTCGCGGTGCTCGGTCCCGACCGCCGCCCCTACGCCGACTCCTCCTCGGGCAGCCTGCTCCACCTCGTGCTCGGGTCGAACGGGGTCTCCCGGCTCTCCGGGGACGGCGGCGGTGCGATCTCCGGCCACCCCGGGCCGTGGCGCCTGCTCCTGCCGCCGTTCGCCGACCAGAGCGCGTGGTACCTCCCGGCCGCGCTCGTCGCCGCCGCGCTGCTCCTGCTCGACCGCACCGCCCGGTCCGGCGCCGTCGGGGGGTCCGGGCCCGGCTCGCCGGCGTGGCGGGCCGCGGTCCGGCTGTTCGGCGGCTGGCTCGTCGTCGCCGCCGTCCTCTTCAGTGCGATGGGCGGGGCCATGCACCCGTACTACACGAGCTACCTCGCCGCACCGGCCGCCGCCCTCCTCGGCCTCGCCGCCGCCCGGGTCGGGCGCGGGTGGGCGAGCTGGCGGCCGATCCTCCTCGTGCTCGTCGCGGGCACCACCGGCGCCCTCGCGCTCGGGGCGACCGGCCGGTCGCTCGCCGGGCTCGCCGGCGTCGCCGTGGCGGCGGCGGTCCTCGCCGCCGTCGGGCTGGCCGGCCGCACCCGCCGCGGCGCGGTCGTGGGCGGGGTGGCCGCGCTCGTGGCGGTCCTCGTGGGACCGGCGGCGACCGACTGGGCGACGCTGCACGTCGTCGTCAACGGTGCCGACCCGCGGGCCGGCTGGTCGCAGCACGGCGTCTCGTCGGTGCCGCCCGCCGCACTCGTCGCGTTCCTCCGGGCCGGCCGCGGCGACGCGACCTGGGCGGCGGCCGTCCCGGAGGCGACCCCCGCGGCCCAGCTGCAGCTCGCGAGCGGCCTGCCGGTGCTCCCGATCGGCGGCTTCACCGGGGCCGCGGCGGCACCGTCGACCGCGCAGCTCGCCCGGTTCGTCGAGCAGGGCCGGCTGCGCTACCTCGTGCTCGAGGGGCGCTACCGCACCGACCCGGCCGGCACGCCGGCGGGGCTCGCCGGACGCCCGGTGGCCACGGTCGTCGACTGGGCCCGGGCCAGGGCCTGCCCGGAGCGCGTCGCGGGGGTCACCGTCCTCGACCTCGGCGACCCCGGCTGCGTCGCACGCCGCTAGGGCGTGGCGGCCGGCTCGACGAGCTCGACGAGGATGCCGCCGGCGTCCTTCGGGTGGACGAAGTTGACCCGGCTGTCGCTCGTCCCGCGCCTCGGCGTCTCGTAGAGCAGCCGCATCCCGCGCTCCCGGAGGGTGGCGCAGACGGCGTCGAGGTCCTCGACGCGGTAGGCGAGCTGCTGGATGCCCGGGCCGCTGCGCTCGAGGAACTTCGCGATCGTCGACTCCTCCGACAGCGGCGCGAGCAGCTGGATGCACGAGCCGGAGTCGCCGACGCCCATCATCGCCTCGCGGACGCCCTGCTCCTCGTTGCGCTCCTCGTGGAGCTTGCGCATCCCGTAGGTGCGCTCGTAGAAGGCGACGGCCTCGTCGAGGTCGCGCACGGCGACACCGACGTGGTCGATGGCGGTGAAGAGGTCGGAGGCGGTCATGCCGCCAGCGTAGGTCGGGGCGGCCGGCCGGCACGGGGGACGGTGGCGAGAGTCACCGTGCCGGGGGGTCGGCACCACCGGAGGCCGCGGTCTAGCATCGAGAGGATCCCCCCGACCCGACCACGGAGGCCACCGCATGTCCACCGACCCGACCGTCATCGTCGCCGGCGCCCGCACCCCGATGGGGCGGATGAGCGGCTCCCTCAAGGGCTTCAGCGGGTCCGACCTCGGGGGCTTCGCGATCAAGGGGGCGCTGGAGAAGGCCGGGGTGTCCCCCGAGCAGGTCGACTACGTGATCATGGGCCAGGTCCTCACCGCGGGCGAGGGGCAGATCCCGGCCCGCCAGGCCGCCAGCAAGGCCGGCATCCCGATGTCGGTGCCGGCGCTCACCGTCAACAAGGTCTGCCTCTCCGGCATCGACGCCATCGCGCTCGCCGACCAGCTGATCCGCGCCGGTGAGTTCGACGTCGTCGTCGCCGGGGGCCAGGAGTCGATGACCAACGCACCGCACCTGCTCGAGAAGAGCCGCGACGGCTACAAGTACGGCGACGTCACCCTCCACGACCACATGGCGCAGGACGGCCTCTGGGACGCCTTCACCGACCAGGCGATGGGACTGCTCACCGAGACCGCCAACACCGGCGACCTCGCCTTCACCCGCGAGGAGCAGGACGAGTTCTCGGCCCGCAGCCACCAGCTCGCGGCGCGCGCGTGGAAGGACGGCCTCTTCGACGACGAGGTCGTCACGGTGAGCATCCCGCAGCGCCGTGGCGAGCCGGTCGAGTTCAAGACCGACGAGGGCATCCGCCCCGACACCACGACCGAGTCCCTCGGTGGCCTGCGGCCCGCGTTCCGCAAGGACGGCACCATCACCGCCGGCTCGGCCTCGCAGATCAGCGACGGTGCCGCCGCCGTCGTCGTCATGAAGCGCTCGAAGGCCGAGGAGCTCGGCCTCGACTGGCTCGCCGAGATCGGCGCGCACGGCGTCGTCGCCGGCCCCGACTCCACGCTGCAGAGCCAGCCGGCCCGAGCCATCGCGAAGGCCTGTGCGCGAGAGGGCATCTCGCCCACCGACCTCGACCTCGTCGAGATCAACGAGGCGTTCGCGGCGGTCGGCCTCGCCTCGACCAAGGAGCTCGGCCTCGACCCCGAGAAGGTCAACGTCAACGGCGGCGCCATCGCCCTGGGCCACCCGATCGGGATGTCCGGCGCGCGCATCACCCTCCACCTCGCGCTCGAGCTCAAGCGGCGCGGCGGGGGCGTCGGCGCCGCGGCCCTGTGCGGCGGTGGAGGCCAGGGCGACGCGCTCGTCGTCAAGGTCCCGGCGCAGGGCTGACCCCCTGGCCGCGGCGCGCGACGTCGACGTCCCCTCCCTCGTCGCCGCGGCGCGGGAGGGGAGCCCGCGCGCCGTCGCCCGGCTCATCTCGCTCGTCGAGGACGCCCATCCGGCCCTGCGGGAGGTGATGGTCGCGCTCGCCGGGGACACCGGCCGGGCGCACGTCGTGGGGATCACCGGGGCGCCCGGCGTCGGCAAGTCGACGACGACGAACGCGCTCGTCACGGCGCTGCGGGCGCGCGGCGACCGGGTCGGGGTGCTCGCCGTCGACCCGTCCTCGCCGTTCTCCGGCGGCGCGCTGCTCGGCGACCGGATCCGGATGTCCGAGCACGCTGCCGACCCCGAGGTGTTCATCCGCTCGATGGCCTCGCGCGGGCACCTCGGTGGGCTGTCGTGGGCGGCGCCCCAGGCCCTGCGGGTCCTCGACGCCGCGGGCTGCGACGTCGTCCTCCTGGAGACGGTCGGGGTCGGGCAGAGCGAGGTCGAGGTCGCGGGGACGGCCGACACGACGGTCGTCGTCCTGGCGCCGGGGCTGGGTGACGGCGTCCAGGCCGCGAAGGCCGGCATCCTCGAGGTCGCCGACGTGCTCGTCGTCAACAAGGCCGACCGCGAGGGCGCCTCGGGCACGACCCGCGACCTGCGGCACGTGGTCGCGATGGCCGCCCGTGACGAGTCCGACTGGCGCCCACCGGTGGTCCGCACCGTCGCGACGTCGGGGGAGGGGGTCGCCGAGCTGCTCGGCGCGATCGACGGGCACCGTCGCCACCTCGGCGACGAGGGGCTGCGCAGGCGCCGCCTGCACCGCGCGGCCCGCGAGGTGGAGGGTCTGGCGCTCGAGGTGCTCCGGGCCAGGGTCGGCGGTCTCGACGGTGGGGACCGCCTCGACGCCCTCGCGGCCGAGGTGGTCGACGGCCGCACCGACGCCTGGTCGGCCGCGGACCGGCTGGTCGAGGCGGTCGGCGGATGACCGCCACGCCCGACCTCTCCGAGAAGCCCACGCTGCGCGGCGAGAAGGTCGTGCTCCGCCCGCTCGTCGGTGACGACGCGCCGGCGATGGCCGAGATCCTCTCCGACCCCGAGGTGCGCCGGCTCACCGGCAGCGTTGGGACGACGGCGGAGGCGCAGCGGCCCCAACCCCTCGACGACGGCCTGCGCCAGTGGTACGCGACGCGCTCGCAGCAGCCGGACCGGCTCGACCTCGCCGTCGTCGACGCCGAGTCCGGCCGGGTCGTCGGCGAGGTGGTCCTCAACGAGTACGACGACGGCGGCCGGACGACGAACCTGCGCTGCCTCCTCGGGCCCGAGGGCCGCGGGCGAGGGCTCGGCACCGAGGCCGTGTGGCTGCTCTGCCGGTACGCCTTCGCCGTCGGCATCGAGCGGGTCACCCTCGAGGTCTTCGAGTTCAACCCGCGCGCCCGGCACGTCTACGAGAAGGTCGGCTTCGTCCCGACCGGGGTGCGCCCGCAGGCCCTCCTCTTCGACGGCGTCGAGGTCGCGGCCCTCGACATGGAGCTCACCCCCCGGGCCCTCAGCTCGTCGGGTCGCTGACGAGCGACTCGGGGTTCTCGAGCTCCTCGAACGGGATCGGGTCGGGCACCCCGGCCGTGATGCGGCTGCCGTCCGCCCGCACCCCGCCGAGGCGGGGCCGCTTCGGGAGCAGGCCGTCGACCCGTGGGCCCTGGCCGTCGAGGACGACGCACACCGGGTCGCCCGGCGCCACGGAGTGCTCGGTGCCGCGGACGGTCACCGGCACCGGCCCCTCGCCCTCCTCGACCTCCATCCGCAGCTCGGACGCGGTGAGCCGGAACCGGACCCGCGTGCCCCGCCACGTGAGGCGGAAGGTGAGCGACTCCCACGCCGCCGGCAGCCGCGGGTCGAGGACGAGCCGGCCGCCGTGGTCGCGCATCCCGCCGAAGCCGCCGACCAGCGCCGCCCACACGCCGCCGGCCGAGGCGATGTGCAGCCCGTCGACCGTGTTGTCGTGGAGGTTGGCGAGGTCGACGTAGAGCGCCTCGTGGAAGTACTCGAGCGCCGCCTGGTGGTAGCCGACCTCGGCGGCGACGACCGACTGCACGACCGCGGAGAGCGTGCTGTCACCGGTGGTGATGGGGTCGTAGTACTCGAAGTCCGCGCGCTTCTCCTCGGCGGTGAAGCGGTCGCCCTGGAGGTAGAGGGCGAGGACGACGTCGGCCTGCTTGAGCACCTGGAACCGGTAGATGACGAGCGGGTGGTAGTGGAGCAGCAGGGGACGCACCGACGCCGGGGTGCGGCTGAGGTCCCACACCTCCCGGTCGAGGAAGAAGTCGTCCTGCGGGTGGATGCCCAGGCCCTCGTCGAACGGGATGTGCATGCCCGCGGCACAGCGCCGCCACTCGGTGACCTCGTCGTCGGTGACCTCGAGCCGCCGCGCGAGGCGGGCCCAGTCCTCCGGGCGCTCCTCGCGCAGCCGCTCCGCCGCCGCGGCCGCGTGCTCGAGGTTGGAGCGGGCCATGACGTTGGTGAACAGGTTGTTGTTGACGACCGTCGTGTACTCGTCCGGGCCGGTCACGCCGTGGATGTGGAAGCTGGCGGTGCCGTTGCTGCGCCAGAAGCCGAGGTCGGCGTAGAGGCGCGCGGTCTCGACGAGGATCGCCATGCCGTGCCGGACGAGGAAGTCGACGTCGCCGGTGGCGGCGAGGTACTGGGCGAGCGCGTGCGCGACGTCGGCGTCCAGGTGCACCTGGGCGGTGCCGGCGGCGTAGTAGGCCGAGGCCTCCTCGCCGTTGATCGAGCGCCACGGGAAGAGGGCTCCGCGCTGCGACATCTCGCGGGCCCGGTCGCGGGCCGCCGGCAGCATGAGGCTGCGGAAGTGGAGGAGGTTCCGCGCCGCGTCGGGCTGGGTGTAGGTGAGGAACGGGGCGACGTAGACCTCGCTGTCCCAGAAGTAGTGCCCCTCGTAGCCGGAGCCGGTGACGCCCTTGGCAGGGACGCCCTGCCGGTCGGCGCGCGCGCTGGCCTGGGCGAGCGAGAAGAGGTTGTAGCGGACCGCCTGCTGCACGGCGGCCCGGTGCTCGTCGGCGGTGTCGACCTCGACGTCGCTGGCGGCCCAGAACCGGTCGAACCAGGCCCGCTGGCGGGCATGGTGCTCGACGACCGGGTGCTTGCCGGCCCGGTCGAGCGTGCGCTCGCAGCGGTCGGCCAGCTCGCGCACCGGCAGGCTGCGCGAGGTGTGGTAAGCGACGAGCTTCTCGAAACGCACCGTGCGTCCCTCGCGCGCCTCGACGCGGTAGACCGCCTTCGCGAGGTCGTCCTCGGCCCGCACGACGACCTCGGAGTCGTCGGGGACCTCGACCCGGTGGTCGGCGACGGCGGTCACCGTCATCCCGGAGTTCGCGCAGCGGTACCCGAGGGCGAGCCGGTCCTCGCTCGCCGCGTGCAGCCGGGGGAGCAGGACGCGGCCGCGGAACGCGCCGGCCTTGCGCGGGTCGACCATGGCGACCCTGGTGTGCGCCGGCTCGTGGTACTCGTCCTCGCCGTCCTGGCGGTTGAGCAGCTGGGAGGAGACGACCACCGGGGCGTCGCCGTCGAGCATCGTCACCTCGAGCGTGATCACCGCGAGGTGGCGCTCGGTCATCGAGACCATCCGGGTGGAGGCGACCCGTACCCGCTTGCCCGAGGGCGTGCGCCACACGAGCGAGCGGCGCAGGATGCCGTCGCGCAGGTCGAGGCTGCGCTCGTACTCCTCGAGGTCGGCCATCCCGACGACGAGCGGCTCGTCGTCGACGTACACCTTGACCAGCTTCGCGTCCGGGACGTTGACGATGGTCTGCCCGGTGCGGGCGAAACCGTACGCGGCCTCCGCGTGCCGGATCGGCCAGGTCTCGTGGAACCCGTTGACGAACGTGCCGTGCTCGTGGACCTCGCGGCCCTCCTCGGGGTTGCCGCGCATCCCGATATAGCCGTTCGCGACGGCGAAGAGGGTCTCGGTGTGCCCGAGGTCGTCGTCGCTGGGCTCGCACTCGACGAGGCGCCACGGGTCGGCGGGGAACCGGGTGCGGTCGAGGGGGTCCGGGCCGACGGCCGTCGTCCTCACGCGAGCTCCCCGAGGTCGGCGACGACGAGGTCGGCCCCGGCGGCGGCCAGCGGCCCGGCGCCGGCGCCGCGGTCGACGCCGACGACGAGCCCGAAGCCCCCGGCCGCCCCCGCGCGCACGCCGGAGACGGCGTCCTCGACGACGACCGCCCGGGCCGGCGTCGTGCCGCACTCCGCGGCGGCGTGGAGGAAGGTGTCGGGGGCGGGCTTGCCGGCGAGGCCGAGGTCGGCGGCCACCCGACCGTCGACGACGGTGACGAAGCGGTCGGCGAGCCCCGCGGCGGCGAGCACGGCCGGGGCGTTGGCCGACGAGGAGACGACGGCGAGCCGGGTGCCGAGTGCGACGAGGCGGTCGAGGAGCGCGACCGACCCGGGGTACGGGTCGACGCCGTCACGGGCCAGGACCGTCGTGAACGCGGCGTTCTTGCGGTTGCCGAGCCCGCACATCGTCTCAGCCGACGACGGGTCGTCGGGGGAGCCCGGCGGCAGGACGATGCCGCGCGAGGCGAGGAGGTCGGCGACGCCCTCGTAACGGGGCTTGCCGTCGACGTGCGCGAAGTAGTCGGCGTCCGTGTACGGCGCGGTGTCGGCGTCCTCGAAGCCCGGCCGCGTGCGGTCGAGCCCGCGGAGGAACTCGCCGAACATCTCGGCCCACGCCGCCATGTGCACCCGGGCGGTCGGGGTGAGCACGCCGTCGAGGTCGAGGAGCACGGCGTCGTAACGCTCCCAGGCCACGGTTCTCGAGCCAGTCACCCGCCCCACGCTAGGGACATCCGGGCGAGACGCACAAACGACGCGCGGACGGGGTTCGCTAGCGTGCAGGGCGTGAGCGAGCCGGTCCGCCTCCCGTTCGACCCCATCGAGCGGGCACGTGAGCTCTGGGTGGCCCGGTGGGGCGAGGGGTCGCGGTCGGCGTCGATGGCCACCGCGACGTCGGTCATGCGCGTCCAGCAGCTCCTCCTCGCCCGGTTCGACGCCATCGCCGGTCGGCACGGGCTGACCTTCGCCCGCTACGAGGCGCTCGTCCTCCTCGCCTTCAGCCGCGAGGGGCGGTTGTCGATGTCGAAGGTCGGCGAGCGGCTCATGGTCCATCCGACGAGCGCCACCAACATCGTCCAGCGCCTCCTCGCCCAGGGCTTCGTGGAGCGCGTCCCCAACCCCGCCGACCGCCGCGGGGCCTTCGCGGTCATCACCGACGCCGGCCGGGAGGCGATGGAGGCGGTGACCGCCGACCTCGAGCAGGCCGACTTCGGGCTCGGGATGCTCGACCCGGAGCAGCACGCACTCCTGTTCTCCCTGTTGCGGGAGGTGCGTGTGGGGGCGCGCGACTTCACTCCCTGAGAGCGCGGGATTTGTCCACGGTCCGGGCGTTTGTCATCGTGGAGGGTACGCCTCGTGCCCCGGACCCCGGATCCGGTGCGCCCCGGACCCCGAAGGAAACCCTCTCGATGCTCAGGACAGTCACGCGGGTGGCCGGTGCTCTCGCCGCCCTCGTCGGGCTCGCCCTCACCGTCCTCGGTGTGTGGTTCGCGGCCGCCCTCGGCGGCAGCGGCACGGCCGAGTTCACCGCCCGCCCGGCGGCCGGCGCCCCCGTCGTCATCCCCCCCGAGGTGCTCAACCGCGTCGACGCCGACGTCGTCGTCACCGCGACGCCGACGCGCGGCGGCTCGTTGTGGATGGCCCTGGCCAACCCCTCCGACGCCACCGCCGTCCTCGGCGACTCCGCACACGTGCGGGTGAGCGGTGTCTCGGTGCGCGAGTGGCGCCTCGAGACGACGACGACCGGGTCCGGTGAGCCGCCGACCCTCGGCACCGCCGACCTCTGGCGCTCGCAGGACGACGCCGACGGACCCGTGACGATGACCGTGCACCAGCAGGACGCACCGGAGAGCGTCGTCGTCGCCGCCGGCCGGGGGTCGGTCGCGTCCGTGACCCTCCGCGTCGTCGACAAGCGCTGGTTCGTCGAGTCGGTCGTCGCGGTCCTCGTCGGGCTCTTCCTCGTCGCGGCCGGCGTCGTCGCGCTCTGGCCGCGCCGTCGCCCGTCCGCCCCGCTCGCCCCGACCGACGAGGAGGTCGCCCGATGACCCGTGCCACCCGCCGCCCGACCACCCGGCCGACCCGCCGCCACGCGCTGACCGCCGCGGCGCTGGGCCTCGCCCTCGCGACGACGGGCTGCGGCGCCACGGACGCGCTCGTCGGGCTGCACGACGCCCCGTCCGAGCGCTCTACCGCCGCGCCGCTCGACGAGGAGGGTGCGACCGCGATCGCCGCCCGGCTCCTCGCCGCCGCCCGCGCGACGGCCACCGAGCCGGGCGCCACGGGGCACGCGGCCCGGGCCGCGGTGCTCGCCGGCGACGCCCTGACGATGGCCGACACCGCGGCCGCGCGCGGTGCGGTCGCGACGACGGAGGCGGGCCTGGCCAAGGGCCCCGCGCCCACGGTCCTCGCCCAGTCCCGCGGTCGTGAGTGGCCACGGGCCATCCTCGCCACGACGCTCGACGAGTCGACCTCGACCCAGTACCTCCACGTCATGGTGTCCCGCTCCCCGCAGGCCCCCTTCCGCATCGAGGCCTCGGTCCCGATGCTCGGCGGCGCGCGCCTCCCGAGCCTCGGGGGCCGCGGGGACGGGGCGCCCTTCGTGCCGGTCGAGGACGGCGAGGGGCTGCCGATCTCGCCGGCCAAGGCCTTCCAGGGCTACGCGGCCGCCCTGGGTCGCCCGGCCCCGAAGACCCCGCCGAAGGGCGTGGACGCCAAGGACTCCTTCGCCGACGCCCTGGGAGTCTCGGCGGCGGTGCAGACCAAGGCGCTCGGACGGCTCGCGACGCTCGCGCAGGTGCACACACCCGACCTGCGCCACGCCGTGGCCTTCCGCCTCGCCGGCGGTGGGGTCGTCGCCTTCGGCCTCATGCGCCGCACCGACACCATCTCGGTGCGCCCCGGGGCCAAGGAGCTCGTCCTGCCGTCGCGCTACTCCGCGCTCGTCGGCAAGAAGAAGGTGACGAAGTCCCTCAGCCTGACCAGCCTCGAGCCGATCGTCCTCGTCGTGCCCACCGAGGGTGACGCCACGGCCATCGGCGCGACCGAGCTGCTGGCCGCCGGCAAGGGCCGCTGACCCCGGTCCGGCACGAGTCCCTCCGGTGCGGGAGAATCCGACCATGACGCAGACCCCCGAGCCCGCCGGCACCCGCGGTGCCGTCGACCTGTCCGCCGTCTCGCAGCTGACGACCCCGGGTGCCGCCACCGGTGGTGGCGGCGTGCCCGCGGGGGGCGGCCGTCCCCCCGGCGCGGACGCCGCCCCCGTGCCCGCGGTCCCGGAGGGCCTCCTCGTCGAGGTCACCCCGGCGACGCTGCAGCAGGCGCTGACCCGCACCGTCCAGGTCGCGGGCCTGCTCGTCCTCTGGTCCTCCGGGCACCCGCAGACCCGCCAGCTCGTCGACACCGTCGCCCGGGTGGCCGCACGCCAGGAGGGGCGCGTCCTCGTCCTCACGGCGGACCTCACCGGCGAGCCCGAGCTGCTCCAGGCCTTCCAGCCCCTCCTCGTCCAGGCCTTCGGGCAGCCGACCGTCCCGGCGACCTTCGGGCTGCTCCAGGGCCAGCCGGTCCCGCTCTTCCCGGGCGTCGCCGACGAGCGGCAGGTGGCCGAGGCCGTCGACCAGCTGCTCCAGGCCGCGGTCCAGAACGGCATCACCGGCCGGGTCGACCTCGGCCCGCTCCCCGAGGGCGCCGAGGCCGAGGAGGAGGCCCTCTCTCCCCTGCACGAGGCCGCGTACGAGGCCATCGAGCGCGGCGACCTCCCCGCGGCGGCCACCGCCTACGAGCAGGCGCTCGCCGCCGACCCCAAGGACGAGGACGCGCGGCTCGGTCTCGCGCAGGTGCGGCTCATGGAGCGCACCGCGGGCGTCGACCCCCAGGCCGCCCGGGCGGCCGCCGCGGCCGACCCCTCCGACGTCGCCGCGGCCTGCGTCGTCGCCGACCTCGACGTCCTCGGCGGCCACGTCGAGGACGCGTTCACCCGGCTCGTCGACCTCGTCCGCACCAGCGCGGGCGAGGAGCGCGAGCAGGCGCGCACCCACCTCCTCGGGCTCTTCGACGTCGTCGGTGCCCAGGACGAGCGGGTCCGCAAGGGGCGCACCGCGCTCATGAGCGCGCTGTTCTGACGGTGCCGCCGACGCACCACGACGGCCTCGTCCGGTTCGGGCTCGACGCCGCGGACGAGGCGGTCACCGCCGTCTCGCTCGACTGCGACCCGGTGGTCCCGGGCCCCCGCGCGTTCCGGCGTGTGGGGACGGAGTGGGTCCTCGAGCTGCCGGCCCCACCGCTGGGGCGGCTCGAGTACCGCCTCGCGGTGACCCGCGGCGAGCAGACCGAGGTCGGGCCCGACCCGGCGAACCCCCGGCGGGTGGCCACGGCGTTCGGCGACCGCTCGGTCCTCGAGCTGCCCGGCTACGCCCCGCCGTGGTGGCTCGACGCCCCCGTGGTCGACGGCCGCCTCGAGCCGATGGCGGTGGCGGGCGAGACCGCCGACGACGTCCCCGTCACCGTGTGGTCACCGACGTCCCTCGGGGCCGACGAGCCGGCGCCGATGCTCCTCGTCCACGACGGGCCCGAGTACGACCTGCTCGCCGAGGTCACCCGCTACTCGGGGGCCCTCGTCGCGGCCGGGACGCTGCCCCCGCACCGGGTGGCCCTGGCCCACCCGGTCCTGCGCGACGCGTGGTACTCCGGGTCCCCGCGCTACCTGCGCACCGTCGCCGAGGCCGGGCTCGACCGGATCGCCGCGGCACACCCGGTGCGCGGCCCGGTCGTCGTCGTCGGCGCCAGCCTCGGCGGCCTCACCGCCCTCCTCCTCGCGCTCGCGGCGGCCCCCCGGGTCGGCGGCGTGCTCGCCCAGTCGGGCTCGTTCTTCCAGGTCCGCCACGACGACTCCGAGAGCGGGTTCCGGTACTTCGGGCGCATCTCCCGGGCCGTGCAGGGCGTCCTCGACGCCCGGCACGCCGAGCACCCCCTCGTCGTCGGGATGACCTGCGGCGCGCTCGAGGAGAACGCCGCGAACAACCGCGACATGGCCGCCGCCCTGCGCCGCGCGGGGCACGACGTGCGCTACCGCGAGGTCGCCGACCTGCACAACTACACCGCCTGGCGCGACGCCCTCGACCCGACGCTCACCGAGGTGCTGCGGACCCTGTGGTGCTCGGAAGGCACGGCGGGCTGAGGCCCCACTAGGGTCGGGGCGCATGGAGCAGCGCAGCGTCCGGCTCGGCGTCCCCGGGCACGACGCCGACCTCGAGGTGGTCCGCCACGGCCACTGGGGTCGCCCGGTGCTCCTCTTCCCGTCCGAGGCCGGGGGCGCCCGCGACGCCGAGGGCAACGGGATGCTCGACGCGGTCCGGCCCCTGGTCGACGCCGGGCGGGTCAGCCTCTTCTGCGTCGACTCGCTCGACGGCTGGTCGTGGTCGGACGCGTCGCTGCCCACCGAGGAGCGCGCGCGTCGCGCCGGTGCCTACACCGCCTGGCTCTCCGAGGCGGTGCTGCCGTGGGTGCAGGCCGAGACCGGCGGCTCGAGCGAGGTCGTCGCCGCCGGCCCCTCGCTGGGTGCCTACCACGCGGTCCACCTGGCCCTCACGCGCGCCGACGTCGTCCCGGTGGCCATCGGGCTGTCCGGCAACTACGACCCCTTGACGTGGAACGGCTGGGGCGAGCTCGGCGACGCCACCTACTTCGCGAACCCCACCGCCTACGTCGCCAACGCCGAGGGCGGCCACCTCGACTGGCTGCGCTCCCGGGTCTCGATCCTGCTCGTCGTCGGGCAGGGCCCCTTCGAGGTGTCGCCCACCCGCTCGCTGCCCGCCACCCGCGAGTTCGCGGAGCTGCTGTCCCGCCGGGCCATCCGCCACGAGCTCGACGTCTGGGGCCACGACAGCGCGCACGACTGGCCGTGGTGGGCGCGCCAGCTCGCGCACCACCTACCCCGATTCGCCTGACCGAGAGGACGATCCGACGTGACCGCCACCGACCATCCCGTGGGGCTCCTGCTCGGCGCCGAGGAGGACTGGCCGACCGCGTTCGAGGCGCTGGCCGCCCGGCTCGGCGTGCTCACCGCCCCGGACGGCTCCACCCACACGGTGAGCACGGAGCGGATGACCATCGAGCCGTTCAACCTGCGCGACCGGCCGCGCCACGAGCTGGTCATCGACCGGCTCGCGCACTGGTACTACCACCCGCGCGAGTGGCTCAAGAAGGTCGCCCTCATGGACGACGTCTACCTGCTCAACAGCCCGTTCACCTTCCAGTCGATGGAGAAGCACTCGGCGTACTGCGCGCTGATGCGGCTCGGGATGAACGTGCCCGAGACCGTCCTCGTCCCCTACAAGCACCCGGTCGACAACGCCCGGTGGGCCTACACCTCGGCGCGCTACAACCGCGGCTTCGACCTCGACGAGATCGCCGCGTCCCTGGGCTACCCGCTGTACATGAAGCCGTTCGACGGCGGTGGCTGGCGCGGCGTCTCGCAGGTGCGCGACCGGGAGGACCTGCACCGCGCCTACGACGACTCCGGGGAGATGCTCATGCACCTGCAGGCGTCGGTGCCCGACTACGAGCACTTCGTCCGCACGCTGACCATCGGGCCCGAGACGATGGCGATGAAGTTCCGGCCGGACGAGCCGATGCACGACCGCTACGCCGTCGTCCACGGCTTCCTCTCCGACGAGGTCGGCCGCGAGGTGGTCACGACGAGCCAGACCGTCAACGCCTTCTTCCGGTGGGAGTTCAACTCGTGCGAGATGCTCGTCAAGGACGGCGTCGTGTACCCCATCGACTACGCGAACGCCTGCCCGGACGTCGCCGTCACCTCGCTGCACTACTACTTCCCGAGGGCGATGACGGCGCTGCTGCGCTGGAGCACCTACTGCGTCGTCACCGGGCGTTCGCCGCGCCCGCACATCGACACCGCGCCGTGGTTCGCCGTCGCCGACGACCCCGCGCTCGACCACGAGGACCGGCTCGCGGCGTACCAGGCCCTGGCCGACGCGCACTTCGAGACCGAGCGGTACCGCGAGTTCTGTGCCACGACCCTGGCGCACGTGCCGGAGATGGTGCTCGACTGGGTCGCCTCCGACGACTTCCGCCGGATGCTCACCTCGACCGTCCAGCAGACCTACCCGCCCCAGGAGTGGGACCGCTTCGAGGCCCACTTCGGCGGCCTGGTCGGGCTCTGGCTCTCCGACCAGCACCGATGACGCGCCCTCCCCGGACGAACGCGCACCCGGCGGCGACCTGACCTCTACGCTGGGCGGTGCGGGGCAACACGACGTCGGACGGGTCGGTGAGGAGGCCAGGACATGCGGTTCCTGCTGTGGATGCAGCCGCGCAGTCGGTCGGCGGCGCGCTCCAGCATGGTCGTGCTCGCCGGTGTCGCGGTCCTGGTGACGGTCGTCTTCCTCCCGGTGCAGACGGGCGCCCGGAACCCGACGCCGACCGAGCTCCTCCTGCTCCTCGGTGCGGTCGCCGTGGTCCTGCTCGGGTGCTGGGCGGCCCGCAACCGTCCGGTCCCGGCGCTGGTGGCGTGGGCGGTGGTCCCCCTGCTGTCCGTCGTGGCGATCGTCGTGCTCGACCTGCTGACCTCCGACGTCTCCGTGGCGGCCCAGGTCTTCTTCGTCTTCCCCACGCTGTACGGGGCCTCACAGCTGCGTCGCCCCGGCGCCGTGGTCATGACGGTGGCGTCCGTCGTCGGAGTGGGTGTCGTGGTCCTCGGCTCCCTGCCGCTCGCCGCGGCCGTCGCCGACCTCGGCTACGTCACGGCGGCCCTCGTCACGACCGCGGTCCTCCTGGTCCGTTCCGGCGAACGGCAGGACGAGCTGGTGACGAGGCTCGAGCGGCTCGCCGCGGTCGACCCGCTCACCGGCCTGGCGACCCGGCGCGTGCTGGACGAGGCCGCGAGGTCGGCCATCTCCGGCGCGGACAGTGCCGAGGGAACGTCCTTGATCCTGCTGGACGTCGACGAGTTCAAGTCCGTCAACGACCGCTACGGCCACCCCGGCGGCGACGAGGTGCTGGTCCAGCTGGCCGAGTACCTCGTGCGGTCAGCGCGCCGCGACGACATCGTGAGCCGGCTCGGCGGCGACGAGATGGCGGTGCTGCTGCCGGGCTGCTCGAAGGAGGCACTCCAGCGGCGCGCGGAACAGATCGTCGCCGACGTCAGGGCCCACACGTTCGTCCTGCACGACGGTCAGGCGATCCGGGTCTCGGTGAGCATCGGGCTGGCCAACGTCCCCGTCGACGCGGCGGACCTCCAGGGCCTGTACGTCCGGGCGGACCAGGCGCTCTACGAGGCGAAGCGGTCGGGCCGCAACCGGGTGGGCGTCCTGGCGACCCCGCCCACCTCCTGACCGGGGGGCACCAGGGCGAAGGCGCCCTCCTCCTCCTGGGCGTTGTGCAGGCGCAGGACGGCGTACAGGCCGTAGAGCAGGCGACGCAGCTCCACGACGTCCTCCGGCCGCACGGTGTCGTCGTCCAGGTCCGCGAGCAGCCGGCGCATCCGGCCGACCTGGTGCTCGATCTCGGCATGGGTGCGGCTGATGGCCGCGGTCGCGTCGGCCCCGCCGAGGGCTCGGGAGACCAGCGGCACGAGCAACTCCTCGTCCGCCAGCTCGTGGGGGAGCAGCCCACCCTCGAGCCGGTGGAGGAGGGCATGGGCCGGGGCCAGCTCGGTGCCGTGCGAGGACAGGGCGTCGGCGACGGTCCGGATCTGCTCGACGTCCGCCAGGACCGCGTCGTGCTCGGTCCTCAGCCGGCGCGCGAGGGCGACGTCGGCCGGGCTCATCGACACGGAGTGGACCCGCCCGGGACGCAGGGCGCGCAGGGCGATGCCGATGGCCAGGACGTCGATGACCTCCTGGACGACGGCTCCCACGGCGGGGGCCAGGAGCCCGGCGGCCGCGCCCCCCATGGCGAGCAGCGACAGGCCCATGCCGACGACGACGGCCTGCAGGGCGATGCGCCCGGACCGGCGGGCGATGAACATGGCGTCGGCGAGGACGTCGAGCCGGTCGACGGTGAGGACGACGTCCGCGGCCTCCGAGGACGCGGTCGCACCACGCGCGGCGAGCGCGACGCCGACCCCGGCGGCGGCCAGGGCGGGAGCGTCGTTGACGCCGTCGCCGACCATGATGGTCGGCGTGTCGGCGGTCTCGGCCACGACGGCGGTGAGCTTCTCGGCGGGGTCCCGGTCGGCCAGGACCGCGTCGACCCCGACGATCCGACCGACGGTCGTGGCGATGTCGGGCCGGTCCCCGGTGACGAGGACGACCCGGGCGATGCCTGCCTCCCGCAGCGCGCGGACCATCCGTGGCGCGTCGGGGCGGATCGGGTCCTCGAGGAGGAAGGCGCCGGCCGGGGCGCCGTCGACCGCGACGAAGACGGTGAGCGAGCCGTCGAGGTCGGCCCGCCGGCGGACCTGGCGCACCCAGGCCGGCGGGGTCCCGGGGACGATCCAGTCGGCCTTGCCGACCCGGACCCGGTGCCCGTCCACGAGGCCGCGCAGCCCGCGGCCGTGCTCCTCCACGACGTCGGTGGGCACCCGCAGCGGCAGCCCGCGGCGGGTTGCCTCGGTGACGATCGCGCCGGCGAGGACGTGGGGCGAGACCTGGTCCAGTGACGCCGCGAGGCGGAGCACCTCGTCGGCGTCGACCTCGGCGGTCGCGGTGACGGACGAGGCGAGGACCGGCCGGCCCTGGGTGAGGGTGCCCGTCTTGTCGAACAGCACGACGCGGCCGGCGGCGAGCCGTTCGAGCGCGCCACCCCCCTTGACGACGACGCCGACCTGCGCGGTCCGCGACAGGCCCGAGATGATCGCGATGGGGGCCGCGAGCAGGAGCGGGCACGGGGTCGCCACGACGAGGACCGCGACGGCCCGCACCGGGTCGGCGGCGAGTACCCAGCTCGCGCCCGCGAGGACGAGGGTGAGCGGCACGAACAGGAGCGCGAAGCGGTCGGCCGTGCGCACGAAGGGCGCCGAGGAGGCCTGCGCCTCCTCCACGAGCCGGACCACCCCCGCGTACGTCGACTCGGCCGCGGCGGCCGTCGCCACGAGCTCGAGCGGGGGCCCGGCGTTGACCACGCCGCTGCGGACGTCCTCACCCGGGCTCCGCTCGACGGGGAGTGGCTCGCCGGTCAGCGCGGCCTCGTCGAGGGTGGCGCCCGAGACGAGCCGGCCGTCGACGGCCACGACCTCCCCGGTGCCGACGAGGATCCGGTCGCCGCGGCGGACGTCGTCGACCGGCACCTCCACGACGTCCTCGCCCATCCGGCGTCGAGCGCTGCGGGGGGCGCGCTCGACGAGCAGGCTCAGCTCGCGTCGCGCCCGGGCCGCGGCCCGGGCCTCGAGGAGCCGGCCGGACGCGAGCATCACGGTGATCATCGCCCCGGCGAAGGGCTCCCCGACCGCCAGCGCACCGGCGAGGGCCAGAACGGCGATGACGTCGACGCTCGGCTGCCGTCGCCGCACGGCGGCCACCGTCCAGGCCACGGACGCGACGAGACCGAGACCGGTTCCCGCCACCCAGACCACGTCGGCGACGGCCACCGCGGATCCCAGCCACGCCACACCGCCCCCGAGCAGCATCACCGCCGAGGACGCGAACAGCAGCGACTCCACGTGGTCGCGCACCCACGTCATGCCCTCACCTTGCAGCGTCCGACGACCGCCGGCGCCGGGGTGCCTGAAACGTCACACGGGCGGTCGGCCGGCCCCCTCAACCACCGAGGGCCGCCGAGACGACCTCCTTGGCCTCGGCCTGCACCTGCGCGAGGTGGTCGGCGCCGCGGAAGGACTCGGCGTAGATCTTGTAGACGTCCTCGGTGCCGCTCGGCCGGGCCGCGAACCACGCCGACTCGGTGACCACCTTGAGGCCGCCGATCGCCGCGCCGTTGCCGGGCGCCTCGGTGAGCTTGGCCGTGATCGGCTCCCCGGCGAGCGACTCGGCCGCGACGTCGGTGGGAGAGAGGGCGGCCAGCTTGGCCTTCTGCTCGCGGTCGGCGGGTGCGTCGATGCGGGCGTAGGCCGGCGCGCCGTGCCGGGCGGTGAGGTCGGCGTACAGCTCGGACGGCGTGCGACCGGTCCGGGCGATGATCTCCGAGGCCAGGAGGGCGAGGAGGATGCCGTCCTTGTCGGTCGTCCACACCGACCCGTCGCGGCGCAGGAACGACGCGCCGGCCGACTCCTCGCCGCCGAAGGGCCCGGACCCGTCGAGCAGGCCGGGGACGAACCACTTGAACCCGACCGGGACCTCGACGAGCCGGCGCCCGAGGTCCGCGGCGACCCGGTCGATCATCGAGCTCGAGACGAGGGTCTTGCCGACGAACCCGTCCGCCCGCCAGTCCGGCCGCGC
>OEIU01000922.1_pt1 | contig 22339 bp, 18 predicted proteins | sample 1539221 | NCBI WGS metagenome assembly OEIU01 (sample SAMN03792071, study PRJEB22550) | activated sludge metagenome | feature: wastewater treatment plant; material: activated sludge; isolation source: Wastewater treatment plant of a petroleum refinery complex | place: Argentina: Zarate | collected...
GAGCTTTCACGGTAACGGCCTCGCTGGAGTTTTCCGTACCGGATTCGAACAGGATCGGGCGAAGATGCCGTGCGACCGACCTCCCAATGATGTCGTCAGTCAGCTTCAGAGACGAGATGCTGGCGCCCGCGAGCTTCCACGCGAGCAGATCGCTGAGTGCATCCCAGGCGAGCTCGAGATCAACCCTCGAAGGCAGTGCAAGCGCCTTTACCTCGAAGTCCCTTGGAACCAGAACCTCGAAGGCGTAAAGGCTCGCGTAAATCAAGAGGTCGAAAACCGACAGCTCCGCCAGCCGCGCCTTCTGCGCCTCCACGGCCGCGATCCGATCGCGATGCGCCAGCGCAAACAGGTCGAGCACGCGGCACAGCTCGGCCACGGCCTCGCTTTCGGACGCGGCCTGGTCTAGTTCAGCTAGTCGCGGAGAGTGCGGGTTCAGAACAAGCCCGGAATACCTGACGGCTCGGATCAACGCATCGGGTGCGTCGCGCGCCACCCGAGCCACCAAACCATCAGCAGCGACCGGCTCCTGGCCAATGTATCGCGCGAGGGCGAACGACATGGCCTCGACGTTCCACGACTCTGGCGGGCATTCCCTCACCACATTGCTGGACCAGAACAGGCTGTCGCGCTCCTTCTTCGTGAGCTTCTTCTTGCCGACGGGCAGCGGCTTTCCGTCCAGGTAGGCGCGCTGGCGACTCGCTCAACCGCGACCGGCAGCGGCACACCGTCACCGATCAAGCGAACAAACAGGTCGTCGTAGTAGTTCGAAGCGCACTGAAGCATCAGCGGATGCCCGCCAACTTCACAACCGTGTTCGCCACGCCGGAAACGACTGTGCCGCATTCGGCTCGACGATGGCCTTGCCTTCGAAGGGCAGCCCGGATGCCTCCCGAGTCGTGACTAGAGGGCATAGATCTGCAATTCACTCAACGCAAGACGAACCTTCACAAGTGAGCCCCCCGCCAGATCACGCAGCGTTCCAGAGTGCACACAGCCGGAGGAAATGTCGCTCCGACCACGTGATCGTGAGCGTCTTACCCGCCACTCTCGCGGAAATCTTGCGCATCGCCTCGGTGCCACCTTCCTTCTCTGCCTTGAAGCCCAGGATCTTCTCCTCGACGCTATCGAGCCATGCGAATTCGGCGTACATGAACTGCGCCGCCACATCCGCGCAGAGACAGAGCATGTTGCCGGGATCGTTCAAGTGCTCGGCATCGAGGCGCCCTACCAGGCTGAGAGCTTCGAAGTAATTTCCACCTGTGCGTTTCTGGAACGTCTGATCCGTAACCTGGCAACGTCCCTGATACTCCTGTTCGAGGAACTCCCGCGCGAGCTTGTTCGAGGATAAATCGCGTGCGACCGAGAAGGTAACGATCTTCGGGCTCGTCCGGTGAGTCGTCACGGACTCACGCACGGCGTCCTCGGCAGTCCTGCGATAGCGCTCCGGATTCGACACCGGCGCAGCTCCTCCGCGCCCCTCGGCAGGGTTGCCGACTGCAACGCGATGCAGACTCTGGATGCCTTCCTTGAAGCTCTTGAACTCCGGCAACTCCCGCTGCTTGGGTATGAGCTTCTCGAACTTCTCCATTACATCATCGGAGGCGTTCATCAGATATTCGGCGATCTTCCGCTTCCTCGCGTCACCACGCGCGAGGACGGTGATCGCCTCCTGCTCCTCGGACTTCTTCATGCCGAGCTTCTCGGCAAGGGCACGCGCCTCAGTCGACGCCTTCTCGAACCCAGGCGCCAACTCGTCGAGGGCGATATCGCACGGCCTGACGAAGGCGCCGCCGTCACCAAGGATCCAAGGGGTTTCCATCAAGAGCCGCCCCGTGGCCGAGACGACTTCCTCACGCTTCGGGTTTTCGAACGACTGTCGAGTTGAAGACTCGACCACGCCGCGGATGCAGCTTGAGTCCGCGAGAAGAAGCCGCCATATCAGCTTGCTTCGAACCGGGGTCGGGTTCTGGAGCGCGCCGGCAAGGCCTTCAATCGCCCACTCCGGATCGAAGCCGTCAAGTCCGCGCTTGTGCCAACCATGCCAGCTCGTGATCGACACATGCCCGCGATAGTCCTTGGTGCGGCGGGCAACGCGGGGCGTCCTTGCGACTCCCATGGAGACCAGAGCCTCAGGATCACCTTGCTCATAGAAATCTGATGGGGTGATGTAAAACGTCTCGTCACCCGCAAAGTACCCATCGACCTCGGCAGAGCTCAGGTAGAGTTGAGAAGGCTTGACGAGCTTCAGATCGTTCCTGTTGCTCGACGGAACCCCGATGAGAAATGCGGTGGTCCTGATGGCTTCAAGAAGCCTCCCCTTCTTCTCGTAGGAGTCGGTGGCGAGCCCGGAGACGACAATTCGGAAGTCCTTCTTCCAGCGAGCGACGCTGACTTCCTTCTCAGCCTTTCTGTACTTCGGAAGGATCCTGGTCAGGGCGAAGTCTGCGAGGTCTGGAGGGCCGAGATCCAAGTCGTCTTGCAGGAAGTCGATGACGTCCTGCTTGGTCAGCAGGGACGCCTTGACCATCGGGAGGCCGTTTAGCTCGACAGAACCGTCTTGCGGAGGCAAGTAGGCGTTCGGCTGGCCGTCCTTACCCTTCGGGACAACGTGTTCCCCGCTCTCGAGCCGAACGATCGGGATGCTATGGAACGCATAGATGCTCGACTTTGCGACGTAGCTCATGAAACGTATCAGCCACTCATCGCTCTGCGCCTTCAAGAAGCCGGCAGTCAATCGGGACGCCATGCTCTCGGCAGACACTTCCACGTCGACGGCCAAGGGCTCCGATGCCCACTCAGCCTTTTGAAAGTAGCCGGGTTGGGAACGTCGCCTCCCCACGAGCAGCTGATACAGCGCCGGATACCTGGCGCTCGTCAAGGCCGGGTTCAACCATCGGACGCCTTCGATTCCGAACAGCGTCTCCAGTTGGTCGGTATCAAAGACCTTTGTCAGCTCAGCACCACGGGCCATCTTCGCCTGGCGAGCGGACACAAATCCGCCCGTTGAGGTAGGCAATAGGGGCAGGCGCTGCAGGGCATCCCTGACTGCGGCATGTACGGGATAGAAGAAGGCCCCTTCCGCGAACCGTTCGAAATCCAAAGGGAGAGCGGAGAGAGCTTCGAGCGAAAGGAGCTTCAGCTTCTTGAGCTGCTGGACCGATTCGACGAGAAGATCAGCGCTCTGCCGGACCAGTTGGCGATTGAACTCGTCATCTTCTGGAACGTTGTCTCGGGCGGGTGTCGTGCGATACGGGGCTTGGAAAATGAGTCCGGTGTGAGTCTCCTTGTCGGTCTGGAAGAAGACGAAGAGCTTCGCACCCGCTACTGGACTGATCGCCCCTTCATCCGACAGCCGTTTGGTCAACTTGTAGGCGATCTGTACGAGGCGGCCCGTTGGCGACGTTTCACGGCCACCGGCATCTACAGGTTGCTCGAAGACCAGAAAGCAACTCTCCTCACCGTCTGCGGTGACGATGAACAGCTCCCTACCTCCGCCGGCCAGCGGCCTCTCCTCCCGCAGATAGTGTCCGGGCCTTCCGTCGGCCTCCCATCGGATCTCAGCAAGGTTGCGGGTGAACAGCAGGGTTTCCGGACCGAGCTTGGCCAGTTTCGCGGCGATCTCCTTTCTGGCGGTGGTGCCCTTCTTCAGGCGTCCCGCTTCGATGTAAGCGGGCCGACTCGTCTCATGGTCGAAGGGCAGCACGAAGCGGGTCCTGTTTCGCTCGAGGTCCGCGGGCAACGGCAAGGCCCGGAGCGTGTACAGATCCGTAATCTCAAAGCTCTCGTTGCCCGAGTGAATCCGTGGAGATGCCGTGTAGGCGAAGACGGACTTGAACCCTAGGCCGAAGTGTCCGATCTTCGTTATGTCGGTCTTGCCCTTCCCGAAGTAGCTGATGGCCTTCACGTCATCGCTAGTGAACGGGTTGCCGTTGTGTTCGATGACGAGCCGGTCTTCTGACACCTCGAACACGACCTCAGTGGCACCGGCGTCGTCGGCGTTCTGCAGGATCTCGAAGACGAAGTGCGCGGTGTCCGCGTACATCGAGACTTGAGACATCCGGGAGGCTCGATCCTTCCCGAGCATCTCCTCGTTGTAGGCGCTGATTGCGCGGTAGTCGGCCTGCATGCTTGGCCCGCTAGTTTTCGACGTACAGCACACCCAGGACCGCCGCTTCGGCCACGATCTCTGCCTGCCCTGCCACGCGCTCCAACTCGGAACGCCGCCGCTCGTAGTCCCGATTGGCCGCTTCGAGCTGTCCCTCCTTCATTCGCCTGATGCGAGCGTCAGTGGCCTGATCGCGCTGCTCTTCGAGCAGCGCCACTCGCGCCTGGTGAGATGCCTTGAGGGATGCGAGCCTCACTTCGGCGGACCGGGTCACGGAATCGATGTGCTCGCCGCGGCTGCTCATCCAGACGCGATAGTGGATGGCTTCGAGACGCTCCTCTTCGGCAGCGGCTATCGCCGAAGCATCTTGAGCGGCGATCGCACCTTCGAGGAGTCCCAGAAGCGCCCGTGCATGTTCCTCGCTCTCGCAGACGGGTTGGAACGCGAAGGACTCCGTGACCCCCAGGATCTTCCAGCGGTAGATCGCGAACGGATAGCGGCCAGTTGCGACGGTGGATGACTTGGCCAACACCGAACACGAGAGCGTTGCGGAGGGGTCTAGAGACTTGGCCGCCTGCCTTGCCAGCGGATGTGTCGGCGTTACGAACGTTGCCGACCGATCTTCGTCGGCGGTGGCTGGGTCAAAGGTGATTCTGAGATACGGATCGCTTCCCTTGAGCCAGCGCTCCCAAGAGCGATCTACGGCGCCGAGCTGCGATACCGCCTTGAAGTCGTCGATGAGCCTGTTGCGCATCTCCTGATTGAGCTGAACGCTCACCATGGGCTGGCGACCCTGTAGCTTGTACGAGCGCCCTCCTTCGAGTGCCGAGAAGTAGCGCTCGATGAGGTTGCGAATCCTGGGTGGCGTCAGCCAGAAGCTCGACGCACTCTTGATCAGCTCCTCATCTTGCTTGGGCACCGAGAGTCCGAACAGCGTGGCCTGCTGCTCTTCCAGGAGCATTTGCTCCTGCACCACACGGATCTCGTTGTCGGCGAGCTGCTGAAGCCGGCGCGCCTGCTCTTCCAATGTCAGTTGAAGGTTCTCGGCGATTCCGCGGATCTCTCGCGTCAGATTGCCGAGGATCTCCTCGCTTCCACCCAGTGCCTGCCGGAACACACCGATTCGCAGAAGGCACCGTTCGTAGATCTCGGCATCGACCGTGCCGGGCGTGATGAAGTTGAAGATCGCCACGGTTTCGCTTCGCTGACCATAGCGATCGATACGACCTATGCGTTGCTCCACGCGCATCGGATTCCACGGCAAGTCGTAGTTGACGATGCCATCGCAGAACTGGTAATCGAGCCCCTCGCAGCCCACTTCCGAAGACAGCAGCAGGTCTATCGCCCGAGGATCGTCCTTCGGGCGGCTGAATCGGTTGCGCAGCTCTCGCCGCTCTTCTTCCGGAACATCGCCATGTATCAGGCCGATGCGGATGCTCTCCCCTCGCAGCCTCTCCACCAGATACGACAGGGTATGGCGGAAGGTGCTGAACACGAGGAGCTTGTTGTTCGCCAGGGCTTGCTTGTCCCGGACAACCTTGGCGAACGCCGAAAACTTGGGATCGTCCGAGCTCAGGCTCTTGGCCAAGCGAACCAGCGCATCGACATCCGCGCGGAACTCCGCGAAAGCCTCAGTCATGGTCTGCAAGTCATCGTCACTGTCCGACTCGCTCAGCTCGAGCCTGGAGATCTGTCCCGACAGAATCGCCTCCAGGTAAGGCGCCAAGCCGAATACGCAGCTTGCGACCTGCCTTCGGATCGTCGTCATCATGAACTGCAGGTTCCGATCGCCGTGACGATGGGCAAGGATCCTTGCGACCAGGTCGAGCACGCCGCGATGCAGCTTCTCCTGCTCTGCCGTGAAGTCGACGGAGACCGTCTCAGGCTTACGAGTCGTGAAATTGCCGATGTCGCGTCGACGTGTCCGATTGATGATCGGCGCGAAGGTGTAGAGCGCCTCCAGCTCCCTTACGACCCTTAGGCGATCTTCTGGTCGAAGCTCTTGCTGATCCAGGGAGTCGAGGAGTGGCTGAACGCGTGGGTCGGCCGACAGCACTGATGAACCCCAGTCCGTCCGAAGGGCAAGAGCGAAGTGCTCGCGTGCGACGGTCATCCATCCTGGGCCCGCATTGCGTGCGACCTCGATCGCCGCGTTGATATGCGGGTTGGGCTCCGCCATGTGATCGAAGTCCCGCCGACTCGGGAGCAAGTCGGGACGAGCGAGTTGAAGCAGGTTGAACAAGTCGTTGTCGCCCAGCTGGATCGGCGTCGCCGACAACAGAACCACAGCCTCCGCGTTGTCGCAGAAGTACCTGACCGTCCTATAGGCCCAGGTGTCGGTGTTTCGGATGTGGTGCGCTTCGTCGACGATGACGAGATCGAAGGCGGGCGGCGGATCGAGATCCAAGAGTCCCTTCACCCTGCGACCCTTGCTCTGCTTCCCGAGCAGGAGGGCTTCGTCAAATAGCGAATAGGGAACGATCGATCGTGAGTACTGCTGCGGCCAGACGCCATCGAGGTGGCTCTCTTCGATGCAGTAGCGCAAGGCGTCGCCATCGATGTGGGTGAACTGCTCGTCGAAGCGCTTCAGCTCTTCCATCCACTTGCGCTCGGCAACCAGCGGCTTGGGGCAGATGACCAGCACCGACTTGAGCTCGCGACGGGCTTGCAGCTCTTTCAGGATGAGGCCCGCCTCGATGGTCTTGCCGACACCGACCTCGTCCGCAATCAACAATCGAGGACGATCCGCCTGAATCAGCTTCAGCACGGGCCTGAACTGATAGGGGACGAAGTTGATCCGAGATGCGTACAGCGAATACAGGTGTTTCGTGCTCGGATGCCGGAGCTGAGTGGCCGTCAGCGCGGCGTGCAATGCGTCCGGTTCGACGCTCTTTCGTACCGGCCTCAGGACGATCGGCTCGACCTGCGATTCGTAGTAGGTCGCGACCTCGCCGCCATGGAAGACGGTGTAGCGCGCTTCGGGATCGCCCGGAAGGACATCGAGCACCGCCCCCGTGATGTCGGGGCGCGCCCTCAGGCGGACGACAGTGCCTTTGGAAATACCAACCTGAGGTTGCCCCGTCTGGAGAGCGACTTCCTTGTCCTTGGGCCGAGGCGCAAGCTCCTCCAGCACGCGTCCACGCTCCGCCTGAGCCCGTTCCAAGGTCGCTTGGTCTGCGCCCAGCACGCCAAGAAGACGGTAAAGCGTGTCGATGTCTCGGTAGGCGTCCTCGGAACGCAGTCCGCCGGGCGGCAAGTGAGCCCACCGGTTCCGGATCCCCTGCGCTTCCTTCAGCCAGTTGCGCGCCTGCTGATCGAGGCTCAGCCGATAACCAAGGGGGTTCCAATTCTGATCGAACACCCTCAGCAAGCCGGCGAGATCCAGTCCAGACAGCGACTCCACGCGCCGCTCGTTGACCAGGCGCTGCTGCTGAATCGAAAGCCGGTCGACAACGTTCGACTGCCACCAGTCCTGACCAAGTTGTGGCAACTCGCGTTGAAGGACGGCAGCGATCGCGGCGGCGACATCTCCCAGGAACTGATGCATCGACATTCAGACTCTCCCCCTGCAGCCGCGGCGTAGTCGGCCTTGAATGCTGTGTTTCGGTGAGCTCACCTGATGAGCCACGCCGTCAGTGCGACCGATCAAGCCGGTGGCGTGGCGACGCGTCCCAGACCGGAAAGAATTTGGCTCCGGTTGAGCGGGAACGCTGGGAGGTCGCATGGAGGGGTGATCGAACGGCATGGCCAGCTACACGATTCCGGCAAGAAAGTGATCAATGAGATTGCTGCCCACGGACGTCACCTGATCGTGCTCACGTCGCGAGACGTCGATTCAATCCGTAAGCCTGCGCAATACGTTCGACCATCTCGACAACGCTGCTGTTGATCCCAAGGGACTTCGGATCGATCGTGCGATCCGCTTCGATGCCATCGAGAAAGCGGTTCAGATCCTGCGCGATCCTCGGGGCGAGCTCGATGCGAACGTCTGGCACGAGCAACTGCGACAGACGCAGCACGTCGTTGGCGTGCTTGCGGATGTTCTTGCTGTCCACCGCTTCGCCCTTGGCCTGGCGCTCGCCGAGGTCCAACCACGCGCTGGCCTTGAGCGGAATCAGCCTGTCTTCGCCGACCCAGGGCAATCCATCAACTTCCTTGCGCCCTGCAAGGATGAATTCGTAGTACGCATCGTCGAGCAGGATGGCGGACAGACTCGCAGCAGCCTCGTCGATCGGGATCGGCGTGAGGTGACTGCCTTCGGCGAGGTTGATCCCTTGGGGAGCCCTACAGAACAGCTCCAGCATGACAGGGAAGCGCTCGTCAGCTGGCTTCTGGAATCGGTAGAAAACGGGCCTCCCGGTGTCGCTGGCTTGTCGGATCTCGTAACCGCCCGCTTCGACGAAGCTCCAGAACACTTCGCCGAATGACGGGCTGAGCGCTTCGATGTGCAGGACGATGTCCAGGTCCTTCGTGGCACGAAACTCGAGCCCCGCCTCTTCCATCGCAAGAGTCGCGGCCGTACCGCCGATCAGCACGAACTGATCGGCGTGGCCGGCGAAGTACTCGCGGAAGACATCGAGTCCCCTCACCACGGAAAGCGCTCCTTCAGCTCATCGAGCGCGAGTTGAACACGCTCATCGGTGTTGCCCTGCAGGCTGAGCGTCAAGGAAAGCGGATCGACGGTTTCGCTCTCGGCAATGAGTGCGGGGTTGTAGTGCCAGAGCTCCCATTCGCAGGCTCCCGGCAGCGGCTCAGGCAGGGTCTCGATGCCGGCGTTCGTCGCTGTCTTCCACTGCGCCGGGCTGACGGCATAGATCGGCCACTGCGGCTCGGAAAGCATCGAATATCGGGCCAGAGCGCTCAAGCCGGCCAGCCTCACGTGGGGCGGCTTCCACTTGGGAACGGGACGAGCCCAGAATCGACGCTTGATCGGGCTGCGCAACAATGGCTTCGCTCGCTCCCACGTCTCCGCGGCAGTGCGCTCCGTGTGCAGCCATCGCGCCCTCCCCTCGGTGCGCAATGTCGCAATGCCGGCAGCCGTGAGTTCCTTGACAGCCCGGGACAGGGTCATCGCGGTGTAGCCCAGCTCGCTGACCACCTCGGCGGGCTGCCACTCGGCGCGCCAAGGCCTCCGCAGCAAGACGGTAATCAGCATCGCCTGCGTCGCCGGGCTGAGTACGGTATCCGGAGCGGTGGGCGGCTTGCGAAAATACTCGCGCAAGTCGATCCCGAGATCCGGCAGATAGAGCTGGTTGCCCGGCACCAGGAACGGTACCTTCTGCTCGATGAGGCGCTTGCGCTCGTAAGACGCAAGGGTGCCGGTCACGTAGACCACGGGCATCCCGGCCAGTTGGCGCAGCTTGTCCATCTGGCCTCGGACGTTCGCAAGGCCCTGCTTCTCGGGCCGCTTATCGATCGCCAGGAGAATCTGCCGATCCAGGAGGGTAAGCTCCCGGACGTCGAAGGTGTCCTGCAGGAAGTAAGGGAGTTTGCCGGCACCCGGCCACGCCCGAACCCTGGGGGCGATTCCCAAGATCTCATGCAGATACGCGTGAACGGCGGCGTCCACGGCGCGTTCTGGGGCGGCTCTTTCTAACATGGCGAAAGCACGATAACACGACCAATGTTATCGTGCAAGGTGACGTTACCAGAATCGCCTGCCAGAGCCCCGAGCCGGTTCGGACGCAAGGAGGCTGCCTCCGAACCGCCTAGGCGCCAGCCAACTGGGCCCGCGCGAAGCGGCATGAAGGTGGGTGCCGAGTCACACGTGCGGCGCTTTGCAGGTGTGAATGCGCGCTCGGAAGCGCCACGAGCGCCGAGGCTGCTGGCCGACTTGTGCCCTGCTCTCTTCTCGCATATTCTACAGAACTACGCTGATTAGCGGACACGCTGATTGCCCATGACTAAATCCGAACCCGTCACATTTGGCAAGTACATCGCCGATTCCCGAAAGAAGCGGCAGATGAGTCAAAAAGAGCTTGCCTCACAAGTTCGGCGCGAGGACGACGACGCACCAATCTCGCCGCAGTACCTCAACGACATCGAACGCGACCGCCGCAACCCGACATCTGATCACCTGATCCAGCAGTTCGCGAAAGTCCTGAAGATCGATGCCGACTATCTCAACTACCTCGCAGGCAAGCTTCCCGAGGAGATACGCCGGAAGAACCTTTCAGAGGACGCGGTGAAAGCAGCCTTCCATGCCTTCCGCAAGCCGCAGAAGAAGTAACCGATGGTGACCTACGTTCGCGATCAGACGGGCAGGTTTCAGCAACGCCCGCACTACAAGCCGGAGGAGCTGGATCGCGAATGCGAGTCCGTCATCACGGGCTTTCTGAAAGGGCTGTACGGCGAAGCCCGTTATCCCGTCGACACCGAGGACCTCAAGAAGTTGATCGAACGCGACGCGGAGGACCTCGACGTCTACGCAGACCTCTCGATCTACGGCCCGGACGTTGAAGGCGTCACCGAGTTCAAGCCAGGCCGAAATCCGGCGGTGAAGATCGCCTCGGTCCTCACCGAAGACGAGCGCCGCGAGAACCGCCTTCGCACAACGCTGACGCACGAATGGGGCCATGTCCATTTCCATGCCTACCTCTGGGAAGTGGAGCCACCGCCGCCCGACCTTCTGCGCCAACAGCCGAATCGCGACAAGATCATCTGCAAGCGCGATTCGATGCTCGACGCGGCGCAGACCGACTGGATGGAGTGGCAGGCGGGCTACGTCTGCGGCGCGATCCTGATGCCGAAGAATGCGGTGCTCACCCTCTGCCGCAGGTTTGCTGAGGACCATGGCCTTTTCGGTGCGGTGTCGCTGCAGGCGGCCGCTGGTGCCGACTTGATCTCTCAGGCCGTGAGCGCCTTCAAGGTGTCGGCAGACGCCGCCCGGGTTCGCTTGCTCAAGCTGAACCTGGTCACCGAAGCCGCCCCGAACCAGTCGCTTTTCTCCTGAAGGTGCGGCCTGCGAGGTCGCCCCTTGCAACCATCCTCTGATTCGTGATACGCTGATCCGCGTATCGGCTGATTTGCGGGCCGCGATCGGCGCGGACCTCAGCCGGGCAAAACGATGCAAGGAGATCTCCATGCGCCAGAACGCAAACCGTAACCAGCAAAGCCAGAAGATCGGCCGCGATGCCAAGTCCGGTCAGTTCATTCCCGTTCGCGAGGCCCAGCGCCGGCCGAGCACGACGACGGTCGAAACCATGAAGCGAAAGCCACAGGGAAAGTGAGGCAACCGATGAGCACCACCACTGAACTTGAACACCAGCCCGCCGGCCACCAGAAACTGACGACCATCGTCGTCAACGGCCGCCAGAAAGAGGTCGCCGCGAAGGAACTGTCCTTCGTCGACGTCGTGCGCCTGGCCTTCGAAGACGCTGTCTTCAACGACACGACCGTGTACACCGTCACCTACAAGCGTGGGCACGGAAGCAAGCCCGAAGGCACGCTCGTCGAGGGCGATACGGTGAAGGTCAAGGAGGGAATGATCTTCAATGTCGCACGAACTGATAAGTCGTAGCGCAGACCTTCGGCAGCTGCAGGATGAGGGCTACGAGGTAGAGGTTCGCTCGAATCACCTGCTGATCCACTCGGTTCCTTACGTGAGCTCGAGGGGCGTCGTCGACCGAGGGACGCTGGTGTCCGACCTGACCCTGGCGGGTGACGTGACCACCACCCCAGGCAATCACATTGCCTGGTTCGTGGGCGAACATCCCTGTCAGAAAGACGGCAGGGAGATCCCGCAGATCAAGCACACCAGCCAGACCACGCAGCTCGCACAGGACATCGTGGTCCACCACTCGTTCTCGAACAAGCCGGCGCAGGGCTACGCGAACTACCACCAGAAGATGACGCGCTACATCGATATCGTTAGCGCACCTGCCCAGTCCGTCGATCCCACCGCGATGGCGCGCACGTTCAAGCCGGTTGCCGCGTCGCCAAAAGAGAGCGTGTTCGAGTACCTCGATACGGCGTCCAGTCGCGCCGGCATCTGCGCAGTCACCGACAGGCTCAAATCGTCGCGCGTCGCGATCGTCGGACTGGGTGGAACCGGCTCGTACGTCCTGGATCTGGTCGCCAAGACGCCGGTACGAGAGATTCACCTGTTCGATGCCGATGCCTTCCTGCAGCACAACGCGTTTCGAGCCCCATCGGCAGCGTCGCTGGACGATCTGACGCGACGTCCCAGCAAGGTGGCCTACTTCCGGGCGCTCTACTCCAGGATGCGCCGCGGCATCGTCGCGCACGAGGAGCACGTCTCCGAGGAAAACGTCGAAGTACTTCTCGGCTTCGATTTCGTCTTCCTCTGCCTCGATCACGGTTCGGCAAAGAAGCTGATCGTGAACCGGCTCAGCACCGGCGCGATGTCGTTCATCGACGTCGGCATCGGCGTTGAGATGGTCCCGGAGTCGCTGGCGCTTTGGGCGATATGCCGAGTAACTACGAGCACACCGGACAAGCGCGAGCATTTCTCGCAGCGGGCGTCCTTCGCCGACAACGACAGCGACAACCCGTACGACAAGAACATTCAGGTGGCCGACCTGAACGCGCTCAATGCGGCCTTGGCGGTGATCAAGTGGAAGAAGCTTTACGGCTTCTATCAGGACCTGGAGAAGGAGCACAACACGACGTACACGACGAGCTCCAACCTGTTGACCAGCGACGAGCTCCTGTGAAGCGCAACGCACTCACCCCAGAGTTCGTCGAGTTCATACCATCGACGCTGCAAGAGGGCGTGCTCTACGTCTCATTGACCTACTCGACCGCATCGCACCTGTGTTGCTGCGGATGTGGCAAGGAAGTCGTGACACCGCTCTCCCCCACCGACTGGAAATTGGTCTGCGAAGGTGAAACCGTGTCGCTCGACCCGTCCATCGGAAACTGGAGCCTCCCCTGTCGTTCGCACTACTGGGTCAGACAAAGCAGAGTTCACTGGGCCGGGCAGATGTCCCGGGCGCGGATCGAGGCCGGCCGGGCCCACGATCGCGCGGCAAAGGCCCGGTACTACGGTGCCTCGACGCCGTCGGCGCCGCACTCCGATCCAACGCGTCCTTCCGACAGGCCACCGCCAGCAGGGGCCGATTCCCGTATTCGTGACGGGCGTGGCCTATGGGCCAAGCTCATTGCCTGGTTGAAGACTCCCAGCTGACCTACACGCATCTGCTGTGTCCTTGCCAGCGCCGTCGTCGGCGGTCAGGCTTGGGGGAGAGCAACGGGATGAAGTCGCCATACGATATTGGGCAACCCCACACGTTCTGGCGTCTCCGCGGCTACATGTGCTTCTTGTAGTACGCCCACTGCACGCTCGCCAGGCCGCCGGTCAGCAGCGCACCCAGCACCACGCACAGTTCCCACCGCACCTGCCCCGGCCACACCAGCAGGGCAACCCCGCCCAGCCCCAGCACCGCCAACTGCAGGTACTTCGCCCGGTGATACAGGCTGGCCGACTCGCGTCCCCCGCAAGCCCGCCGGGTCGCACGCTGGGTGAACCCATCGGCGGCGCCGACCGCATACAGAAGCAGGAGCAGCAGCGCGAAGCGCGCCAGGATCGCTGCGCGTAGGCCGAGCAGCTGGGTGCCGACCATCGCCGCCTCGATGCCCTCTCGGTGCGAGACATAGCTGCGCCGCATGATCGTGTCCGGGATCGACAAGGCTGACCCGTTGGCGAACTGCATGCCCATGTCGTGGATGCCGGTGGCTTCGAACACGATCGAGTAGAGGGCATTCGCCGGCCCAGTGATGACGCCGGCGCCGGCGCCTTGTCGAGCGGCAAGCGCAATACCGCCGGCAAGATCGTGAGCCAGGAGCTCGCGCAGTCGCTCGATCCCCTGCGGCCAGACCTTGAACACGAACACCCAGTCGACGACCCAGGCGCACAGCAGGAGCGCCGCCATCCCCAGGGCCAGCGAGAAGGCCAGTTTCAGCGGGCTCAGCAGAACACCGGCCAAGGCGCCGTCGTGGAAGGCCGCATTCCTAGACGACACGTCGACCCTCCTGTTCGGAGGGGGCCTCCGGCCGATTCCACGGCCCGTCGAGACGGGCGCGCAGCGTCTCCCCGATCGCGGCGAGGCTCGTAGGCATCAGCGCATCGCTCGACGCCGAGGGCAGCGGCATACGGATCTTGTGCAGCTGGCCGCCGTGAATGAGCGCGAAGGCCTCGCCCTTGGGCAGTTGCACCAGGTCGGTCGGTTCGAGCATCCGGACCGTCTCCGGCGCGATGCGGTCCTCGTTGCGGCTGGCGAAGTCCGCGAAATCGATCGGGTCGTTGGTGTCGGAGACCGACGACGACACGACGGTCGAGACGACGTGCACTTCGGGCAGCTGGCTGGTGAGCAGCTCGGCCGTGGCCACCTCCTTCACCCGCAGCATGATCAGCGTGTTGAAGTTGCCGGCGATCTGCCCGGCTTTGGCCGGCGAGCCGATGCGCGCCTCCACGTCCGACCAGGTCTGCGTGTAGGCCGTCACCTGAAACCCCGCCCCGCCCGCCTTGTTGAGCAGCGGGATGAACTCGTCGCCGATCAGCTCGTTGAACTCGTCGGCGTGGATCGCGATCCGCCGCGGCTTCACCTCGCCCGGCAGTCCGCGACCTGTGCCGAACTTGTAGAGGCTGCCGGCCACGCTGGTGAGGTCGGCGAACATCGAGTTGCCCACCGCCGCGGCCACTTCGTAGTCGGACAGCGCGTCGAGCCCGACGTAGACGATGCCGCCCAGGTGGATCACGGACGTCCAGTCGAACACTGGGCGCCAGTCGGTCGGATCGTCGAGCTCGGGCGAGAGCAGCGAGGCCGTGCGACCGGTGGTGAGCTTCTCCATCAGCGGCAGCAGCGACGCCACCAGCTTGTCGAAGTGGCTCTTCTCGTAGTTGAGCGTCGAGGCGAGCGCGTGGGCGATCGGGTCGTAGAGCTTCTTGCGCCGCGCGTACTCCACCAGGCTCACTGCCCGCGCGCCGCGCGACTGCAGACCCTTGTCGAGGTTCTTCTTGTCGATGGCCAGCGACCGCAGGTCCTCGCGCCAGCCTGAAGCAGAGGGTTCGCGGTCGAGCCAGTACTCGAAGTAGTCGATCAGAAGCGGCTCGACATCCGACGCATAGCGATTGATCTCCTGGTAGTCGGGCTTGCGACCGAGCGCCACAAGCGAGCGGGCCATCACGTTCACGAAGCGCCAGACGAACTCCTTGAACGCTGCCGACTGTCCTTCCGAGGGCAGCTGGCCGGCGATGCGGGTGGCGACCTCGGTGATGCGCGAGAAGCTGCCCACCGGGTTGTAGCGCGCCGAGATCTCCGGATGGCCGAGGTGGAACATGAAGAACTCCCCGGCACGCCCGGCCCGCTCGGCTTCCGCGAACACACGGCGCAGCAGGTCGATGTCACCCTTGGGGTCGAACACGACCACAACCTCGCCGCGGCGGATGTCCTGGGCGATCAACAGCTCGGCGAGGCGCGTCTTGCCGACCCGGGTGGTTCCCAACACCAGCGTGTGTCCGACGCGGTCTTCCAGATCCATCCAGATCTCGCTCTCGTCGGGTTCGACCCCGTGGATGGCGGGATCCCCGCCGACGCTGCTTGAATCTGCCGCCGGCACGAAGCCGGTCAATACACCCGCGAGCGGGCCGCCTCGAAGGAGCGGCCGGTTCGCCGGCAGCCGTGCTTCGTGCAAGCGCTGCGTGTGACGCTGATCCCAGCGAAACCCGCGCCCGAGGAAGAGTCGCTCGGTGGACTGTGAACGCCGGCCAGGAACCGCTTCTATTCGCTGGTGAGGTGGCGGTTTTGATGCACAGCAGGTCCAGCCGAACAGTGCCTGCTGGCCTGAGCTGTCTTTGATGGGGGTTGCGCCAGCCTGGCCGCCCTGCAGGGCGGCCAGGCTGGCGCGCGCGGCGCGGCGGGCTCGGGCAGAGGCGGTGATGCCGGCAGAGGCGGTGATGCCGGCAGTGGCGGTGATGCCGGCAGTGGCGGCGGCGGTGCGGCTCGACGCCGCACAGTCCACGGCGCGGTACAACGCGCGCGATGCCGAAGAAGGTGGGCACGGCAACGGTCTCTCTTGCCGGCAAGCTTGACGACCGCGCCGCGCCCTACACCGTGCCGATGAAGGTGGTGCCGCAGCAGTGTGGCGCGCTGGGACGAGTCCGTCCAGCACTTCGGTTGTACCGGGGTGCGCATGGACCAACCCGCCCGCCTGTACCTGTGCGCGCGCTGTCGCGTCCAGGTCATCCTGTGCAGCCGCTGTGATCGCGGCAACCGCTACTGCGGCATGCAGTGTCGGCATCAGGCCCGCGCGAAGGCGCGGCGTGAGACCGCACAGCGCTACCAGCGCTCCTGGCACGGGCGCATCGCGCACGCGCAGCGCTCGCGCCGTTGGCGTCAGCGCCGTGCGGCCCGTGACGCCGCCTGCGCCGCAGGTGTGGGCGCACATAAAGTGACGCACCAGGGTTCCCGCTCGGGGGTCGCCTCGGCTCCACTGGTGGCATGGACTCACGACAGCACCACCGTCGACGTTGCCGGCACTGCCGCCGACATCACGGCACCCAGTGCCCCGCCAGAACCCGACATCGCCACGGTCGCCAGCTGCTGGGCCTGCCGCCGCTGCGGCGCACGGCAGCCCGCAGCACTGCGACTGGGCTTTGTGCGCCACGGACTGCCGCTGCGGCGGCGCCATGACCATAGCCCCTGACCTGGTGGCGCAGATCCTGCGCCTGCACACGGTGGAGAAGTGGCGCGTGGGCACCATCGCGCGGCAGTTGCACGTGCATCGCGATGCCGTGCGGCGCGTGCTCGCCGGCCAATCAGTGAGCGAGGGCGCGCCGGTGCATGCCGCGCCGCTGCGGCCCAGCCGCATCGATGCGTACCGGCCCTTCATCCTGGCCACGTTGGAGAAGTTCCCCACACTCACCGCAGCACGGCTGCACGCCATGGTGGCCGAGCGCGGCTACGTAGGCGCGCCCTCGCACTTCCGGCTGCTCGTGGCCGCGATGCGCCCGCGCCCGGCGGCCGAGGCCTACCTGCGGCTGCGCACGCTGCCGGGCGAGCAGGCGCAGGTCGACTGGGGCCACTTCGGTCATCTGCAGATCGGCCGTGCCCGCCGCCCGCTGATGGCCTTCGTGATGGTGCTCAGTCACAGCCGCATGGTCTTCCTGCGCTTCTTCCTGGACGCCCGCATGGACAGCTTCCTGCGCGGCCACGCGCTGGCCTTCGCTGCCTTCGCCGGCGTGCCCCGGGTGCTGCTGTACGACAACCTCAAGAGCGCCGTGCTCGAGCGCGTGGGCGACGCCATCCGCTTCAACCCAGCGCTGCTGGCCCTGGCGGGCCACTACCGCTTCGAGCCGCGCCCGGTGGCGCCGGCGCGCGGCAACGAGAAGGCTTCGTACTCATACTGCACCTCCTGCCACACGTGAGGCCGAAGTTTCGGGAAGAACCTGGTACTCGCGCTTGTGTGCGAACTTCCCAGGCATGTCCTGCGCCGGGATTTCGTAGAGGTAGTCGCCCTTGTCGTTGACGGGATGGGCCCGCAGCAGTCCTCGACGGCGCCACAGATGCACGGTCGAGACGACGACGCCGTAGCGAGTGGCGACGTCGGCCGCAGTCAGCAGACCCTGGGCAAGAAGTCGGCTGCGCCGATCGGCGAGCTGGTACGTGTGGCGCAAGCCGCCGATCCTGGCGGCGGTCCACGGCGTGGAGACGACCGTCCTCACTCCGCGCTCGTTGAACAGGTCGGCGATCTCTGCATCGGTGTAGGTATCGATGAGCCTGTCGATCTGCGCAACGACGGCGGCGTCCGTCGTTCGCAACTCGACGCACGACCTCGGCAGCGGCAGCTCGAGCGATCGCACCGCGCCGCCGCAGAACCGGATGTCGACTTGCAGCGACTCGCCCTTCGTGAGCGTTACGTCGGTGATGAGCAGACGCAGCATCCGCTTCTTCTCCTTCATGCCGGTCTGCGGTTCGCGCCACAGGCGCGGGAAGTCGCCCGCCAGCGCCAGCAGTTCCGCTCGCTCGGCATCCGTGGCCGGTGCGCTGGCCGCCGCGCTGGCCTGTTCGTAGGTTTCGTGTGCGGTGGCCAGCGCGCGCAGCTTCGCATTCCAGTCGGCTTCGAGCGCGTCGGCGACCAGACGATTGTCAGGGTCGACCTTCAGGAAGCGCCGCTGGGCGAGGTCGGCTTCGTAGCGGGCCCGCTCGACGTGCTGGCGTCGCAGGCGATCGGCCTCGTCGTGACGCGCCGCCAGTTCCTGCTGCACCGCCAGCGCCACCTCGATCGCCAGCGGCGTCATCGCTTCGATCACGAGATCGCCGATGGCCTCGTCGAGGATGGCGCCGTGCACGGTCTGACACAGCCCCGCTGCCCCACGCTGCAGGTCGTGCCGCCCGCACCAGTACGTCGGTATCGGCCGGTTGTGGTGCGAGTGATATCGAACCGACATGCGCTCGCCGCAGCTGCCGCAGATCACCAGCCCTTGCAGCAGCGCGTTGCCCTCGCGCGGCGGGCCCTGGCGCCGCTCGGCGCTCCACGACAAGGCGTTGGCCTTCACGCGCTGTACGTTGGCCTGGTACTGCTCCCAGGTGATGTAGCCCGGGTGCATGTCGCGCAGCAAGATCCACTGCTCGGTTGGAACGAGCCGCGAGCAGACCTTGCCATTGGGCAGTCGGCGCTGCTTGGTACGACCGAAGGCGAAGGCGCCGGCATAGCGCGGACTGTGGATGATGCTGCGGGCCCGACAGTGCAGCAGCTCGCACCATGCGAGCTCGCCCTTGTGCACGCCGCTGCGCAGCCGGCGCGGGAACAGCAGCTGCTGTTCATGGAACTCCTTGACCACCGCCATGCACGAGCCGGTCCGCTCGAAGGCGTCGAAGAACACTCGCACCGCCTGCTGCACCTGGATATCGGGATCGAGGACGACGCGGTCGTGGACGTCATGGACGAACCCGACCGGCAGCATCTGCTTGAGTTCGCCGCGGCGAGCGCGGCTCAGGATGCCCCCGCGAAGCCGCGCCTTGATCACGTGCAGCTCGGCCTCGCTCATCGTTCCCTTCAGGCCCAGCAGCAAGCGATCGTTGAAGTGCGCCGGATCGTACAGACCGTCCTCGTCGAGGATGAGCGTGTCGGCCATCGCGCACAGCTCGAGCAAGCGGTGCCAGTCGGTCGAGTTGCGCGCCAGGCGCGACACCTCCAGCCCGAGCACGATCCCCGCGCGCCCCAGGCTCACCTCGGTCACCAGGCGCTGGAAGCCTTCGCGATCGGCGGCGCTCGCGCCGGACAAGCCCAGGTCGCTGTCGATGACGGCGACGCGCTCGATCGGCCAGCCCAGGGCGACGGCCCGATCACGAAGTGCGTACTGCCGCTTCGTGCTTTCGGTGTTCTCCAGCACTTGGCGCAGCGACGACTGCCGTACGTACAGGAACGCGGTGCGCGACAGATGCGCCGCGGTGATCTTCTGATGAGGCTCGCTGTTCAATAACATGGGCTGTGCTCCTTCATTGCCGCGGGGTGGGCCGTGCGCCTGGCCGACAGGACCAGGCTCGCCAACAGCGTGGTGAGGTCGCGCTGCCGTGCCGCTTCGACGAGCGGGCACGAGGAAGTCGAGACGCCGCTGCCATCGCCATCGGCTTCGGGCAGCGGGATCGCGGGGGACGCCTGGGGCGGGCGCGATGGCGCGGCGCCATCTTTCCCGGCAGCGCTTGCCGCCGCTTGGCTCAGGACTTGCCGTACCGCCCGTATCCAAGCCGGCAAGCCATCGCGCAGCAGCAGCGCCAGGCCGATGCCGCGCACCGGCGGGGTCGCCGGCCCGAACTGGAGTTCGGGCGACGCACCGCTGACCTGTGAGCGCAGTCGTTCGTACTCTTGCGCATACCGCGTCGCTTCGGCGAGATGGGCGACGGAGGTCACGGCATTTTTTTTTCCGGCCGTCGCAGATACGCCCTCAGGCACCGGACGATGGTGCGCGGGTGCGCGACGATGCCGCAGCGCTCGGCCAGCAGCCGGGCCAGTTCGTCGCCGCCAGGAGCGGCGCCAGCCTCCTCGACTGCGGCGGCAAGGACGGCAAGCACCTCGTCGGTCAGCTTGTGCGGCCCCTTGGGTCCGCGCTTGTGCGGCAACAGCCCCGGCAGGCCTTCGCGGGCGAGCGCGGCCTGGGCGACGTAGAAGGCAGGACGCGACAGGCCGAAGGCCTGTGCCGCCTGCACGACCCGCTGCGTGCCCGCCTGCACGCTGCGCAGCATCTCGTACTTGACCTGCACCAGGTCGTTCGGATCGAAGAAGGCACTGTCCAGGAACAAGGCGTCGGTGACGGCTTGCGGGTGCGGGTGGGTCGCACCGGCCGCCTCCAGGGCCTTCATGCGGGGCGTGCGGCGGCGTGAACTCATGCCGATTCGACAGCAAAGGCATCGGGCTGCATGTCTCTGTAAATATGTACTCGTTGATCGAATGTGTCAAGGTGAATTTCGCCAGTCGGGCACGCTTCATAGGAGAACTCAAGCAGAGCTTCAATTGCATGCAGCGATCGCTCTCGAGCAATCGAACAACATTCGACAGACATGGCGAACATAATTCCGCTGTCATTCGAACCCCGCCTTCCGCCCCGAGTGGGCATCCAGGAGCGCGCGCAACTGGCGCAATCGATTGGCGCGGAATACCGCACGGCCGGCCCCCAGAGTGATCACCAGGTCGAGTGCGACGACGTCCGTCCATTCGATCGGCATCGATCGCACCCGTCCTTCCGGTCCCGCGTACGAGACACGGTCTGCGCCCCAGTTGTTCAGGACCGCCAGGGCCTCGAACGTCTGCCCTCGCAGCGGATGGAACGGGTGGGTGACCGTAAAGAATCGTGCCGCTGGTTCCTCACTGCGTGCACTCCGCGCTTTTCGCCAAGGGGCGAGTCGAGCGCGCCATCCGCTACATTCGCGAGGGCTTCTTCGCCGGGCGCACGTTCACCGACGTGGACGACCTCAACGCGCAGGCCGCGCAGTGGTGCGCAGGCCAGGCCGCCGATCGGCGCTGGGTCGAGGACAGCGCCTCGAGCGTGCGCCAGGCCTTCGAGGCCGAGCGGGACAAGCTGCTGGCGCTGCCGCCCAACGAGTTCGCGCTGGGCGAGCGCGTGGCCGTGACGGTGGACAAGACGCCGTACATCCGCTTCGACCTCAACGACTACTCGGTGCCGCACACCCATGTGCGGCGCACGCTGGCCGCGCTGGCCGACGAGCACACGGTGCGCATCCTGGACGGCGCCGTCGAGCTGGCGCGCCACGACCGCTGCTGGGACCGTGGCCAGCAGATCGAGATCCGGGCGCATGTGCAGCGACTGGTCGAACACAAGCGTGCAGCCCGTGCTCACCGTGCCTGTGACCGCCTGGCGCAGGCGGCGCCGGCGGCAGCTACCTTGCTCGAGCGCGCCGCCGCACGGGGCGACAACCTGGGCTCGATCACGGCCGCACTGCTGCGGCTGCTGCAGCGCTACGGCGCCGCGGCGTTGCAGCTGGCCATCCTCGATGCACTGCAGCGCGACGTGCCGCACCCCAACGCCGTGCGGCTGGCCCTGGAACGCGCACGGCAGGACAGCGGTCAGCCGCCGCCGGTGGCGCTGGTGCTGCCCGAACACGTAGCGCGGCGAGACGCGCCGGTGCGGCCGCACGCCCTGGGCTCGTACGACCGCCAGCCCGATGAACCGCCCGAGCACCCACCCGATCCACTGGAGACCCCCGATGACTGAAGCCGCGCCCACGCAGACCGAGCTGCGCGAGCGCGCCGGCGCACTGCGCCTGCATGGCCTGCAGGCCCACTGGGCCGAGGTGATGGGCGACCCAGAGCAAGCGCGCTGGGTGGCGCAGATGCTGTCTTGGGAGGCCGCCGAGCGCGGCCGGCGCAGCCTGGAGCGGCGCCTGCGCGCGGCGCACATCGGACGCTTCAAGCCGCTGGCGGACTTCGACTGGGCCTGGCCCCGCAGCATCGACCGCGGCGCGGTGGAGGAGTTGATGACGCTGGACTTCCTCGAGGACGCCAGCAACGTCGTTCTGGTCGGCCCCAACGGGGTGGGCAAGACGATGTGCGCGTGCAACCTCGGCTACCAGGCGGTGCTGGCCGGGCACACGGCGCTGTTCATCACGGCGGGCAACCTGCTGGGCGAGCTGGCCGCGCTGGACAGCGATTCGGCCCTGCGCAGGAAGCTGCGCCAGTACGCCGCGCCGGATCTGCTGATCATCGACTTATGTGCCGAGCTCAGTGATGTGAAGTGGCGTCCGGGAACTGGCGTCG
>OEIU01000923.1_pt1 | contig 22327 bp, 17 predicted proteins | sample 1539221 | NCBI WGS metagenome assembly OEIU01 (sample SAMN03792071, study PRJEB22550) | activated sludge metagenome | feature: wastewater treatment plant; material: activated sludge; isolation source: Wastewater treatment plant of a petroleum refinery complex | place: Argentina: Zarate | collected...
CGTCCGAGGTGCCGCGCGGACGGTCACCGCCGTGGTCGTCGTTCGCGTCGTGCGTGGCCGGGTCGTCCGAGGTGCCGCGCGGACGGTCACCGCCGTGGTCGTCGTTCGCGTCGTGCGTCGCCGGGTCGTCCGACGTGGCCGACGGCGACGGCGTCGAGGTGGCGCTCGAGGGCGCCCGGACCGGGAGCCGTTCGGCGAAGGAGGCGTTGCCGAGCACGCCGGCGAGGGCGGGGGTGACGGCCACGGCGGCTCCGAGCGTGATGAGGGCGATGCGTCGCATGGTGCTGGTCCTTCCGGGGAGGTTCTCACAGGAGCGGGGCCGGGGTCGGCCCGTCGACGAGAACGGTGCCCGGGACGCGAGGACACCCACCATCGGGCTTTGGTCCTAGTACCCCTCCCCCCCCCCCGGTCGAGAGACGAGGACATGCCGCCTCCCGTCATGGGGAGGCGGCACGTCCTCGTCGTTCGTCGGGCGGACCCGGGCGGCTGGGTGGCAGCTCGAGTGGGCCTCAGGCCTGCTCGTGCCGGTTCGCGTTCGCGTGGATGGTGTCGTGGACGTACTGCGCGAGTCCGGGCGCCTGCTCCTCGTAGGTCCTCGTGAACCGTGGGTCGGCGAGGTACATGTCCGCGAGCCCTCGGTGGAAGGTGTGGTCGAGGTCGTAGAAGCGCCGGTGGATGTGCAGCCGGTGCGCCTCGGCGGCGTCCATCGCCCGCTGCGAGGTCGGCGGCTCGCCGGCCTGCATCGCGGCGACGAGCTCGGCGCCGACGGCGTCCTGCTCGGCCTTGATCTCGGCCCAGTCGGCCTTCGTGTAGCGGTCGGTGCGGCGCTTGGACTGCTTCCAGGCGTCGGTCTCGCCCCAGCGCTCCTCGGCCTCCTGCTGGTACTCCTCGGTGAAGCCGTCGCCGAAGAGCTCCTTGAGGTCGTCGGTCGTGGCGGGCTGGTCGTTCATCTCCCTCTCCAGTGCTCGGTCGATGGCCACGACGAGCTCCTCGAGCTCGCCCAGCCGGGACACGACCACGGCGCGCTGGCGCAGCAGGTGCTCCGCCGCCGTCCCGTCACCGTCGAGCAGGTCCCGCACCTCGTCGAGGGGCAGGTCCAGCCGGCGGTAGGTGACGACGCTGGAGAGCCGGGCGAGGTCCGCATCGGTGTAGAGGCGGTACCCCGCGGGCGTCCGGCCGGACGGGACGACGAGGCCGATGGCGTCGTAGTGGTGCAGCGTGCGCACCGTGACGCCGAAGGTCTCGGCGACCTGGCCGACCGTCAGCTCCACCCGGTCAGTGTGCTGGCTCGTCGTGGTCATGTCATCCACGGTGCTGCCTCACGTCGCGTGAGGGTCAAGCCGCTTCCTGCCCGAGGTCCACGCCACGCGCGTATCGGGTCACCCGATACGGCCGCGCTTCCCCCCGGAACCGTTCCCGGGGAAAGCGCACCGTTCTCGGGTCACCCGATACGCGTGGGGTGGCCGGGAGGGCGGCGCGGGTTCAGGCCTTCGGGGTCTCGAACCAGTTCGCGAGCGCCGACGCGAGCCCGAGGTCGCCACGCGCCTTGACCTTGCCCATCATGAACATCATCGCCGGGTTGCCGGTGCCCGTGACGAGCTTGAGGAACTCGACGGGGCCGGACATGAGGGACAGCTGCGGCTCGGCGGTCGGCGCCTTCTCGACCGTGCACGTGCCGCGGTCGACGACGACGGCGTAGGTGTCGCTGGAGTCCGCCGGCCCCCCGGTGACCCGGAAGTCGATGCGGGCGCTGCGGTCGCCGGCCTTGTCGGCGCGGAACTGCTCCGGGAACCGGGCGAAGACCGCGTCGAGCAGGGCGCCGCGGTGCTCGCCCGCGAAGGCGTCGCGGATGTCGGCGTCGGACGCACCCTTGACGGCGGCGACGAACTCGCTGGGCGAGGCGGTGGTCAGGGACTGCGGGTCGAGAGCCATGCCGACGAACCTACTCGCCGGTAACCACCCACGCAACGGCGCCCGCCGCCGGGTCAGGCCTTCTTGGCGGCCTTCTTCGCGGTCGTCTTCTTCGCGGTCGTCCTCTTCGCGGTCGTCTTCTTCGTCGTCCGCTTGCGCGCGGTCTTCTTGGCCGGCCCCTTGGCCCGCTTCTCGGCGAGCAGCTCGTACCCCCGCTCGGGCGAGAGCTGCTCGGGGTCGTCGTCCTTGCGCAGCGTCGCGTTCGTCTCGCCGTCGGTGACGTACGGCCCGAACCGCCCGTCCTTGACGACGACCGGCTTGCCGGAGACCGGGTCCGTGCCGAGCTCGGCGAGCGGCGGCTTGGCGGCGGCCCGGCCGCGCTGCTTCGGCTGCGCGTAGATGGCCAGCGCCTCCTCGAGCGTGATGTCGAAGAGCTGCTGCTCGGAGGTCAGCGAGCGCGAGTCGGACCCCTTCTTGAGGTAGGGCCCGTAGCGACCGTTCTGCGCCGTGATCTCGTCGCCGGACTCGGGGTCGGAGCCGACGACACGCGGCAGCGAGAGCAGCCGCAGCGCCGTGTCGAGCTCGATGGTCCCGAGGTCCATGTCCTTGAAGAGCGAGGCGGTGCGCGGCTTGACCTTGTTCTTGCCCTTGCCCTGCTCCTCCTCGGGGACGACCTCGGTGACGTAGGGCCCGTAGCGCCCGGACTTCGCGACGATGTCGCGGCCGGTGCGGGGGTCCTGACCGAGGACGCGCCCGTCGTCGGCCGCGCGGTCGAGCAGCTCGCGGGCGATGGCGGGGGTCATCTCGTCCGGGGCGATCTCGTCGGTGATGGTGGCCCGGCGCGGCTGGGCCGCGGCGGAGTCCGCGGCGGCGGCGTCGGTGACCTCACCGGTCGAGGCGTCGACGCCGGCCGGCACGACCTCCTCGACGTACGGCCCGTAGCGCCCGACGCGCACGACGATGCCGTCGCCGATGTCGATGGTCGAGATGGCCCGCGCGTCGATGTCGCCGAGGTCCTCGACGAGGTCGCGCAGCCCGTCGGCCGAGCTCGCCTCGTCGCCGAAGTAGAAGCGCCGCAGCCACGCCGCGCGCTGCTCGTCACCGCGCGCGATGGCGTCGAGGTCCTCCTCCATCGAGGCGGTGAAGTCGTAGTCGACGAGCCGGCCGAAGTGCTCCTCCATGAGGCGCGTCACCGCGAAGGCCAGCCACGACGGCACGAGGGCCGAGCCGCGGTTGCTCACGTAGCCGCGGTCCTGGATGGTGCCGATCGTCGAGGCGTAGGTCGAGGGCCGGCCGATGCCGCGCTCCTCCATCGCCTTGACCAGGGTCGCCTCGGTGTAGCGCGCGGGCGGCGAGGTCTCGTGCCCGTTCGCCTCGGACCGGCGCACCTCGAGCCGGCGACCGGCGCCGAGCTTCGGCAGGCGACGCTCGTCGTCGTCGCGGGCGCGGGTGTCGTCGCGGCCCTCCTCGTAGGCGGCGAGGAAGCCGCGGAAGGTGATGACGGTGCCGCTCGCGGAGAGCTCGACCTCGCGGGCCGGCGCACCGTCGCGCAGCGTCGCGGCCAGCCGCACGGACGCGGTCGAGCCGCGGGCATCGGCCATCTGGGAGGCGACGGTGCGCATCCAGATCAGCTCGTAGAGGCGGTACTCGTCGCCGCGCAGCTCACCGGAGACCTGCTTCGGGGTGCGGAAGCGGTCCCCGGCCGGGCGGATCGCCTCGTGCGCCTCCTGGGCGTTCTTCACCTTGCGCTCGTAGCGGCGGGGGGCATCCGGCATCGAGTCGCCGCCGTAGAGCTCACGGGCCTGCTGCCGCGGGGCGGAGGTCGCCGCGTCCGACAGCGTCGTGCTGTCGGTCCGCATGTAGGTGATGTAGCCGTTCTCGTAGAGGCGCTGGGCGACCCGCATCGCGTTGCGGGAGTTGAGCCGCAGCTTGCGCGACGCCTCCTGCTGGAGCGTGCTCGTCGTGAACGGCGCGCTCGGCCGGCGGGTGTACGGCTTCTCGGAGACCTCGGCGACGGTGACCTCGGCGCTGCGCAGCGCCTCGGCGATGCCGGTCGCGCGCTCCTCGTCGAGCTGGACCGCCTTGTCGCCCTTGAGCGTGCCGTCGTCGGCGAAGTCGCGGCCGGTGGCGACGCGCTTGCCGTCGACCCCGGTGAGCCGGGCCGTGAAGAGGTCCTCCTGGGCACCGGGCGTGACGTCGGCGTCGACGTCCCAGTACGAGGCGCGCACGAACGCCATCCGCTCGCGCTCGCGCTCGACGACGAGCCGGGTGGCGACCGACTGCACGCGGCCGGCGGACAGGCCCGCCTTGACCTTGCGCCACAGCACCGGGCTCACCTCGTAGCCGTAGAGGCGGTCGAGGATGCGCCGGGTCTCCTGCGCGTCGACGAGGGAGGTGTTGATGTCGCGGGTCTGGTTGGCCGCGCGCTGGATGGCCTCGCGGGTGATCTCGTGGAAGACCATCCGCTTGACCGGGACCTTCGGCTGGAGGGTCTCGTAGAGGTGCCACGCGATGGCCTCGCCCTCGCGGTCCTCATCAGTGGCGAGGTAGAGCTCGTCGGCGTTCTTCAGGAGGGCCTTGAGCTCGCGGACCTTCTTCTTCTTGTCCGCGTCGACGACGTAGTAGGGGTCGAAGTCGTCGTCGATGTTGACGCCGAACTTGCCGAACGGCCCCTTCTTGACCTCGGCCGGCATCTCGCTCGGCGTCGGGATGTCACGGATGTGCCCGACGGACGCCTCGACGTCCCAGTCGCTCCCGAGGTAGCCCGCGATGGTCTTCGCCTTCGCGGGGGACTCGACGATGACGAGCTTGCGTCCGGATGCCATGCCAACCTGCCTGTTCCGTCCCCCACGTGCAGCGGATTCGTCGCTGCTCGGACGTGGTGACGGGGCCGACGGTAGCGCCCGGAGGCCGTCCGGCGCACACCCGGGTCGCCGGACGACCCCGGGCGCGTCGTGCGGTCAGCGCTCGCCGCGGACCAGCCGGACGATGACGCCGACGGTCCCGAGCGCCGCGAGGACGAAGTACATCGCGAGGTCGCCGCCGTAGCTGCGGAGCACCTCGCCGTCGGTGACGTTCTCCCAGACGAAGGACGAGCGCGAGACGCCGGCGGCGGCCGCCTCGGCGGCGTGCGCGGAGTAGTACTGCGAGGCGTCCCAGCCGACGAGGGCCAGCGCGGTGCCGACGACCCCGAGGACGATGAGCCCGAGGAGGGGCAGCATCCCGCGGCGCGGCGGCGACCCGGCCGCCTTCGCGTAGCCGAGCACGGCGCCCGCCGCCAGCACGACCGAGGTGATCGACGCGACGTAGCCGAGGTTCCACACGACGACCGCGAGGACCCCGGAGCCGAGGACGGGGGGCAGCGCGACGGCCAGGCCGCGACCCACCCGCTCGACCGGGTGGGGGGGGGGCGGCACGGGAGGCGTCAGGGGGAGGGTGGCGTCCGAGAGGCGGCGGGCGGGCTCGGTGGGCGGCCCTGGCGGCGCGGCGGCCGGCGTCGCGGGCTCGGCGACGGCGGCGGTCGGGTCGGAGTACTCGGTCGCTGGCTGGCTCCTCGGTGCAGGTGGGAGCCCCCTCGGCCCCCCCGGCTCGGGCACCCTGGCCGTGAGGAGCGTCCGCCACCGGGCGTTCGGCGAGAACCCGAGGAACATCCGGTCGCCAGATGTGGTTGAATCATCAACTAAGTTCCCGAGGAGTTCCGATGACCACGACCGCACCCGAGCGGATGCCCGTCCTGTACCTCAGCCACGGCGCCCCGCCGCTGGCCGACGACGCGCGCTGGACCGCCGAGCTCGCCGGATGGTCCGCCGAGCTCCCCCGGCCCACCTCGGTGCTCATGGTGTCGGCGCACTGGGAGCAGGCGCCCGTCGCGGTGTCGGCGACCTCCGGCGACGTGCCGCTGACCTACGACTTCTGGGGCTTCCCGCAGCGCTACTACGACGTGACCTACGACGCGCCCGGGGCACCCGAGCTCGCGCGGTCCGTGGCCGGGCTCCTCGGCGGCGCCGGCGAGCAGCTGCACCAGGACCCGACCCGCGGCCTCGACCACGGCGCCTACGTTCCGCTGGTCGAGATGTTCCCCGAGGCCGACGTCCCGGTGCTCCAGCTCTCGATGCCGACCCTCGACCCGCAGCGGCTCTTCGAGCTCGGCCGCCGGCTGGCCCCGCTGCGTGACGAGGGCGTCCTCGTCGTCGGGTCCGGGTTCACGACCCACAACCTGCGCTGGTTCCAGCCGGCCGACGGCCCGGACGGCACGCCCCCGGCCCCGTCCTCGGAGTTCGACCACTGGGCCGCGGAGGCGGTCGGGCGCGGCGACGTCGACGCCGTGCTCGACTTCCTCGCCAAGGCCCCGGCGGCCCGCGAGGCCCACCCCCGCACCGAGCACTGGGCGCCGCTCTACGTCGCGCTCGGCGCGGCGTCGGTGGGCGGCGACGTCGCCGGCCGCAGCGTCATCGACGGCTTCTGGTACGGCCTGAGCAAGCGCTCCTGGCAGTTCTCCTGACCCCGGCGGGCGGCATGATCGCCCCATGAGCGACGTGCACCTCGACGTGGAGCAGCACCTGGCCGGCCTCGAGGCCGCGGCCGACCGGCTCGCCGGCTGGGCGACCGAGGCGGGACCCGACGCCGCCGTGCCGACCTGCCCCGGCTGGTCGGTCGCCGACCTCGTGGCGCACCAGGGCCGGGTGCACCGCTGGGCCCTCGCCGCGCTGTCCGGCGCCGACCTGCGCACCGTCGGCATCGACGACCAGGAGGGTCCGGACGGCGACGCCGTCGAGTGGCTGCGCGCCGGCGCCACCGAGCTGCTCGACGTCCTACGCACGGCACCCGACGACCTCGTGGCGCCGACGTTCCTCCGGGAGGCACCGCCGGCCCGGCTCTTCTGGGCGCGGCGCCAGCACCACGAGACCGCCGTCCACGCGCTGGACGCCCTCGCCGCCCGGGAGGGACGGATGCCCTCGGCCGCCGACGCCTGGTTCGGCGCCGATGTGGCCCGCGACGGCATCGACGAGCTGCTCGTCGGGTTCTGGCCGCGCCGGGGCCGGGGGCCGCGGTCCGAGGACGGTGCCTACCCGGCCGTCGTCGCCACCGCCGAGGGCGACCGGTGGTGGCTCGAGGTCGGCCCGGACTCCGTGCGCACCCGGCTCCTCGGCCGGCACGAGCCGGACCCCGCGCCGGACGCGGTGCGCCTGTCCGGCCCGGCGCTCGAGGTGCACCTGGCCCTGTGGAACCGCGGCGGCGCCCCGGCCGACCCCGACGGCCTCCTGGACCGCTGGCGCACCGGAGGCGCCGTCGGCTGACCCGCCGCCGAGCGGCCGGTCAGTGGCCGCCGCGCTGCTTCTTGCGGGGCGCCGGCCGGGTGGGGTCGTCCTCGACCGGCGGGACGTCCTCGGGGACGACGACCGGCCGCAGCCGCGACCAGGCGATGAACCCGAGGCCCACGACGAGCAGGACGAGTCCGGCCCACAGGTTGGCGTTGACGCCACCCGTCTTCGCGGTCTCGGCGTCGGCGAAGAACCCCATGAGGGTGAGGATCACACCGTAGATCGTCAGGAGCAGGCCGATGATGTTGCGGATGTCGAACGCGCCCGCGGTGTGCTTCTCTGCCATGACGACTCCCGGTCAGAAGAGGATGTTGAGGACGACGACCATGACGAGCGCGACGCCCGCGAGCGGCACGGTCCGGCGGTACCAGGGGTAGGACGCCTCGTTCGGGTCGGTGCGCGTCTCGATGGGTGTCTCGGAGTACACGAGGCCGACGAGCTCCTCGACGGGTTTGGGCTGGGTGCCCATCGTCACCGCGACCGACACCGCGATGTCGACGACGAAGGCCGTCGAGGCGGCCACGAAGGCCGCCCCCTGGCCGCCGAGGGGGATGACGCCGAGGCTCGCCGAGCCGAAGGCGTCCTCGCTGAGGAACGCGACGAGGACGGCCGACAGGGTGCCCGAGACCAGGCCCGACCACCCGGCGGCAGGGGTCATCCGCTTCCAGAACATCCCGAGGATGAAGGTGGCGAACAGCGGCGCGTTGAAGAACCCGAAGAGGGTCTGCAGGTAGTTCATGATGTTCGAGAACGAGCTCGCGATGATCGCGGTGAAGATCGCGATGACCGTCGCCCCCACGGTCGCCAGCCGGCCGATCCGCAGGTAGTAGTCGTCGGAGCGGTCCTTGCGGATGTAGCGCTCCCACAGGTCGTAGCTGAACACCGTGTTGAAGGCGGAGATGTTGGCCGCCATGCCGGCCATGAACGCGGCGAGCAGGCCGGTGAGCGCCAGCCCGAGCAGGCCGTTGGGCAGCACGTCGCGCATGAGGTAGAGGAGCGAGTCGTTGAACGCGACCCCCTTGCCCGAGGCGCCGCCCGGCGGGCTGCCCCCGTTCTTCAGGTCGACGATCTCGGGGACAAGGACCGCGGCGATCATGCCGGGGACGATCGTGATGAAGGGGACGAACATCTTCGGGAAGGCGCCGATGACCGGCGTCTTGCGGGCGGCGGAGATGGAGTCGGAGGCCATCGCGCGCTGCACCTCGACGAAGTTCGTCGTCCAGTAGCCGAAGGAGAGGACGAAGCCGAGGCCGAAGACGATGCCGACGACCGACCAGAAGCCGCTGTCGAAGCCGGTGAGGGCCTGCCCGGGCCACGAGTTCAGCTGCTGCTCGGCCGGTGGCACCCCGGCCTTGGCCGGTGCCGAGCTCGCCGCCGCGGTGATCTTCTCGGTGAGCCCGCCCCAGCCGCCGACCCGGTTGAGGCCGAGGATGACCAGCGGCAGGAGCGAGGCGACGATGACGAAGAACTGGAGGACCTCGTTGTAGATCGCCGCCGACAGGCCGCCGAGCGTGATGTACGAGAGGACGATGAGGGCGGCGACGATGAGCGCGATCCACAGCGGCCAGCCGAGCAGGGCGTGGACGATCGAGCCGAGCAGGTAGAGGTTGACGCCGGCGATGAGCAGCTGCGCGACGGCGAAGGAGATCGCGTTGACGAGGTGGGCGCGCCGGTCGAAGCGGCGGAGCATGAACTCCGGCACCGAGCGGACCTTGGAACCGTAGTAGAAGGGCATCATGACGATGCCGAGGAAGAGCATCGCCGGGATGGCACCGACCCAGAAGTAGTGGACGGTCGAGATGCCGAACTGGGCCCCGTTGGCACTCATCCCCATGATCTCGACGGCGCCGAGGTTGGCCGAGATGAACGCCAGCCCGGTGACCCAGGCGGGCAGCGAGCGTCCGGAGAGGAAGAAGTCGATGGACTCCGACACCGAGCGCCGGGCCAGCAGGCCGATGCCGAGGACGAAGCCGAAGTAGACGACGAGGATGAGGTAGTCGACCGGGCCCGCGTCGATCAGCGTGTCGGCCGCGGGCACCGCCCCGGCCAGCCCCTGGACCACCGCGTGTGCTCCTGCCGCGACCACGACCACCACCAGCTCCCCGTCGAGACGTCGGCACCGGACCCGGCACCGCTCGCCACGCTAACGCCTCGCGTCGTGCGGGTGCGCTCTCGTGCCGACCGGATTGGGACCCGGTGTCGAGTCCTCGGGGAGAGCCTGCTCAGCGGGGCGGTCCGGCCATCGCCGGGGCCCCGGCCGCGGGCCCGGCGGCCGCCGCCTCCTCGTCCGGGTCGGCGACGGCGCCCTCGAACTGCGCGGCGTGCAGGCGCGCGAACGCGCCTCCGGCAGCGAGCAGCTCGGCGTGCGTGCCACTCTCGACGATGCGCCCGTCCTCCATCACGAGGATGAGGTCCGCGTCCCGGATCGTCGAGAGCCGGTGCGCGATGACGAAGCTCGTCCGGTCGCTGCGCAGGGCGGCCATGGCGTGCTGCACGAGCAGCTCGGTGCGGGTGTCGACCGAGCTCGTGGCCTCGTCGAGGATGAGCAGCGCGGGGTTCGCGAGGAACGCGCGGGCGATCGTGATGAGCTGTCGCTCACCGGCGCTGATGTTGTCCGCCTCCGCGTTGAGCTCGGTGTCGTAGCCGGCCGGCAGCGAGTGGACGAACCGGTCGACGTACGTCGCGCGGGCGGCCTCGAGGATCTCGTCCTCGGTGGCGCCCGGCCTCCCGTACGCGATGTTGTCGCGGATCGTCCCGGCGAACAGCCACGTGTCCTGGAGCACCATGCCCGTGCGCGAGCGCAGGTCGTGCCTCGTCATGTCGCGGATGTCGTTGCCGTCCAGCGTGATCCGTCCACCGTCGAGCTCGTAGAAGCGCATCACGAGGTTGACCAGCGTCGTCTTGCCGGCGCCGGTCGGGCCGACGATGGCCACCGTCTGTCCCGGCTCCACGACGAGGTCGAGGTGCTCGATGAGCGGCTTCTCGCTCGAGTAGGAGAACGAGACGTCCTCGAACGCGACGCGCCCGCGCGTGGCCGCGACCGCCGCCGGCGTGGCCGTGTCGGGCTCCTGCTCGGGGGCGTCGAGGACCTCGAACACCCGCTCGGCGGAGGCGACCCCGCTCTGCATGAGGTTGGCCATCGAGGCCACCTGGGTCAGCGGCTGGGTGAACTGTCGCGAGTACTGGATGAACGCCTGGACGTCGCCGAGGCTCATCGTCCCGGAGGCCACCCGCAGCCCGCCGACGACGGCGACCGCGACGTAGTTGAGGTTCCCGATGAACATGAGCGTCGGCATGATGACGCCGCTGATGAACTGGGCCCGGAAGCTCGCGTGGTGGAGGGCGTCGTTGCTCCGCGCGAACTCGCGGGCGGCCTCCTGGCGGCGGCCGAACACCTTGACCAGCTCGTGGCCGGTGAAGGTCTCCTCGACGACGGCGTTGACCTCGCCGGTGCTCTTCCACTGCTGGACGAAGTGTCCCTGCGAGCGCTTGCCGATGGCCGCGGTGACGACCATCGTCACCGGGATCGTCACGAGGGCGATGACGGCCAGCAGCGGCGAGATGTAGACCATCATGGCGATCATCGCGACGACCGTGAGCAGCGAGGTGACGAGCTGGCTCAGGGTCTGCTGCAGGCTCTGCGCGACGTTGTCGATGTCGTTGGTCACCCGGCTGAGCAGCTCGCCGCGCGGCTGGGCGTCGAAGTACGGCAGCGGGAGCCGGTTGAGCTTCTCCTCGACGTCGCGGCGCAGCCGGTAGACCGTGCGGTTGACGGCGGCGACGAGCAGGCGGCCCTGGACCAGCTGCAGCCCGGCGGCGACGACGTAGATGCCGAGGACGATCATCAGGACCCGCCCGACGGCGGAGAAGTCGATGCCCTGCCCGGGGACGACGTGGTCCATCGCGGCGAGCAGGTCGGCGACCCGGCCCTCGCCGCGGGCGCGCAGGGCGTCGACCGCCTGCTGCTGGGTCACCCCGGCCGGGATCTGCCGGCTGAAGACGCCGGCGAAGATCAGGTCGGTCGCCCGGCCGAGCACCTTGGGGCCGATCGCGTTGAGCACGACCGAGGCGAGCGCCAGGACGAGCGCGCCGACGACGACCGGGCGCTCCGGGCGGAGCAGCCCGAGCACGCGCTTGGCCGACGGGACGAAGTTCTGCGACTTCTCGGTCGGCATGCCCAGCTGCGCGTGCGGCGGACCACCCCGGCGCGCGCCGGCCGGGCCGCGACGGGCCTCGGCTGCCTTCTCCTCGGCGGACCTCAGCTCGCTCATGCGACCTCCTCCATCGCCTGCTGGCTCTCGACGATCTCGACGTACGTGGGGCACGACGAGAGCAGCTCGTCGTGGGTGCCGATGCCGACGACGGCGCCGTCCTCGAGGACGACCACCTGGTCGGCGTGGCGGATGCTGCTGACCCGCTGGGCGACGACGACCACCGTGGCGTCGCGGGTGACCGGGCGCAGGGCCGCCCGCAGCCGGGCGTCGGTCGCGACGTCGAGCGCGGAGAACGCGTCGTCGAAGAGGTAGACGGCCGGCCGGCGCACGAGTGCGCGGGCGATGGCGAGCCGCTGGCGCTGCCCGCCGCTGACGTTCGTGCCGCCCTGCGCGATGGGGGCGTCGAGGCCGCCGGGCATGGCCCGGACGAAGTCCTCGGCCTGGGCGATCCGCAGCGCCTCCCACAGCTCCTCGTCGGTGGCGTCGGCGTCACCGTGGCGCAGGTTGCTCGCGACGGTGCCGCTGAAGAGGTAGGGACGCTGCGGCACGAGGCCGATGTGCGCCCACAGGTCCTCGGCGTCGGCGTCGCGGACGTCGACCCCACCGAGGAGGACCGCTCCTCCGGTGACGTCGTGGAGGCGCGGCACCAGGCCGACGAGGGTCGTCTTGCCGGCGCCGGTGGACCCGACGACCGCGGTCGTCGTGCCGGGCACGGCGGTGAACGAGACCTCGCGCAGCACGGGCTCGTCGGCCCCCGGGGAGGCGAAGGTCGCTCCCCGCAGCTCGACCCCCACCGGGCCCGCCGGGATGGCCACCCGGGGCTCGGGCGGGGGCACCGAGGAGCGGGTGTCGAGGACCTCCTGGATGCGGCCGGCGGACACCGTCGCGCGCGGGACCATCATCGACATGAAGGTCGCCATCATGACGGACATGAGGATCTGGATGAGGTAGCTCATGAAGGCGGTCAGGGCGCCGATCTGCATGTCGCCGGAGTCGATGCGCATCGCGCCGAACCACAGCACCGCGACGGTCGAGGCGTTGAAGATGACCATGACGATCGGGAAGGCGAGAGCCATCAGCCGGCCGACCGCGACGGCGGACCCGGTGTAGGTGTCGTTGGCCTCGCCGAACCGGGCGCGTTCGACGTCCTCGCGGACGAACGCCCGGACCACCCGGATGCCGGTGATCTGCTCGCGCAGGATCCGGTTGACGGTGTCGACGGCCTTCTGCATCGCCCGGAAGTGCGGGATCATCCGGCTGATGACGAGGCCGACCGACGCGGCGAGGAGCGGCACGGCGACGACGACCAGCCAGGAGAGGCCGACGTCCTCGCGCAGCGCCATGATGACGCCGCCGACCATCATGATCGGGGCCGACACCATGAGCGCGAGCGCCATGTAGACGACCTGCTGGACCTGCGTCACGTCGTTGGTCGAGCGGCTGATCAGCGTCGGCGCGCCGAACCGCGAGACCTCCTGCGCCGAGAAGGAGCCGACCCGGTCGAAGACCGAGGCCCGCACGTCGCGACCGAGGGAGGCGGCGGTCAGCGCGGCGATCCGGGTGGCCGAGACGGTGGCGAGGATCTGGAGCAGCGAGACCCCGAGCATCCACATCCCGGCGGTGAGGATGAACCCGGTGTCGCCCTTGGCCACTCCCTCGTCGATGATCCGGCCGTTGAGGCTCGGCAGGTAGAGCGAGGCGAGGGTGCCGACGAGCTGGAGGGCGAGGAGGAACAGGAGGGGCCCGGAGTACGGGCGCAGGTGGGTGCGGACGAGGCGGACGAGCATCAGCGGATCCCTCGGTCGGTGTGGTGGCGGGTGCCGTCGAGGACGACGGAGACGATCTCGGCCGGGTCGAGGTGGCCGGTGGACATGAGCGGGTGGACGCTCGAGAGCGTGAGCAGCTGGAGGAGGGCGATGACCTCGGGGACCGGCTTGCGCAGCGTGTCGGCGTCCGGGCCGATGAGGTCGGTGAGGGCGGCGTCGACCGCGGGGTCGCTCGAGCCCCGCCGGCGCTTGGCGTCGACCGGGGCGGGCGCCCCGGCGTGGTGGAGCACGGAGATGAGGCCGACGATGCGCTCGACGTGGCGCTGCATCACCGCGACGCCCGCGGTGAGGCGCTCGTCGAGGGTCAGCGAGGTGTCGATCCCCCGGAGCTCGGCGACCGCCGGGGTGGAGTCGAAGACCGCCGAGACGCAGGCCTGGACGAGCTCGTCCTTGGTGCCGAAGGCCTTGAAGAGGGTGCCCTCGGCGATGCCCGAGGCCTCGGCGGCCTGGCGCGTCGTCAGCCCGACGCCGTGCTCCCGCAGCAGCGGGATCGTCGCGTCGACGATCGCCGAACGACGGTCCTCGGGGCTCATGGCGGGGGCACGGGGGGTCACGAGGGACCAGCCTAAGTGAGTGAGCACTCACTCACAACTCATTTCCGGACAAGGGGCGGCCCCGCCCTCCGGTGCAGGGGGTGGAGGGCGGGGCCGACGCTGCAGGGCGGCCGGGACCGAGGCCCGAGCAGGGACTTCCGACCCGCAGGGCAGTCATCCTGTCCCCACCGAGATACCCCGCGGTGCATCTCAAACGGAGATTCGATGTGACGCGCGTCACACTCCGGGGCGCCGGTCGGGCCCGAACACTCACTCGCGGACGAGCAGTCCGTCCTTGACGGCGTCGCGCAGGAGGGCCACGACCTCGGCGCGGACGGCGGCGTCGTCGAGGTCGAGGAGCCCGGCGATGGCGGCCGCCGCGGCCCGGGCGGTCAGCTCGCCGTCGCAGACCGAGACGAGGGCCGCGGTGACGGTGCTGAGCGGGAGGCCGCGGCGCAGCCCGCCGCCCTGGCGCAGGACGATGACCCGGGGGTCGGGCTCGCCGGGGACCCCGAACCGCTCCTCGGTGACGTCGTCGGCGCAGCGCCACGCGACGTCGAGGAGCGCGTCGTCGTCGTGCTCGGCGAGCCAGGCGCGCGCCCGCAGGCCGGCGAGGACCGCGGGGCCCATCGGCTGCTCGACCGGGCCGGGCACGTCGACGAGGTCGAGGAACGGCGGGCGGTCGGTGGCCGGCCGCTGGAGGGTGACCACGCCGAAGCCGATCGCCTCGACGTCGCGCGCCGCGAAGTCGTCGAGCCACGCGGAGTACATCGCGTTGAAGTCGGCCGTCCCCGGGTGGTGTCCGCCGTCGCGCGCCCACGTCTCCGCGTACGCGGCGGGGTCCTGCACCTCGCGCTGGACCACCCAGGCGTCGAGCCCGGTGCCCTCGAGCCACGCCGCGACCCGCTCGGTCCAGGACGCCCCCCGGGGCACCTCCCAGTTGCCGAGCAGCTGGGCGATGCCGCCGGGCTCGAGGTGGGCCCCGACGCGCGCGACGAGGTCGCGGACCACGTCGTCACCGGACGCGCCGCCGTCGCGGTACTCGAAGAGGGGCACCGCCCCGCCGCGCGGGGTGATGACGAACGGCGGGTTGGAGACGACGAGGTCGAACCGCTCCCCCGCCACCGGGTCGAGCATCGAGCCGGCCCGCACGTCCCAGCCGACCCCGTTGAGGGCGGCGTTGAAGCGGGCGTACCCGAGGGCCCGCTCGGACAGGTCGGTGACGACGACCTCCCCGGCGTGCGCGCCGAGGTGGAGGGCCTGGACGCCGCACCCGGTACCGAGGTCGAGGGCGCGGCCGACCGCCGGGCGGGGCGTCCAGGACGCGAGGGTGGTCGAGGCGCCGCCGACGCCGAGCACGTGGTCGGGGCGCAGCGGCCGACCGGTCGCGAGCTCGCCGAGGTCGGAGGCCACCCACCAGTCGGTGCCGTCCGCGGCGTACGGCCGCAGGTCGCAGCGGGCGACGACGGCGTCCCCCTCCGGCGCGACGAGCCCGAGCTCGACCGCCCCGGCGACGCCGAGGCCGGGGAGCGCCGCCTCGACCTCGGTGGCGTCGACCGGGTCGCCGAGCGTGAAGAGCCGGACGAGCGCGGCCCGCGGGTCGGTGGCCCGGGCCGTGACGCGCTGGGCCGGCAGGGCCTGGTCGCGCTCGAGCGCGGCGGACGCCATCGGGCCGAGCAGCGCGGTGACCCCGGCGACGGTGAAGCCGGACGCGACGAGGTCGGCGCGCAGCCGGGCGAGCAGCGCGTCGTCGACGCGGGGCGGGGCGGTGGTCATCGGGGACGAGCCTAGGGCGTGGCGGTCGAGGGAACAGAACACGCCGTGTGCGACGGACGCGACACGGCGTGTTCTGTTCACTCGACGGCCGGAACCGCCGAGGTGGGGCGCTCAGACCTGCGCGGGCTGCGGCTCCTCGGCCGACGCGGCGTCCGGCTCGTCGTCGCCGCCGAACGCGAGGTCCCGGCTCTTGGAGACCGCGACCGCCGCCACGACGACGACGAACGCGACCGCGGCGATGCCGTAGCGGATCGGCGCCGAGGCGTCGCCACCGATCGACAGGGTGACGATCGCCGGCGCGATGAGCACCGAGACGAGGTTCATCACCTTGATCAGCGGGTTGATCGCCGGGCCGGCGGTGTCCTTGAACGGGTCGCCGACCGTGTCGCCGATGACGGTGGCCGCGTGGGCCTCGGTGCCCTTGCCGCCGTGGTGACCGTCCTCGACGATCTTCTTCGCGTTGTCCCAGGCACCGCCGGAGTTCGCGAGGAAGACCGCCATCAGCGCACCCGCGCCGATGGCCCCGGCGAGGAAGCCGGCGAGCGCCCCGATGCCGAGGCCGAACCCGACCGCCACCGGCATGAGGGCGGCGAGCAGGCCGGGCGTCGCGAGCTCGCGCAGCGAGTCCTTGGTGCAGATGTCGACGACCCGCCCGTACTCCGGCTTCTCGGTGCCGTCCATGATCCCCGGGTGGTCCCGGAACTGCCGGCGCACCTCGAAGACGATGGCTCCCGCGGCCCGGGTCACCGCGTTGATCGCGAGGCCGGAGAAGAGGAAGACGACGGCCGCTCCGAGGATGAGCCCGACGAGGGTGTTCGGCGCGGTGACGAGGCCTGCCGCGTTGTTGAGGAAGTCGGCGCCCTCCTGCTGGGTCAGCCCGGAGACGTCGACCGTGCGGATCGCGTCCTGCCAGGCGTTCGTGTACGAGCCGAACAGGGCGGTCGCCGCGAGCACGGCCGTGGCGATGGCGATGCCCTTGGTGATCGCCTTCGTCGTGTTCCCGACCGCGTCGAGCTCGGTGAGGATCTGCGCGCCCTCGCTCTGGACGTCCCCGGACATCTCGGCGATGCCCTGGGCGTTGTCGGAGACCGGCCCGAAGGTGTCCATGGCGACGATGACGCCGACCGTCGTCAGCAGGCCGCAGCCGGCCAGCGCGATGAGGAAGAGCGACAGGGCCGTCACGCCGCCGCCGAGGAGGAAGGCGAGGTAGACCGCGCCACCGATGATCGCCGCGGTGTACACGGCGGACTCCAGGCCCACGCCGATGCCCGACAGGACGACGGTGGCGGCCCCGGTGAGCGAGGTCCTCGCGACGTCCTTGGTCGGCCGCTTGTCGGTGCCGGTGAAGTGGCCGGTGAGCCAGAGGATGATGCCGGCGAGCACGATGCCGATGACCACCGCGAGCAGTGCGGCGAGGCGCGGGTTGCCGGTGAGGGCGGCGATCTGGGACTCGGTCGTGCCCTCGGCGGCGTTCCCCTCGAACAGCTCGCCGTACGTGCCCGGCAGGTAGGTGAAGGCGGCGACCGCCGAGAGGACCGCGCTGATCGCGGCGGCGATGTAGAAGCCGCGGTTGATCGCGTTGAGCGGGTTCTCGCCCGGGCGCGCCTTGGTGATGTAGACCCCGAGCAGCGCGGTGAGGGCGCCGATCGCCGGGATGATCAGCGGGAAGACGAGGCCGTACGCGCCGAACGCGACCGAGCCGAGGATGAGCGCCGCGACGAGCGTCACCGCGTAGGACTCGAAGAGGTCGGCGGCCATGCCCGCGCAGTCGCCGACGTTGTCGCCGACGTTGTCCGCGATGGTCGCGGCGTTGCGCGGGTCGTCCTCCGGGATGCCGGCCTCGACCTTGCCGACGAGGTCGGCGCCGACGTCGGCGGCCTTGGTGAAGATGCCGCCGCCGACCCGCATGAACATCGCGAGGAGCGCGGCACCGAAGCCGAAGCCCTCGAGCACCTTGGGGGCGTCGCCCTTGTAGGCGAGGACGACGATCGAGGCACCGAGCAGGCCGAGCCCGACCGTGGCCATGCCGACGACGCCGCCGGTGCGGAAGGCGATCCTCATACCGAGGTCGCGGCCGCCCTCGTGGCGGGCGGCCGAGGCGACCCGGACGTTGGCCTTGACCGCGAGGCTCATCCCCAGGTAGCCGATGGCCGCGGAGAAGAGTGCGCCGAGGACGAAGAAGCCGGACCGGCCCCATCGCACGCCGGCCGTGTCGGCGGGCAGGAGCAGCAGGAGGAAGAAGACGAGCACGACGAAGATGCCGAGCGTGCGGAACTGCCGGTTGAGGTAGGCCGAGGCGCCTTCCTCGACCGCCGAGCCGATCTCCTGCATCTTCTCGGTGCCGGGATCGGCCGCGAGCACCTGGCGCCGGAACACGAAGCCCATGACGAGCGCGACGGCGGCGATGACCGCGACGACGACGACGAGCGTCTGGTTCATTCCGGTCAGCTGCAGGGCGCCCGACTCGGCCTGTGCGAGTGCGAGGGGTGCCATTCCATCCTCCTTGACGGCGTGTGTCGTCCCCGGGCGCAGGTCAGCGCCATCGACAGGGACGGTCGGCGGGGACTCTACCGGGGAGGGCGGACGCCCCGCCCACCCGGGCGGGGGTGACGCGGTTCACACTGCCTAACGTGGGACGGAGGTTTGCCGCAGGTCGCTCACCCGGGTCCGGTGTCCCCGTCTCGGGCGGGCCTGCGGAGGGTCAGGCCGCGAGCGCGTCGTCGAGGCTGTCGTGGATGCCGAAGACCTTGTCGAGCCCGGTGATCCGGAAGACCCGGAGGATGCGCTCGCTCGAGCAGACGATGCGCAGCCAGCCGCCGTCGTTGCGGACCAGCTTGAGCCGGCCGACGAGGACGCCGAGGCCGGTGGAGTCGAGGAAGGTGACCTTGTCGAGGTCGACGACGACCTTGGTGCGCCCGTCGGCGATCTCCTGGTCGAGCGTCTGGCGCAGCTGCGCCGCGGTGTAGACGTCGACCTCCCCCTCGGCCGTGACGACGCTGACGTCGTCTTGGTGGGACGTCGTGACGGAGAGCTCCACGCGTCAGGCTCCTCGGGTGGCTCAGGCTCGGGTCGTGCTGGTCACGACCGGGGGTGGTCGGGACCAAGGATTACCGTAACGGCCGTGTCCAGCCCAGCCCAGCACCTCGCCCGACTCGCCCGGGCCGGACCCGAGGGCCGGCTGGTCCACGTCGAGTCGATCCCGGCCCGGTCGGCGCGCCTCGCGCAGTGGCCGGACGACCTCGCGCCGGCCCTCCTCTCGGCCCTGCTCGCCGGGGGGATCTCGCGCCCGTGGAGCCACCAGCGCGAGGCGATCGACCTCGCGACGGCCGGCGAGCACGTCGTGCTGGCCACCGGGACCGCGTCCGGGAAGAGCCTCGGCTACCTCGTGCCGGTGCTCGGGTCGGTGGTCGAGGGCGCCGAGCGGGGTGGGGTGCGCGGCCCGACGGCGCTCTACCTCGCGCCGACCAAGGCGCTGGCCGCCGACCAGCTGGCCCGCGTCGAGGCGCTCGCCGTGCCGGGGGTGCGCGCGGCGACCTACGACGGCGACACCCCGCCGGACGAGCGGCGGTGGGTGCGCGAGCACGCGAACCTCGTCCTCACCAACCCCGACCTCCTCCACCACTCGCTGCTGCCCGGCCACGAGCGGTGGTCACGGTTCCTGCGCGACCTGCGCTACGTCGTCGTCGACGAGTGCCATGTGTACCGGGGGGTCTTCGGCGCGCACGTGGCGGCGGTGCTGCGCCGACTGCGCCGGGTTGCGGGGCGCTACGGCGCGACGCCCACGTTCGTCCTCGCCTCGGCGACGGTCAGCGACCCCGCGGGACACGCGTCCCGCCTCACCGGGCTGCCCGTGCGGGCGGTGACGAGCGACGGCTCGCCCCGGGGGGCCATGACGTTCGCGCTGTGGGAGCCGGTCACCGGAGCGGACGGCGAGCGTCGCTCGGCGACGACCGAGGCCGCGGAGCTGCTCGCCGACCTCGTCGGGCACGGCGTGCAGACCGTGGCCTTCGCCCGCAGCCGGGCGGGCGCGGAGGCCCTGGCGACGGGGGCGCGGCGGCGGCTCGAGGCCCTCGACCCGACCTCGATCGAGGCGGTGGCCGCCTACCGCGGGGGCTACCTCCCGCAGGACCGCCGCACGCTGGAGCGCGGCCTGCGGCAGGGGTCGCTGCGTGGGCTCGCGGCGACCACCGCGCTGGAGCTCGGCATCGACGTCAGCGGCCTCGACGCGGTGCTCGTCGCGGGGTGGCCCGGACGGCGGGCCAGCCTGTGGCAGCAGGCCGGCCGGGCCGGGCGCTCCGGTGGCGAGTCCCTCGCCGTCCTCGTCGCGGCCGACGACCCGCTCGACACCTACCTCGTGCGCCACCCCGAGGCGATCTTCGGCACGCCGGTCGAGACGACGGTCGTCGACCCGGAGAACCCGCACGTCCTCGCACCGCACCTCGCGGCGGCCGCGGCCGAGCTGCCGCTGGGTGAGGCCGACCTCGAGCTGTTCGGGCCGGGAGCGCGCGGGCTGCTCTCGGTGCTCGTCGCGAACGGCATCCTGCGCCGGCGGCCGACCGGGTGGTTCTGGGCCCGCGAGGACCGGCCGGCCGAGCACATCTCGCTCCGCGGGGCGAGCGACGTCGTCGCCGTCGTCGAGACCCGGACCGGGCGGGTCATCGGCACCGTCGACGAGGCCGCGGCCCACGCGCAGGTGCACACCGGAGCCGTGCACCTCCACCAGGGCGAGACGTGGGTCGTCACCGAGCTCGACCTCGAGGCGCGGGCGGCACACGTGGTCCGGGGCGACCCCGGCTGGTCGACCCAGGCGGAGTCGGTGAGCCGCTTCGACATCCTCGGCACCGACCGGGTGGCCGAGCGGGCCCGGGTGCGGGCGTCCTTCGGGTCGGTGCGCGTCACGGGCCGGGTCACCGGCTTCTCCAGGCGGCTGCCGAGCGGCGAGGTGATCGGCAGGCACCCCCTCGACCTGCCGGAGCGGTCGCTGACGACGAAGGCGGTGTGGTGGACCGTGGACCCGGACGTCCTCCACGCGGCGGGGGTCGCGGAGGCGGCGGTGCCGGGGGCCCTCCACGCCGCCGAGCACGCGGCCATCGGGATGCTGCCGCTCGTCGCCACCTCGGACCGGTGGGACGTCGGCGGGGTCTCGACGGCGCTGCACCCCGACACCGGCCTGCCGACGGTCATGGTCTTCGACGGGTACCCCGGCGGCGCGGGCTTCGCCGAGCGGGCGTTCGTCGCGTTCGAGGCGTGGGTGCGGGCCACCCGTGACGCCGTGCTCGGGTGTCCGTGCCCGAGCGGCTGCCCGGCGTGCGTGCAGTCGCCGAAGTGCGGCAACGGCAACGAGCCGCTCGACAAGGCGGGCGCGGTCGTCGTCCTCGAGCTGGCCCTCGCCGCGGCGGGCTGACCACCGCAGCGCTCACCGGACGAGTGGCGCCACGCACGGCACGGACCGGTACCGGCGACCCTCGCCCCGGCCGGTTCGGACGGCCGGACCCGGACGTCCCGAACGCGCTCCGCCGCTGGTCACCGGGGTAGCCTGCGAGCCATGGTCCTCCTCGGTGTCATCCTCGTCGTCGTCGCCCTCGGGGCCGGAGCACTGCTCGTCGTCGGCGCGGTGCGCCTCGAGGACCCCGTGGCGATCAACGTCCTCGGCGGCACCGTCAACCTCCCGCCGGTCGTGTTCCTCGTCTCCGGCATGGTCGTCATCACCCTGTTCTGGCTCGGCTGGGCCGTGCTGCGCGGCGGCCTGCGTCGGGGTCACCGCCGCCGCGTCCAGGCCCGCGAGGCGGACCGTCTCGCCGAGGAGCAGCGCCTCGCCGAGCAGCAGCGGATGAAGGAGGAGGTCGAGGCCCGCGAGCGCCAGCTCGCCGAGGAGCGCGCCCGCCACGAGCAGGAGACCGCGGCACTGCGTCAGCAGGCCGACGAGCGCGTCGCCGAGCAGCACGTCGCGACCGAGACCGCTCGGCGCCGGGCCGAGGTCGCCGAAGGGCGCACCGAGCCCCAGACCCGGGTCGAGCCCGACACCCGGGTCGAGCCGCCGCGCGCCTGAGCGACCCCTGACGCGGCGGGTCACGGCCCCGGGCCCACGGCCTCGAGCCCGGCCCGGGCACGGGAGACCGCGTCGTCGGGGACCCCGGGCCACCTGACCGCTCCCGAGCGGCGCACCACCACCTCGACGACGACGCTCCCGTCGGCCAGGACGGAGCATCGTTCCAACACCGCCCCGTTGGCGCCGGCCACCTCCGCCGCCACGCCGCAGTCGGGAGCGCCGCCGACGACGAGCGGGCGGGCCGCGGCGAGCGCCGCGAGGTCGGCGGCCCCTCGCGCGCGATGGACGTCGCGCACGGCTCCGGCGAGGACCAGCGCCCCGGCGAGGACGGCGACCAGGGCGCCGAGCGCGCCCACGACGAGGACCGAGCCGCTCCCCTCCTCGGGCCTCACGGGTCGGCCTCGGACCGCGCCACCGACCGGGCCGAGGCGGCGAGCCGGCCCCCGAGGGGACCGAGCAGGGCCGGAGCCGGCGCCCGCACCTCGACCGCCACCGACCTGCCGACCGCCGAGACCGCGACGGCGGAGCCGTCGGGGGCCACCCGGGCCGCCGCGGACCGGACGACCTCGAGCGGTTCCCCGCGGGCCCCGAGGCGGGCGCCCCGCCGGGCGGCGGCGGCCCCGCCGGCGGGGGCGATGCCCAGGGGGACCGCGGCGGGGGACACCCCCACGGCCACGGGGAGGCCGGGGGGGGCCAC
>OEIU01000924.1_pt1 | contig 22308 bp, 20 predicted proteins | sample 1539221 | NCBI WGS metagenome assembly OEIU01 (sample SAMN03792071, study PRJEB22550) | activated sludge metagenome | feature: wastewater treatment plant; material: activated sludge; isolation source: Wastewater treatment plant of a petroleum refinery complex | place: Argentina: Zarate | collected...
ATCGATTGATCGCCCATATCGACGATGGGGTGGCGCTTGTCCTGGTCCTGCGCATCGGGCACCGGCGCGAGGTTTACCGCTAAGGTCATCCTGACCTGTCCGCTTTCCCCGCCGGTTTGCGTTCCTGTAGCCGAGTGCCCGCTTCGGGCATGGATTTTGGGTTCCGATAGCCGCGTCACGGAAAGCCTGAAGATTCCGGTGCAAGCTGTTGACCGGGCAAGGGCAATCCGCTAGATTCGGCATATTCGGGCGACTGGCAGCGGGGCAGGGGCCTAGGCCACCCCCGATCGAACGGGAGATAAGCATGAAATCGTTTCAGATGAAGGCGTTGGCGCTTGCCATGCTCGGCTTGGGCGGTCTGGTGATGGCGGGAAGTGCGGCAGCGGCATGTCCGACAATTCCTGCGACGACGAGCACTCCGGGCGGGGGTGGGGCATGGTCGTCCCAAACGGTCAACACCGCCACTTTTGGCAATGCGGCAACAGGACTTAACGGCACCTCTTGCGCGCTTAGTGTAGCTATCAACCCTGGTGCATTTTCAAATGCCAGAGGGCTCGTAACTGATAATTCGCCACAAAATGAAGCGAGATATCGCGCTCGGTTCTACCTTAATACGCAAAGTCTTACGAATTTTGTGGCCGCAAATCAGCAAGCGGACATTATGACAGTGCTTGCTGGATCTTCTCCGGCTGGAGTAAGCACCACGGAAGTGGAAGTGAGGCTGGTCGGGGGTTCCACCATCGGCGTAACGTTTGTGGTCGCGGATTCAGGCTCACCAAATAACTATCAGACTGTCGGTGTGCTCGTCCCCAATACTGGTGGCAATTATCGAGTTGAATTTGATCTGCAGCAGGGTTCGGCTACTGGCGCGAATTGCAACAGCGTTACTCCGACGGGTGGGTGTTTCCGGTACTGGGTAAGTGACGCGGCGACCGCGTCAGCTGATGCTAGCCCTACTGGTGCAATTGCGGTCACCAACACTGGCTGGAGTGGAGCAAAGCAAGCCAACCTTGGGCTGTTTGCCACGAATACAAAGTTCAGAACAGGCACGCCCAATCCATTGGGCCAAGCGCTGATCTTGGACGAGTTTGACTCGCGTCGTCAAACCTTCATTGGAATGTAACTATCTGTTCATCTGGAAATTTGGCTTTCGGAGAAAAACATGAAGCATTTATCAGCGGCCTTGTTGACCGTTATTTCTGGGCTTTTTGCAAGCTCTGCGTTTGCAGCATCGCAATGTACAAACATTGATACCAGTGTCACAGGCGCTGGGACTTATGCTGGGAACACATGCCCGGGCGGCACGAAGCCGGGGCTAAATTCAGGACTCACACCCTTCTGTGGTGGCAATACCGTACCAAATGGAAATGGAGCTTATGTTTTTGCCGTTCCTATCGGTCCAAGCAATAGTGCGCTGACATTTACGGTGCAGAGCACAACAACTGGATTTAATCCCGAAGTGGCTTTGATGGCTTCGCCATGCGATGCGGATCCAAATGGTGGCGCCTGTAGCATTGATGCTACAAATGGTACGCAAACTGTTGGGCCGGTAGCCCCAAGTCCCGCAATTACTACGGGTGGTACGTACTACTTGATAGTGACTGATTTGGCGGCTGATAACCCTGGTTGTGGGGCATTCAACATGACTATCGCGGGAACCCTGCCCGTGAAGCTCCAAAAGTTTTCGGTAAAATAAATAGAAGATTCAGCCTTCAAGATATTTCAGGCCCCGCCGTGTGCGGGGTCTGTTTTTTTGGTTCCATGAATTTTGAATTGGCCTCCTGCCCGTCAGGTTAAAATAACGACGCGATTGTGGCTTTTTTCTGGAGCATTACGTGCTAAAAACCGCCTTCGTCACATTTTTAGGCGCTGTCGCGCTTCCCGCGTTTGCCCAATTCACTGTGGAGACGCAAGATATTGGCGAGATATACCAAGCAAGCACTGGCCACTCAACAATTCTATTCACTAATGTCGGGAAAAGACCCCTGCAGATTTTGGCGGTCACGCCAGCCTACGACAAGGATAGGGTGGAAGATTTCAATACACCCCATACGATTGCGCCCGGTTCCAACGTCACTATCGCAGTGAGCGTGTTCAGCCGAATGGATGCTGGCGATCGCCGCCGCATTTTTAATATTGAGACTGACGAGCCACACCGCCCACGCATGCAGGCGCTTGTGCACCTATTCGGGCTATCGGTGCTAGATGATCCGGAACCCAAGGCAGATCTGGGGACCGTGAACACGAATGCGCCTGCGCTAGTGAAGACGGTGAAGCTGTCGAGTCACGAGGTGCCGGATTTTCGTGTCACGCGCATCGTCGAAACGCCCGATTTCGTCACGGCAAGAATCGAACCCGACGGACGCACGGTTTCGATCAGCGGCAAGTCGGACGCCGGTTGGGGCCTTCACGACGGCTACGTCAAGGTGGCGCTAAATTCGACGCTGCAGCCGCAGGCATGGATCGAGGTGAAAGCCGATGTGCATGGCGACGTGATTCCCTCAGCCAATCCAGTCGAGATGGGAGTATTCCGTACAACGAAACTGCCTTTCGTGGTGCAGTTGAAGAGCCGTGATGGCAAGCCGGTGACGCTCGGTAAGGTATCCATCGAAGGCATCAAGGCGACGGTTACCAATGAAGCCTGCGTAGGCGGTGCGACGGATTGTGCCCAGATAAGCGTAAGAGTGGCCGACGATCAGCCTGCTGGTGTGTCGCGAGGAAAGTTGCTCGTCGAGCTTCCGGATTTTCACCGCCAGTTGCCGATAATCATTGGTGGTCTTTACTTGCCCGAGAGCGTGAAGGTGCACTCGCTTGAAGAGGCGATGCAGAAGAATTCCAAGGCCAGCGCCGAGCCGCCGCCGTTGGACCTGAAATCGGCGCTGCAGAATTCCACGCAAACCCATTCCGCTGCGCCGCCGGCCGATCCGCCCGGCCACGGCCCGCTGCTCAAGTGGCAGGTATCGAACGAGAACAATATTTACGGCTATCTGGTCTATCGCGGCGATGCCGAAAATGGCCCGTTCCTGCGCGTGAACAAGGACATCGTGCATGTCGATGCGGGCAAGGGCGACGGCATCACCTCGACTTACGCGTGGCGTGACGACTCCGCGACCGCCGGAAAAACCTACTGGTACTACATCGGCATGCTCAACCGCGACGGCAGCAAGCAGCAGTTGAGCGGGCCGCAGGAAGTGAAGGCCAAGTAAGCGCAGGTTTTTCACCATCTGCCGAGTTGCCAAACCCCGCCGCGCGCGGGGTTTGGTTTTTTTTCGGGTTGACAGCCGCGCTCACCCATCCTAGTATCTACAATGTAGATACTCCTCATGGCACGGGAACATCATGCGTACCGAAATCAAAAAATGGGGCAACAGCGCATCACTGCGCATTCCCGCCGCGGTGCTGGCAGCGGCGAATCTGCGTGTCGACGCATCCGTCGATGTGCGCGAAGAAGGTGGCCGCATCGTGATCGATCCGGTGCGCGATGAGGCGGTTTCGCTGGATTCGCTGCTCGCGCGCATCGTGCCCGACAACCTTCACGACGAAGCGGACTTTGGCGCGCCGGTCGGCAGGGAATTGTTGTAAGCATGCGCCGTTTTGTGCCCGACGCCGGCGACGTGGTGTGGTTGCGCTTCGATCCGCAAAGCGGGCGCGAGCAGGCCGGCCACAGGCCTGCCCTGGTGTTGAGCCCGGCTGCGTACAACGACAAGACCAGTCTTATGCTGTGCTGTCCCTTGACTACAAAAATCAAGGGCTATCCTTTTGAAGTTCCCATTGCCGGTGTGCGCAGCGGGGTGGCACTGGCGGATCAGATCAAGAGTCTCGATTGGCGTACCCGCGCCGCTTCGCGCAAAGGCCGGGCAACCGCGGCAGAATTGGCGAGCGTACGTCGACTCGCCATCGCACTGATCGGCGAACCCTGAAGCCGGTCAAGGCAAAGCAAGCGAACTCGCCTGCTCGTACCAATCGCCGAGCACGATGCGCTCGGCTTTGTTTCCGCCCATGTCGAAACGATGCGTGGCAGGTCGGTGCGTGTGGCCATGGATCAGGCGGCGCACTGCGTGTTGGCGCATTGCCGCTTCGACCGCAGCCTGATTTACATCCATGATCTCCGGCTTCGCGTTCGCGGTGTGCTTGCGGCTTTCCCCGCGCGCCTGCGCGGCGAAGGCGCGGCGCTCGGCCAGCGGCTTGGCGAGAAAGGCGCGCTGCCAGACCGGATCGCGCACGAGTTTGCGAAACTGCAAATAGGCGGCATCGTCGGTGCACAGGGTGTCGCCGTGCATCAGCAGCGTCGGCTCGCCGCCGAGTTCGACCACCGTTGGATCGGGGAGCAGGGTCATGCCGGCGCGCGCGGCATAATCTTCGCCGAGCAGGAAATCGCGGTTGCCGTGCATGAAGTACACCGGCACGCCCGCTGCACGAACCTTGCGCGTGGCGCGCGCCACGCGCGCATTCAGCGGTGCATCGTCGTCGTCGCCGATGTAGCTTTCGAACAGGTCGCCGAGGATGTACAGCGCCTGTACTGCGCGGGCTTCACCGGCAAGCAAATCCTCGAACGCATCGACGAGATGCGGACGCGCTTCGTCCAGGTGCAGGTCGGAGATGAAAAGTGTTGCCATGCGCTGCCGGTCAGGCGGCGCGCAGCGGCGTGATGCGCTTCAAATCGTCATGCAGCCGCTCGCGGGCGATTTCTGTATCGAATTTCGCCTGCAATCGCAGCCACCATCCATCAGACAAGCCAAAGAATCGACACATGCGCAGGTCCGTGTCGGCTGTTATGGAGCGGCGTCCGGCGACGATTTCGCCGATCCGCTGCGCAGGCACGCCGATTTCCTTGGCTAAACGGTATTGGCTCATGCCCAATGGCGCGAGAAATTCTTGCGAGAGCATTTCGCCGGGGGAAACTGGTGGAATCGCACGCATGGACGTCTTCTATGTCAGTGATAATCGACGATTTGGACATCGAGCGCATTGCCGCGCTCAAACCGGAAGCAGACACGCCATTGGTCGTTGATGCGCACGCTCCATTGGCCGGCACGGTCGCCGTGCAGTTTCTCCAGCCTGTTGCCAGGCGGAGCGCGCATGTCCTCGATGCGCGTGGCCAGGTCCAACTGTTCGAGCTTGCGCAAGGCAACCCGCTCGATTGGCGTCCAGCGCCGCACCCGGCGTCGTTGAAAAAGAGCTTCCGTATCGGAATCGCGGAAGCTCTCGATCATTGGGCAATGATAACGTCTCGCGTGATTAACGTCAAGCGTGATTAAACGAAGCCTTACGGCACCACGCTCGCCTTCTCGATCACGATCGGCGTCTTCGGCACGTCGCTGACGAACGGGCCCTGCGGACCGGTTTCCACGGCCTTGATCTTGTCGACCACGTCCATGCCGTCGATGACCTTGCCGAACACGGTGTAGCCCCACGACACGGTGCCGTTGGCATCGGCGATGTAGTCCAGGCGCTTGTTGTCGACCACGTTGACGAAGAACTCCGCCGCCGCCGAGTTCGGATCGGCGGTACGCGCCATCGCGACCGTGCCGCGCAGGTTGGACAGGCCGTTGTTGGCCTCGTTGCGCACCGGCGCGCGCGTGCGCTTGCGCTGCAGGTCTTTCGTCCAGCCGCCGCCCTGCACCATGAAATTGTTGATCACGCGATGGAACACGGTGCCGTCGTAGAAGCCGTCCTTGACGTATTGCAGGAAGTTCTCGACCGTCTTCGGCGCCTTGTCCGGATACAGTTCCAGCGTGATGTCGCCCATGCTGGTATGCAGCAGTACCTTGGGATTGGCGGCTGCGGGCGTTGGCGCGACGTCGCCGGTCTTGGCCGGTTCGGCGGCTTTGGCCGCCGGCTTGGCGGCGGGCGCAGCGGCAAACGCGGCGATCGGGATGAGCAGGGCGAGGGCGCAGATCAGACGCTTGAACATGGCGGACTCCAAAGGCCGGTTAGCGGAACCCGAATGATACGCAAACAGGCGCGCACGTGCGCGAATTTCGCGTTAGGGGAAACGCTGACCAAACCTGTCATTCCGGCAGGGATTGCCGGAATCCAGTTGCCAAGGACGGCATCCATGCAGTCTGGATACCGGCATTCCCTGCCGGTATGACGTTACTTGTTTACACAAGACTCCGTAGCGCCGACGTGCAGCTTGATATCCAGCGCCTTGAGGTAGCCGCGTTCCTGATCCAGATCCGCGCGCGTGAGCGGGTGGGTGTCCAGCCAGGCGCGCGCGATGTCCATGCCGAGCACGCCGGCATCGGCATGCAGGGTGATTGGCGCTGGCCGCGCGTCGCCGGCGCGACCGAGCAGGATCGCCAGCCGCAGCAACGCGACGATGCGCGCGACCGGCAGGCGCAGGCGCTCGGGCAAGGCGCGCAGGGCAGAGGGATCGGGCTTGCGCCGCTGGCAGCGCAGCAACACGGCCAGCACTAGTTGCTCGTGGCGCGCGAATCCGGCCATATCGGAATGTTCGACGATGTAGGCGCCGTGCTTGTGGTATTGGCTGTGCGCGATGGCGAGGCCGATTTCGTGGATGCGCGCGGCCCAGGCGAGCCAGTCGCGCTCGGCCGGGCCGAGTTGCCACGCGGCGGCGACATCATCGAACAAGGCCAGCGCGCAGGTTTCCACGCGCGCGGCATGCTCGCGATCGACGGCATAGCGGTGCACCAGCGCGTCGATGCTGGCATCGCGCGGGTCGCGATGCTCGGCGCGCCCGATCATGTCGTAGAGCAGGCCCTCGCGCATCGAGGTTTCCGCCACGCGCATGTGTTCGAGTTCGAGCGCGGCAAAAGCCGCTTCGAGGATCGCGACGCCGCCGGCGAAGATGCCGGCGCGATCCGGGCTCAAGCCCGGGAAGGCGACGGCGTCCACGTCGCCGCAGGCGAGCACCGCGTCGCGCAGGCGTGCGAGCGCGGCGCGCGTGATGCCGGCGTCGCTCCAGCCGGTGTCGCGCAGCACGGCGTCGATCGCGCGGATCGTGCCGGACGAACCGATCGCCTCGCGCCAGCCGAACGCGCGGTAGGCGGCCACGAACTGCTGCAATTCCACCGCGATCTCGGTCTGCGCCTGCTGCCAGCGCCTGGCGCTGAGCTTGCCGTCGGGGAAAAAGCGCAGCGTGCTGGCGACGCAGCCGACCTGCAGGCTTTCCGTCTTCAGCGGTTCGAGATGTTCGCCGATGATGAACTCGGTGCTGCCGCCGCCGATGTCGATGACGAGGCGGCGGCCGGGCGTGTCGGGAATGCCGTGGGCGACACCGAGATAGATCAGGCGCGCTTCCTCGCGTCCGGAAACCACTTCGATGGCGTGGCCCAGCGCGGCTTCGGCCGGCGCCAGGAATTGCTCGGGCGCGCGCAGCCGGCGCACCGCATTCGTGGCCACGGCGCGCACGCGCTGCGGCGGCAGGCCGCGCACGCGCTGGCCGAAGCGGGCCAGGCATTCCAGCGCCTTGTCGCGGTGGACACTGTCGAGGCTGCCGTCGGTCTTGAGCCCCGCAGCGAGACGGATGTTGTCGCGCAGGCGGTCGATCACGCGTGGCTCGCCGTGCTCGTAGCGCGCGACGATGAGGTGGAAGCTGTTCGAACCGATGTCGGCGGCGGCGAGCAAGTCGCCGTCACGGATGGGCTCGGCTATGCGCGCGCTCATGCGCACCACTTCGCCAACAGCGCGGCCTGCGCCGAATGCGGCATGTCGTCGCCGCGCGGCGGACGTTGGTAGTGGCCATCGCCGTGCAGGATCCAGGCCTGGGTGTTGTCGGCGAGATAGTTCGTGAGCGTTTCATCGTAGACGCGTTGCGCGAGTTCGGCGTCGAGGATCGGAAAGCACACCTCGATCCGGCGCAGCAGGTTGCGCTCCATCCAGTCTGCGCTGGCGCAGTAGATTTCCGCCGCGCCGGCATTGGCGAACCAGTACACGCGGCTGTGTTCGAGGAAGCGACCGATGATCGAACGCACGCGGATGTTTTCCGACAATCCCTTCACGCCCGGACGCAGCGTGCACGCGCCGCGCACGATCAGGTCGATTTCGACGCCGGCGCGCGAGGCCGCGTACAGTGCATCGACGACGCCGGCTTCGTTCAGCGCATTGAGCTTGGCGATGATGCGCGCGGGCCTGCCGGCGCGCGCATGCGCGCTCTCGCGTTCGATCATCTCCAGCACGCGCTTGTGCAGGGTGAACGGCGACTGCAGCAGGCGCTTGAGCGTGATCGCGGGCCCGAGGCCGGAAATCTGCTGGAACAACGCGTGCACGTCGACGCCGATGTCGGGATCCGCCGTCATCAGGCCGAGGTCGGTGTAGATGAGCGAAGTCAGGTGGTGGTAGTTGCCGGTGGACAGGTGCACGTAGCGGCGCAGCGCGCCGTGTTCGCGGCGCACGATCAGCAGCATCTTGGCGTGGGTCTTGTAGCCGACCACACCGTAGACGACTTGCACGCCGGCTTCCTGCAGGCGGTTGGCGAAGGCGATGTTCTGCTCTTCGTCGAAGCGCGCGCGCAATTCGACCACCACGGTGACGTCCTTGCCGGCGCGCGCGGCGTCGATGAGCAGGCCGACCAGTGGCGAATCCGCGCCAGTGCGATACAGGGTCTGCTTGATCGCCAGCACCTTCGGGTCCGTGCTGGCCTGGCGCACCAGTTCGATCACGGCGTCGAACGATTCGAACGGATGGTGCAGCAGGATGTCGCGCTCGGCGATCGCCTCGAACACGTTGCGCTCGCCGTCGAGCCCGGGTACCGGTCGCGGCGTGAAGCGGCGGAATTTCAGGTCCGGGCGCGCGATCTGGTCGCAGATGGTCACGACGCGGTGGATGTTGACCGGCCCGTTGCAGCGGTAGCCCTGGGTTTCGTCCAGCTCGAAGTTGCGCATCAGGAAATCGGCGACGCTTTTCGGGCAGGATTCGGAAATCTCCAGCCGCACCGCGCGCGCGAAGCCGCGCCCGCGCAGTTCGTCGCGCAGCGCGTGCGCGAGGTTTTCGACTTCTTCCTCGTCGACGAACAATTCGCTGTTGCGGGTCACGCGGAACGGATACGCGCCCTTGACGCGCATGCCGGGAAACAGTTCATCGACGAATTCGAGCAGGATGCTGGACAGGAACACGAACTCGTAGGGGTGGTCGCACACCTCCGTGGGCAGGCGCACGATGCGCGGCAGCGAGCGCGGCGCGCGCACCAGGGCGACGTGGCCTTCGCGCCCGAACGCGTCGGTGCCGCGCAGGGCGACGGCGATGTTCAGGCTTTTGTTGAGGATGCGCGGAAACGGATGCGCGGGATCCAGGCCCAGCGGCGAGAGCACCGGCAGCACCTCGCTGCGGAAATACTGCTGCAACCAGCGCTTGCGCTTCGCCGTCCAGTGCGCGCGTTCGGGAAACGCGATGCCTTCGCGCTCCAGCGCCGGCAGCAGGGATTCTCGCCACAGCGCGTATTGGTCGCGCACCAGGTCGAGGGCGCGCACGCGGATGCGGTCGAGCACGCGGCCGGGGGGCAAGCCGTCCGGGCCGGCGACGGCGTCGCCGAAGGCGACGTGGTGGCGCAGGATGGCGACCTGCACCTCGAAGAATTCGTCGAGGTTGGAATTGGCGATGCACAGGTAGCGCAGGCGCTCGAGCAGCGGCAGGCTTTCGTCCTGGGCCTGGGCCAGCACGCGCACGTTGAATTCGAGTTGGGCCAGCTCGCGGTTGAAATGCAGCTCGGGAGGCTGGGATTTGCCGGATGCGGTCATGGATCCGGAATCATACCGAATCCGCCGTGGCACAGGTTTCAGTTTGGTTGCAGTGCGAGCTTGCCCTGGTCTTGCGGACTGATCTTGCGCCGCCGCAGCTCCAGCACCACCGGCGTCATCTGCGCGATACGCGCCTCGATGCGGGCGCGCTGGTAGTAGTCCAGGTCGCTGCGCTTGGTCAGGTCCTTGAGCTGGTTCAGCGCATCCTCGGCGCGCCCGTTGAGATAAGCCGCCTCGGCGTGGGCCTCGCCGGCGCGCACGTGATCACCGGCCAGTTCGCAGGCGCGCGCGAAAGTCGTTTGCAGGTCGGGATCCTCGTCGTCGTTCGACAGCTGCGGACGCAGGATCTTCTGCGCCAGTTTCGCGCTGGCCAGGTCATTGGCCTGCAACAGCGCCTGCGCGTGCGCGAGTACGAGGGCACGGTTGTCGGGGTAGTCCTTTTCCAGTGCGCTGAAACGTTTGAGTGCGGCGTCGCGCGCTCCGGACATCACTTCGGCATGGCCGGCCGCGATTTGCAGCACCAGGTTGTCCGGGTGCTGTGCCGCGAGCTTCTCCGCAAGTGGCACGGCGGCCTTGGCATCGCCGGCGCGGGTCAGCGCGAGCACCTGGCCGTAGCGGTTGTAGAGCGTGTCGAAGCCTGCGGTGTTCTGCAAATTGTCTGCGTAGTAATTCACGGTTCGCGCCGGCTGGGTCGAGGCCAGCACGCGCACGCGTTCGCGCATCAACTCGTAGTACGCTTCCGAACGCTTGCGCTGCTGGCTGCGGTCGGCGCCGGGTTGCAGCAGTTCGTTCAACGCGGCGACCGAATTGCGCAGGAATGGCGGCAGCGTGGACGCCGGCGCTGCATTCGGCAGGGCCGCTGCCGGTTTGGCCGGAACACTCACGCGCTCACTGCTCGATGCCAGCTTGTGTTCCTTCCCATCCGCGCCGACTTCGCCGACATCGACGGTTGCATTCATCTGCTTCTTCAGGGTTTCCGCACGTGCCTTGGCTTCGCTGATGCGCTTGAGCGTGACCGGGTGATCCATCAACAGCGCCGGCACGTCGTTTTCGTCGAAACCGGGTCGCAGGGCCTGCTGCATGCGCTGGAAAAAACCGGCCATCGCATCCGGATCGAAATTGGCCTTGGCCAGGGTTTCGATGCCGACGCGGTCGGCTTCTTCCTCGTCGGCGCGGGTGAAATTGATCTGCATCTGCTGCATCAGTCCGGTCGCAGTGGCCATGGCGCCGACATCGGCGTTGCTGCTGCTGCCGGGGCCGGACCGCGATGACGCCACGATAGCGCCGACCATCGCCAGGATCATCAGTGGCGCGTACTTTTGCTCGGCTTCGACCGCGCGCACCAGATGCTGCTGGGTGACATGCGAGATCTCGTGCGCGAGCACCGCGGCGAGTTCGTCCTCGTTCGCGGTGGTGGTGATGAGTCCCGCATTGACGCCGACGAAGCCGCCGGGCAGGGCGAACGCGTTGATCGACGGGTCGTTGACGACGAAAAACGTAAACGGCTGGTCCGGTTGCGGGCTGTACGAAACCAGCCGGTAACCGAGCGTGTTGATGTAATCGGTCAGCAGGGCGTCGTCGAGCACCATGCCCTGGTTGCGCAGCTCGTGCAGCACGTAGAAGCCGTACTGGCGCTGTTCTTCCGGCGAGGCAATGGCCCCTGCCGAGCTGCCCATGTCCGGCAGTTTGGTGTCGATCGCGCGCGCGGGCGATCCGGCAAGCAAGGCGCAGGCGAATGCAAAGGCGGCGGGAAACAGGGCAGGACGCATGATCGTAAGTGGACGTGGGCGCGCCGGCACGATAGCGCAGCCGCCGCATTGGCGCCATTGTTGCGCAATCGCCGTTTCGCCGTCGTTAATCGAACACACGCACGCCAATCCGGCGGCGTGGGACAATATGCCGGTCGGCTTCTGGAAATTCTGCCATGACGAAAATCGAAGTCTATTCAAGCGCCAACTGTGCCTACTGCGTAGCGGCCAAGAACCTGCTCAAGAGCCGTGGCCTGGATTATGCGGAAATCCGCATCGACACCGATCCGGCGCGACGCGAGGAAATGCTGGCGCGCGCGCAGCGGGGAACGGTGCCGCAAGTTTTTGTAAACGACCACCATGTCGGCGGCTATGACGACCTTGTCGCCGCCGATCGCAGTGGTGAACTGGCGAAACTGATCGGAGCCGGCACATGAGCGGCCAGCGCGTGGATGATTTCGTCGCGTTCCGGCAGCGCATGAACGCGCGCATCCTCGAACACGACAACCAGGTGGTGAAGCGTTTCTTCGCACTCGACACGCAAACCTACAAGGATGGCGCGCTGCCGGTGCGGACGAAGGAAATGCTGGGCCTGGTCGCTTCGCTGGTACTGCGATGCGACGACTGCATCAGCTACCACATCGCCGAGTGCAAGCAGGCCGGCGTCACGCGCGATGAGTTTTTCGAGGTCTTCAGCGTCGGCCTCGTCGTCGGCGGCTCGATCGTTATCCCGCACCTGCGCCGCGCGGTGGACTTTCTCGACGAACTGGAATCCGGCGTCAAGGCTTGATGCGCAACAGGTGCACCGCAGTGCCGTTTGCATCGGTGCCGTCCATGCGCGTGATCGCCACGGAATCGAAACGGTCGCTCGATCCGTCGGCGAGTTGCAAGGTGCACGCTCGTGGCGGCCACGCGGCCTGTGCCGATCCGGCGTCGCAGTCGAGCGTCGCCGAGCCATCGGTAGAAGCGATGCGGAGGTGTTGCGTATCCGGATCCTGGAATCGATCCAGGCGCAGGCGCCGCGGTATCGCGTCTTGCGCGTCGCTGACCAGCACCCAGTCGCCCTGCCACGCGCTGCCGTCGGTGCTGGCCGCAAGCGGCAGACGCGACAAGTCCAGCGTGCGCAATTGCAGCGAACCATCGTCGCCGCGCGTACGCGACAGCCATGCCTGCGCATGCGCGGATGCGGAAAACTGCAAGTCCAGCGTCATCGCCGCGTCGCCACGCGGAGTGGCGGAGGCCTTGGCGAATGGATCACTGCCGCCGGCCAGGCGCAGCAGCGGCAAGTGCGCGATGCGCCCGTCGAACGCCGCGCTGCCGAACAGCCAGGCGGGTTGCCCGTCGGCATCGTAACTGAGCAGGGCGACGCTCAACTGGCCGCCCTGGAGTTCCATGCTGAGTACGGTCGGATCGGCGCCGGCGCTCCACCAGAATCCGGTTTCCGGCACGATGGCGGGTGCGCCGGGAAGACTGCGATCCACCAGTGCGAACGCACGCAATTTCGGCTGCGCCTGCACGCCTTCCGCGGCATAGAATCCGACTTTGTACACGCCCGGCACAAGGGCCAGGCGCTCCAGGGCCAGGGTCGGATTGACCTCGATCGAGAATGCGGTCGGCTGGCGCGCGCACAAATCGAGCACCGAGCGCGCGTCGATGCGCAGGTCGTTGCCGTCCAGCGTCACCGATTGCAGCACCGGCGGGCACTGCGTGGGCCATTCGCCGCCGATCGCGAGGTTCCAGCCCGGCAGCACGCCGCGCGGATTGCCGGCATCGCGGATTGACACCCCTGACGCAGCCTGCGATTGCGCGAACACCGGCGCGGCCGCGAAAAGCGCGCACAGCAAGGCCAGTCCGCAATGTCGGACGACAGCATGCAGCGTGGCGCAGCGCGGTTTCAAGCGGGTTTTCCTTGTTCTCATCCCGAGTCTACACGATAATTGTCAGCTGCTTTGTTTATCGTTAATGCTGCGTTGATTCGAGCTGCATGCGGCCCGATGCGCAGCCATCTGGATTGCCTTCATGACCCAAACCATCACCGTAATCCCGGGCGACGGCATCGGCCCGGAAATCATGCGTGCGACCTTGCGCGTGCTCGACACGCTCAAGACCGGCCTGCAATACGACTTCGCCGAGGCCGGTGTCGCGGCGATGGAAAAATCCGGTGAGCTGCTGCCGGCGGCGACGCTGGAATCCATCGCGAAGCATCGCGTGGCGTTGAAGAGCCCGTTGACGACGCCGGTGGGCGGCGGATTTTCATCAATCAATGTCGAACTGCGCCGCCGTTTCGACCTGTACGCCAACGTGCGTCCGGCGATCACGTTTCCGGGCACGAAGTCGCGCTACGACAACATCGACATCATCACCGTGCGCGAAAACACGGAAGGCGCGTACCTGTCCGAAGGGCAAAGCCTGTCCGCCGACGGCGAAACCGCGATCTCGATGATTCGCAACACGCGCCGCGGCGCGTCGCGCATCGTGCGCTACGCGTTCGACCTCGCGCAGCGCCTCGGTCGCAGACAAGTCACTGCGGTACACAAGGCCAACATCATCAAGACCGCATCGGGTTTATTCCTCGACGTGGCGCGTGCGATCGCGAAGGATTATCCGCAGATCGCGTTCAACGAAATGATCGTCGACAACACCTGCATGCAGCTGGTCATGAAGCCCGAGCAGTTCGACGTGATCGTCACCACGAACCTGTTCGGCGACATCATCTCCGACTTGTGCGCCGGACTCGTCGGCGGACTCGGCCTTGCGCCCGGCGCGAACATCGGCACCGACGCCGCCATTTTCGAAGCCGTGCACGGTTCGGCGCCGGACATCGCCGGCAAGGGCATCGCCAATCCTTGCGCATTGCTGCTCGCCGCCTGCCAGATGCTCGATCACCTGAACATGGTCGATCAGGCGCAGCGTTTGCGCATGGCGATCCGTGCCACGCTGGCCGCGAATGACCGCACCACGCCGGATCTCGGCGGCAGCGGTACCACGGAAACCTTTGCTGACGCGCTGATCGAGCGCGTGCGGGGCTGAGGCACCGCCATGTTGCAACCGTAGTGGCGATTTGGCACCGTGGCGGTGTTGAGGGTGTGACGAGGTCAGGGGTCAATGCGGTTTGCGGCCGGGTCGTCGTTCGCAGGTTACGAAATCGTTTCCCGATTGGGACGCGGTGGCATGGCAACCGTTTATCTCGCGCGCGAATCCGGACTTGGCCGGCTTGTCGCGCTCAAGGTGCTGCCAGACCAGCTCGTTGATGAGGCGGACTTCGCCGCTCGTTTCGAACAAGAAGCACGGGTTATCGCTGGCTTGGATCACCCGAATATCGTGCCGTTGTATCGCTACGGCATCGACAACGAGATTCCGTGGATGGCTTTGCGCTATGTCTCGGGCGGCGACCTGGAATCGCGCTTGCAATCTCGGCCTCTGGCAATGGCCGAAGGCTTGACGATCTTGCGCGGTGTCGCATCGGCCCTGGACTATGCGCACCGCAAAGGCGTGATTCACCGCGACCTGAAGCCGCAGAACATCCTGCTGTCGGAGGACGGTTCGCCGTACCTGGCGGATTTCGGTGTCGCCAAGCTGCTGGAGAGTGCGACTGGCCTGCGCACTGCGACGGGCAACATCTTTGGCACGCCGGCCTACATGGCGCCTGAGCAGGCGATGGGTGAGGCGATCGGTCCCTACACGGATGTTTACGCACTGGCAATCATCTGTTTTCAATGGCTGACCGGCCGTGTTCCTTTCAGCGCCGACACGCCGCACGCGGTGCTGATGAAGCAGGTTACCGAGCCGTTGCCGCAAGAAGTACTTGCGCCTATCCCCGCCATGGCGACAACCGTGCTTCAGCGCGGATTGGCCAAGCGCTCGAGCGAGCGGATTCAGGCAGCCGGCGAATTCGTCGATGCATTGAAGGCCGCCCTGGGCGACACGCCCATTTCGAAATCCGCGTTTGCAGGAGCGCAGCCGATATTGCCCCGCGCCGATGCTTCGGCGCTGAGCGCCGCGATCGGTAAGGTTCACGCGCAGACGACTCGTGCGGCGCGAGGTTACATCGCAAGAATTCTGGTGGTCGTGGTCTGGGTCGTCGGATTGATGGCAATAGGCTGGCGATTCTGGTCACCTGCATCCAATCCGCCGTTGCATCCGGCGTTACCGGTGCCAACGCAAGCGCCGAGGATTCAAGTACCTCAGCCAGCGGTATCAAAATCCGAAACGCCTAAGCCGACCGTACTGCCGCCATCGAAGGACACGCATCGATCGGGATATGCCGCCGAACCGAGCGATCAAAATAGAAGATCGATGCAAGCACCCACGGAGGTTGCGCCTAACCATGCGGTGGCAATATCCGAACAAAAAAGGCAGACCGTTGCAACGCATCGGATTGCGACGCCCGTGCCGACACCACCAGTTCGTTTTGAGTTGGCTGCTAACGCAACCATCAAAGACATACATAACGGTCTGGTGTGGACGCAGCGCGACAACGGCACGGAGACGTATTGGAAAGGCGCAAAGGACTACTGCGCCGCCAAGGGATCGGGTTGGCGATTGCCCAGTGTCGGCGAACTGGCCGACTTGTACGACTCGAGCACTGACTCAGCGTCTGCGCGTTGCGGCACGCTGGTTTGTCGAGTCTCGCCGCTTTTCGTGTTGACCGCTGCGTGGTATTGGAGTGGAACGAGAGCGGACAGCGGCGCGGGGTCGGCTTGGGTGGTCGATTTGTATAATGGCCGACGCAGTCTTGCCAGCATTGCAGATTCGACCAGCAACCGTGTCCTGTGCGTGCACGGGCCTTGATTCGCTGGAAACGTTGCGAACGACTTGATCGTTGCCGGATCAGCGGTCGCCGCAGTTCATGAATAGGTGGGTGATGAAATCGAAATATTGGATTCTCGTTATCGGCTTGACCTTGGTCGGCGTCGCACATGCTGATCAGCCTGGCAATGCGTCGGAACGCGACGCCGTTGCAAAGGCGCGAGCTGCTTACGCACGGCAGGGGCTTGAGTTTACGCAACAGCGCGAAGACGAATTCCTTGCAAAGTTTCGCCAAGCCGAGGCGAACGCCATCGATGCGCAAGTGATGATGCAGTCTAATCCCGGGGGAACGAACTCCCCGGCGGCCGCACTTCAGGTGCTGCAACAGCTAAGGCAAAATTCACAATCGGCACAATATGCGGAAGCTGCAAATGTTCCAGCCGAGCCAGTGGATGCTGGCGCGATCGCGGCGGAGATTGAAAAGCGCCACGCCCAGGGCGCGCCGACGGTGTTTACGCCGCGACAAGATGGGTTCCTTTATGACGGTAAGCCCTACGTGGATATGTCTGGCACGATTGTCTCGTTTGGTGGCGATTCCACCAATGGTGACGTGTCGTATCTGGAAACCAGCCCGTCGTCGATCTTGATGCTGAAGTACACGAACGTTCACAGCACGCTATCGCCAGTTCTGATCGGTAGTGTGATGGGCGCCGGTACGGCGAACATGTCGTTCAATGGCATGGGCACGAATATCCAGGGCGACACGATGATTCCAGCCGGCCGCAAGCTCGTCGTCGCGCGTGGCAGTTCGGTGTTCGTTTACACCTTTGGCGGTACGACAAAAACACTCGCATTCCCCGCCAATTATCGTCTGGCACCATACCAGCGCGGCGACGTTTCCAGCACGGGTTACGTTTTGTTGCGGCGAGATATTTCGAATCAGGAAAATTTGAATCCGATCAAGGGTCTGGCAAGTATTTTCAAGGAGGCCGTGGGGCGCAGCGACGACAAGGATTATGCCTTGTTCAGTACGCAAACCGGACATGTCGATTTTTTAAATATTTCGGAAAGCGGTGAACAGGTCGGCCATGGAACCAATTGCACGCGGCAGAACAAGTTCGTCAACAAGTGCTCGGGCTGGGTTTCGCAGGAAGCGCTTTATGACGGGATGGGCATGCACAACGATCGGCACTATTTCTGGCGCATCGAATGGATGCCGAGCAACGACGGTCCAACCGCTGTATTGATCGAAAACGGAATGAGCGATCTCGACGTGATCCGTCTCGATACGGGCGATGTTGCACACGCATTCCACCGCGCTCTCGGCATCCAAAGTTTCGATGCCGAACCGACCCCGGACGGAAGTATCAAAGTCATCGGCAACTGGATGTTGGCGCATCATCCCGTCGATGACGTGCGCATCTTGTTTGTGCAGGGTGCAAAGTCTGCGCCGGGCGATTGATCACGGCGCGCGCATCGCGCGCTTGCGGTCGTTTTCGGTCAGGCGTTTCTTGCGCAGGCCAATCCCCTTGGGCGTGACTTCGACCAGTTCATCGTCCTCGATGAACTCGAGTGCCTGTTCAAGAGACGTGCGGATCGCGGGCGCGCAGTGTGGGTGCCAGCGTCATTGTGGGTGAGAAGGGTACAAATTCAAGGACCGTGGGGCGAGACGACTGTGCGATGCTGAGTCGCTATTGCGCAACCGGCCATGCAAAACTATGCTTGCGGCATGCGCAAGCCAAGCCCCGACATCGAAGCCGCCCGGCGTGCCGGAATCGACCTGGCGCTGGTCGAGGAAAATCTGCGCCTGAGTTTCGAGGAACGCGCGCTGCAACATCAATCCGCGCTCGACCTTGCTCTCGAGATCGAGCGCGCCGGACGGCAATTGCGTGAGCGATCTGCAAAGACTCCTGCTGCGGCTGGCTGACGCCGGCGTCGATTTCGTGCTCGTCGGCGGATATGCCGCGATGCTGCACGGGTCGAGCATGCTGACGCGAGATTTGGATGTTTGCCTGGCACTTACGCCGACCGCAATCGAGCGCCTGCGCTTGGCATTTACCGATACCCATCCTTGGCATCGAATGACCTCGCCGCGGCTGTCGTTTCTGGACGAACCGCGCGATGGCGTCGCGTTGAACAATCTTTACCTGTCGACCGACCTTGGCACGCTCGACCTGCTCGGCAGCATCACCGGAGTTGGCGACTACACGCGCGTCGCGCGCGATGCGGTCGAAGTGGAATTGTTTGGCCGGCGCCTGCGCGCCATCAGCCTGGACGATCTGATTCGAGCGAAAGAGGCGCTCGGCCGCGACAAGGATCTGATCGCCGCCAAGGAATTGCGTGCGATCCGCGACCAGATCCGCGGCGCTTGATTACGCCGCGCGCATCGCGCGCTTGCGGTCGTTTTCGGTGAGGTGTTTCTTGCGCAGGCGAATCGCCTTGGGCGTGACTTCGACCAGTTCATCGTCCTCGATGAACTCGAGTGCCTGTTCAAGAGACATGCGGATCGCGGGCGTCAACTGCACGTTGTCGTCCTTGCCCGCGGCGCGGATATTGGTGAGCTGCTTGGCGCGCAAGGCGTTGACGGTCAGGTCGTTGTCCTTGGCATGGATGCCGACGAGCTGGCCTTCGTAAATCTGCGCGCCTTCGTCGATGAGCAGGCGGCCGCGTTCCTGCAGGCTGACCAGCGCATAGGCGGGCGCCGGGCCCATGCCGTTGCTGATCATCACCCCGTTCGGGCGCCGCGGTGTCGCGTCGGCAAGCGGGCCGTAGTGATCGAAGACGTGAAACAGCAGGCCGGTGCCGGCGGTGAGGGTGCGGAATTCGGTCTGGAAGCCGATCAATCCGCGCGCGGGAATCAGGTATTCCAGACGCACGCGTCCGCGGCCGTCGGGTTCCATGTTCTTCAGTTGTCCACGCCGTGCACCGAGTTTTTCCATCACGCCGCCCTGGAATTGTTCCTCCATGTCGACGACGAGCTGTTCGTACGGCTCCTGCTTCTCGCCGTCGATTTCCTTGACGATGACCTCGGGCCGCGACACGGCGAGCTCGTAGCCTTCGCGGCGCATCGTTTCGATGAGTACGGAAAGGTGCAATTCGCCGCGGCCGGAGACCTTGAACTTGTCCGCGTCGTCGGTTTCTTCCACTTTCAGCGCGACGTTGTGCAGGGTCTCGCGCATCAGCCGGTCGCGAACCTGGCGGCTGGTGAGGAACTTGCCGCCGCTGAATTCCTTGCTGCCGGCGAACGGCGAGTTGTTCACGCAGAACGTCATGCTGATGGTCGGTTCGTCCACCGTCATCACCGGCAATTGTTCCGGCGCGTCGGTCGCGCAGACGGTATCGGAGATGCCGAGTCCTTCCACGCCCGAAATCGCGACGATGTCTCCGGCTTCGGCTTCGGGAACCTCCTTGCGTTCGAGGCCCATGAAGCCCAGGACCTGGAGGACCTTGCCATTGCGCTTCTTGCCTTGGCGATCGATCACCGCCACCGGCATGTTGGTGCGCACCTTGCCGCGCTGGATGCGGCCGATGCCGATCAGGCCGACGTAGCTGTTGTAGTCGAGCTGCGACACGCGCATCTGGAACGGGCCTTCCGGATCCACCTTCGGCGCGTGCACGTGCTTCATGATCGCTTCGTACAGCGGCGTCATGTCCCCCGAGCGCGCTTCCGGATCCAGACTCGCATAGCCGTGCAGGGCAGACGCATACACGACCGGAAAATCCAGCTGTTCGTTGGTAGCGCCGAGGCGGTCGAACAGGTCGAAGGTCTGGTCCAGCACCCAACCCGGACGCGCGCCGGGGCGGTCCACCTTGTTGATCACCACGATGGGCTTGAAGCCCATCTGGAACGCCTTCTGCGTGACGAAACGCGTTTGCGGCATCGGGCCGTCCATCGCGTCGACCAGCAGCAGCACCGAATCGACCATCGACAGCACGCGCTCGACTTCGCCGCCGAAGTCGGCGTGTCCGGGCGTGTCGACGATGTTGATGCGGTTCTCGCGCCAGGTGATCGCGGTGTTCTTGGCCAGGATCGTGATGCCGCGTTCCTTTTCCTGGTCGTTGGAATCCATTACGCGCTCGGCCAGCACGGTGCGCTCGCTGAACGTGCCGGATTGCTTGAGCAGGCAGTCGACGAGGGTGGTTTTGCCGTGGTCGACGTGGGCGACGATGGCGATGTTGCGCAGATTTTCGATGGACATGGCGGCGACCCCACCGGCGGTCGGAGGAATAAGAAGAGAAAGGAAGGCGAGAAAAAAAAGCGATTCGCTTTCCGCCGCCCCGTCTTCGGATAGAATTTGTGTCACATCCCACATGGAAGCAAGCGAACATGAGCCAAGACCTGCAAGCCCACATCGCCACCAACCGCGGCACTATCCATATCCAGCTCTTCGCCGAACAGACGCCGCTGACCGTGGCGAACTTCGCCAACCTCGCCCAACACGGCTTCTACAACGGCAAGACCTTCCATCGCGTGATTCCGGATTTCATGATCCAGGGCGGTTGTCCGGAAGGCTCCGGCCGCGGCGGTCCCGGTTATCGCTTCGAGGACGAGATCGTGCCGGCCCTCAAGCACGATCGTCCCGGCGTGCTGTCGATGGCCAACGCAGGCCCCGGGACGAACGGGTCGCAATTCTTCGTCACCCACGTGCCGACACCGTGGCTTGACGGCAAGCACACCGTGTTCGGCCGCGTGCTGGGTGCCGCCGATCAGGCGGTGGTCGATGCCATTCGCGGTGGCGACGCGATCCAATCCATCACCATCGTCGGCGACACCGCGCCGCTGTTCGAAAAAATGAAGTCGCGCATCGAGCAGTGGAACCAGACGCTCGACGCGCGCTGATGCCGCGCGGCGGCCTCAGTGCCGCCTGGCCTTGGGATGCGGGTGCTCCTCGCGCTGCGCTTCCCGTCGTTGCGCCAGCTCTTTCTGGCGTTCCTCGCGAACTTCGGCGCGGGCCTGCTGCTGCTCGCGCAGTTGTTCCTGACGCTGCGCTTGCGCCGCGCGTCGCGCTTGCATGGCTTGCAGATTGCGCGGCTGCCGCACGACGCGTTGTTGTGCCTCGGCCAGCATAGGCCTTGCACTGGCTGTACCGTTTACCGCACGGTTGGCGATGGGCGTAGCGGCTGATGCCGCAACGCCACTCGGCAACGGGTGGCTGGCGAGTGTCGCGGTGACCGGGTGGCCGGATGCGATGGTCCCCGGCAGCGGCCTCGCGGCGAAACCGGCCGGTTGCACAACCGGGGCGTAGAAACTCGGCGCGTAATAACTCGCGCCCCACCAACCCATGCCCCAGCCTAACGACAGGCCGAAGCCGAATCGCCACGGCGAACGCGCGTAATAGGCGACCGGCACTGCAGGCACCGCGTACGGCGGATAGTAAACGACCGGCGCATAAGCCGGCGGCGGATCGCCGGGGCCTGTTGCGTAGGCGGCCGCCGTGTAATCGTAATTGCCCGGATCCAACGTATCGTCCGGCGCATCGTTTGATGACAGCGCGTCGAGCAGGTCCGGATCGGTGTCGTCGTCGCCGCTTGCCGCCAGCGAACCGCGCGCACTATTCGGCGTGCGATCCGTCGAAGTCAGATAGTCGTCGTCAGGTGACGGCGTGGCGTTTGTCGCAAGGGCTGCACCTGCAGTCGCCATCGTGTCGTGCAGGGATGTTGCGGTCGTGTCACCGGCCGGCGTGGCAAGCGATGGCAATTCGGTGCGCAGTGCCCAAGCGCCGGCGGCGAGCGTCAAAGTAGCCGCGACGCCGGCCGCCGCCTTGCGCCCCCAACCGGTGGCGCGTACCGGTGCGGATCGCAGCATCGGGCTGGATGCCGCGATACCGGAACGCAACCGGGTCGGAGGTTGCGTGCGGAAATTCGCATCGCTTGTCGATACTGCCGCCAGAGGTTGCCGAACATGCGTCGAGGTCGTCGACGGCATGACGATTTCCGCCGGCTGTACCAGCGCGGCCAACGTCGCGTTGCTGCCGGCGATGGCGCGATGTTTTTCCAGATCCGCGACCAGCTCCTGGCAACTCTGGTAACGCTCGGCGGGATCCTTGGCCACCATCCGGGACAGGATGCGCTCGAGTTCCGGATCGACTTCCGAGTTCAAGGTGCGCACATCC
>OEIU01000925.1_pt1 | contig 22229 bp, 16 predicted proteins | sample 1539221 | NCBI WGS metagenome assembly OEIU01 (sample SAMN03792071, study PRJEB22550) | activated sludge metagenome | feature: wastewater treatment plant; material: activated sludge; isolation source: Wastewater treatment plant of a petroleum refinery complex | place: Argentina: Zarate | collected...
ACCTCGCCCGGGCTTTCCTCGGTGCCGGCGAGCAGAGAACCGATCATGGCCGCCAGCGCGCCGGCGGCGAGCGCCTTGGCGAGATCGCCGGAATACTTGATGCCGCCGTCGGCGATCACCGGCGTTCCGCTCTCATGGGCGGCCTCGACCGCCTCCATGATCGCCGTGAGCTGCGGCACGCCGACGCCCGCGACGATCCGCGTCGTGCAGATCGAGCCCGGCCCGATCCCGACCTTGAGCGCATCGGCACCGGCATCGATCAGCGCCTTTGCCCCCTCGCGCGTCGCGACGTTGCCGGCGATGACCTGGACGGAATTGGACAGCTTCTTGACCCGCGTCACGCTCTCCAGGACCCGGACCGAATGGCCGTGAGCCGTGTCGACCACGATCACGTCGCAGCCCGCGTCGATCAGCCGCTCGGAGCGGACATAGCCCTCCTCGCCCGTCGTCGTCGCCGCCGCGACGCGGAGCCGGCCCTGGTCGTCCTTGGCCGCGTGCGGATAGGCGACCTGCTTCTCGATGTCCTTGACGGTGATGAGGCCGATGCAGCGGTAATGGTCGTCGACGACCAGCAGCTTCTCGATGCGGAACTGGTGCAGGAGGCGCTTCGCCTCCTCCTGGCTCACCCCCTCGCGGACGGTGATCAGCCGGTCCTTGGTCATCAGCTCCGAGACCGGCTGGCTCCGCGTGGAGGCGAAGCGGACGTCGCGGTTGGTCAGGATGCCGACCAGCTTGCCCCGGGAGCCGTTCGGCCCGCGCTCCACCACGGGAATGCCCGAAATCCCGTTCCGCTCCATGGTGCCGAGGGCGTCGGCCAGCGTCTCGTCGGGATGGATGGTGATCGGGTTCATCACCATGCCGGATTCGAATTTCTTGACCAGCCGCACCTGCTCGGCCTGCACCTCGTGATCGAGGTTGCGGTGGATGACGCCGAGTCCCCCGCTCTGAGCCATCGCGATGGCCATCCTCGCCTCGGTCACCGTATCCATGGCCGAGGCGATGATCGGCAGGTTGAGCGAGATCGATTTGGTGAGGACCGAGCGCAGGCTCGCATCGCCGGGGAGAACCTCCGACCGTCCCGGCCGCAGCAGGACATCGTCGAAGGTCAAGCCTTCAAAGATTTCAGGACGCCTCGAGCCGTCGTTCATGCCAACCCCTCTCGACCGGGGCCGGGCGGCGCGCGGGGCGACGCGGCCTCCGCGGCCAGTTGGCAAGGGGCGCTAGCACGCGCGCCGCCGCCCCGCCAGTCTGTTGCGCTGCAATGCACATGGGATCGACGCACATGCCGTGTTGCAGCGCATATTGAGACTCCCGGATATGGAGGGCCGCGCTCTGCCGCATTGACCCGGCCCGCGCCGCTGCCTAGGCGTGCCCCCCGCGGGAATGGTCCCGACATGGGAGATCCGGCTTGCAGGCGAGCGCGACGAGCAGGCGAGAGGCACCTTCGGCGGCCGAGCGGCTGGACGCCCTGGCCTTCGGCCTCCTGGCCATCGTCCCCCTCGGCATGGCCCTGGTCAACCGCTCGGCCCAGCCCATCCTCGTCGCGGCCGCCCTCGCCGCCCTGGCCGCCCGCGCCGTCTCGGGCGATCTCGGCCTCATGCGCCAGCGCATCCTCGCGACGCTGGGGCGCCCCATCGGGTTGCTCTGCCTCGCCTTCCTGGCCTTCGGCGCCGTCTCGATCGGCTGGGGACACCACTTCAAGACGTCGATCGCCGCCTATGGCGAGTTGCTTCTGGCGAGCGCGGCGGCACTCGTGCTCCACGCCTGCCTTCCCCGGCCGATCCCCGCCTGGGCGCTGAAGCTCGCGACCATCGCCTTCGCCTTCGGCTGCCTCTCGATCGTCGTCGAGCTGTCCACGGGGATGGCCTTTCGGATGCAGCTCGGCGTGCGCAGCTACGTCTTCATCTTCAAGCGCTCCGTGACCGCGATGCTGATCCTCTTCTGGCCGCTCGCGATCCACCTGTGGTTCACCGGCAGGCGCCCCATCGCCGGCGCCCTGCTCGCGCTCTTCTGCATCGCCGTCTTCTTCGCGCATTCGAGCGCGACGGCGATGGGGCTCGCGATCGGCCTCGCCGTCGCCCTCCTCGCCGCCTTCTCCCTCCGCGCCGCCTCGCGGGCGCTCGCGGCCGGGCTCGTCGCGGCGATGCTGGTCGCGCCCGTGCTCGGCGACGCCGCCTTCCGCCTCCTGCCCCCCAAGGTCGTCGAGCGCCTGAACTTCGCCCATGCCGACCAGCGCCTCGACGTCTGGCAGAGCTTCGGCGAGGTGGTGAAGCGGCGCCCCATCGGGGGCGTCGGCTTCGGGACCAGCTCGCGCATGGCGCAGGAGCCGGTCGCGAGCGAGGTCCCGTCCGAGCATCGCGTGATGCTCGGCGCCTGGCATCCGCATAACGGCTATCTCCAGATCTGGGCGGAGACGGGGCTCGTCGGAGCCGCCCTGGCCGGCGCGGCCCTGGCCCTTCTCGCCCTCGGCCTCGGCCGGCTCCCCCTGCCCCAGGGAATGGCGGGAGCCGCCACCCTGGCGCTGCTCGGGGCGATCATTCCCGGCCGGCACGGCATCCGGCAGGGGAGGGGGAGCGCCGGCCCCGGCGTCCCGGGCCCCTGGGCCGCGCGGCTGGCCGCCGCCGGAACCGGGGAGGTCAGCCCGGCTCGGAGCCGGCCGGCGCCCTCCCCCTGAAGCCGGTCGCAAGGACGTAAAGCTCCGCCGAATCGGAGCGGCTGGCGGCGGGCTTCACATGCCGGACCGCCGCGAAGTCGCGCTTGAGGTCGGCGAGCAGCGCGCCCTCGGTTCCCCCTTGCAGGACCTTGGCGAGGAAGGCCCCGCCCGGCGCCAGGACCTCGCGCGCGAATTCAGCCGCCGCCTCGGCGAGCCCCATGATCCGCAGGTGATCGGTCTTCTTGTGGCCCGTCGCATTGGCGGCCATGTCCGACATGACGAGATCGGCCTCTCCGTCCAGGAGTTCCCGCAGGCGCCCGGGCGCCTCCGGCGCCATGAAGTCAAGCATGAGGAGATCGATTCCGGGCAAGGGGTCGATCTCCAGGAGGTCGATGCCGACGACCCGCCCCCGCCCCGCGGCCCGCCCCACACGCGCGGCGGCCACCTGCGCCCATCCGCCCGGCGCCGCGCCGAGATCCACGACCCGCCCGCCCGGCTTCAGGAGGCGGTACTTGTCATCCATCTCGATCAGCTTGTAGGCCGCGCGCGAGCGATAGCCCTCGCGCTTCGCGCGCGCGACGTAGGGATCGTTGAGCTGGCGCTCCAGCCAGGCGCGCTGGGAGGGGGTCCGGTTGCCGCCCTTCCTGACTTTCATGCGCCCGGCCGGCGCGCCCGCGCGCTTCGGCCGGCCCTGCTCCCCGGTGGTCAAATGCGTCTCCGCCTCACCCAGACCTTGTCCTCGAGCATCATGGACATGAGGATGCCCTCCCGGAGCCCCCGGTCGGCGATGCGCAGGTACGGCGCCGGAAAGGCCCGGCGGATGGCTTCGAGGATGGCGCAGCCGGCGAGGACGAGATCGGCCCGGTCCCGGCCGATGCAGGGATTGCTCGCGCGCTCCTGGATGCTCGATTCGATCAGCTTGTCGGTGACCGTCTCGATGTCGTCGCCGCGCATCCACATGCCGTCGACGCGCCGGCGGTCGTAGCGCTCGAGGCCGAGATGGATGCCGCCGATCGTCGTGACGGTCCCGGAGGTCCCGAGCAGGTGGAAATTCGGGGTGGCCGCCGCCGCGCCCGCCTTCAGCGCGAAGGGCAGCAGCCGGCCGCCTACCTCCGCCACCATGTCCTCGAACACGCCATGGGTGACGCGGGTCGAGCCGTAGCGCTCGGCCAGGGTCACGACGCCCGTCGGAAGGCTGTCCCAGGCGCGGATGCGCTCGCTTGCGCAGATTTCGTCGCCGCCCGTCTGGCCGTCGAGCCACGCAAGCTCGGTCGAGCCGCCGCCGATATCGAAGATGACGACCGAGCCCGCCTTGGGATGGGCCAGCGACGCGCAGCCCATCACGGCGAGGGTCGCCTCCGTCTGCCGGTCGACCACCTCGATCTCGAGCCCGACCTCCGCGCGCACGCGCTCGATGAATTCGGCGCCGTTGGAGGCATGGCGGCAGGCTTCCGTCGCGACGAGGCGGGAGCGGACGACGTTCCGCGCCTCGATCTTGGCCTTGCAGACACGGAGCGCGCCGACCGTCCTGTCGATCGCCCCCTCGGCGAGCCGGTCGCCGAGACCCAGCCCCTCCCCGAGGCGCACGATCCGCGAGAAGGCGTCCACCACGCGGAACTCGTGGTAGGAGGGCTCCGCGATCAGGAGCCGGCAATTGTTCGTGCCGAGATCCAGCGCGGCATAGGCCGGCGCCGCGCGCCGGGCCTGCGAACGCCCGCGGCCGGATACGGGACGGGACTGAGCGGCGCCGGGCGTCCGCCCGCCTCCGGCCGGGGCGTCTCCCCCCAGGCGCCCGTGCTCCAGCCCGGCAGGCGCGAGATGACAACTGAGATCCGGCAAGGCTCCGACTTTCTCGAGCCGGCCCGCGCGCGGCCGGCTCCGTGGATGGAACCTAACAAGCAGAACCCGCAAGTGCCAAGTGCATCACGGAACTGCATCCCCGTGAAACCGCGCCGCGCTCTTGCGAGGGACATCGGGCCGCCCTTTCGCGGGCGCGCTTGCGGGCGATATGCGTTATCCGATTCGCCATCGGCAGCCGGGACACGCCCATGACCACCCAAGCGCAGCGGCGCTCCGCCTATTTCGAGCCCGAGCACGACATGCTCCGGGAGCAGGTCCGGCGTTTCGTCGAGGAGGAGGTGAAGCCCCACGGCCTCGCCTGGGAGGAGCTGGGCCATGTCCCGCGCGAGGTGCTGCGCCGGATGGGCGATCTCGGCTTCCTGGGCATCCGCTATCCGGCCGAATATGGCGGCTCCGAACTCGACACCCTGGCGACGGTGGTCCTGGCGGAGGAACTGGGCCGCTCGACCTTCTCGGGCTTCGCCATCACCGTGCTGGTCCATACCGACATGGCCTCGGTCCACATCGCCCATGCGGGCTCGCCGGCGCAGAAGGCGGCGCACATGGCCGACATCGTGGCGGGCCGCAAGATCTGCGCCGTCGCCGTGACGGAGCCGGGCGCGGGCTCGGACGTGAAGGCCATCCGCACCCGCGCCCGGCGCGAAGGCGACGACTACGTGATCGACGGCTCGAAGATCTACATCACCAACGGCGTGCTGGCCGATCTCTATTGCGTCGCCGTGAAGACGGGGGGCGAAGGCGAGAGGCCGTCACGCTCGATCTCGATGATCCTGGTCGAGAAGGGCACGCCGGGATTGCGGGTCGGCCGCGCCCTCGACAAGCACGGCTGGCGCTCGTCCGATACGGCGGAACTCTTCTTCGAGGATTGCCGCGTGCCCGCCGCGAACCTTCTCGGCGAGGAGGGCCAGGGCTTCTACGCCATCATGCGCAACTTCCAGAACGAGCGCACGGTGATCGGCGCCATGGCGGTCGGCGAATCCCAGGCGGCGATCGACCTGACGCTGGACTGGCTGACGAGCCGCCGGGCCTTCGGCGAGCCGCTCTGGGCCAAGGGCGCGATCCGCCAGCGCCTCGCGATGCTGCAAGCGAAGGTGGAGGCGGCGCGCCAGTTGGTCTATCATGCCGCCTGGCTCGACGCACAGGGGCACGAGGCGACCCGAGAGGTCTCCATGGTGAAGGCTTTGTGCGGCGATCTCGTCAACGAAGTCATGGCGGCCTGCCTGCAATTTCACGGCGGTCTCGGCTTCATGCGCGAATCGACCATCGAGCGCATGACGCGGGACGCGCGCGTGCAGACGATCGGCGGCGGCGCGACCGAGGTGATGCTGGAAGAAGTGGCCAAGCGCATGGGCCGGTGAAGCGCATCCGCGCCCGAGAAGGACGACCGACGTGAAACGATTAGCCCTGATCCTGGCGGTCCTCGCCGCGCCCGGCCTCGCCGGCTGCATGAGCGGCGGCGGAGGCGGCTCGGCCGGTTCCGACGTCTCGACGGACAGGTTCAAGCGTTCCTCCGACACGCTCGGCACGCAGCAGCGCCGGATGGACGTGTATGGCGGCGCCACCAGCCCCGTTCTGCCCACGATGGGCGCGATCGGCTACGGAAAATAGGCCGGAGCGGCCCATGGTCCCGGATCGCCGCTTCCGTCTCTTCCCGACAGGGATCGGCCCGGTCGGGATCGTCTGGACGCCCCGCGGCATCGCGGGCGTGCAGATTCCCGCCGCCGATGAGCCGGCGACGCGACGCGCGCTGCTCCGACGCTTCCCCGGCGCGCAGGAGGCGGCGGCTCCGCCGGAGATCGAAAGCGCGATCGCGGCCATGCGCTCCCTCCTCGCCGGGCAGAGGACCGACCTGTCGGCCCTGCCGCTCGATCTCGAAGGCGTCTCAGCCTTCGAGCGGCGGGTCTACGAGATCGCCCTCACGATTCCCGCCGGCGCGACGATGACCTATGGCGAGATCGCCGCCCGCCTCGGCGATCCCGCCGCCGCGCGAGCCGTCGGCGTCGCCCTCGGGCGCAATCCCGTTCCCGTCATCGTACCGTGCCACAGGGTGCTCGCGGCGGGCGGGCGCTCGGGGGGATTCTCGGCGCCGGGCGGCATCGCGACGAAGATGAGGCTCCTCGCCATCGAGGACGCCGCGCCGGGCGGGCAGCCGGACCTCTTCGGCCTCGCTCCGCGCTGAGGCGCCTCAGAACCAGCCCTTCGCCCGGAACCAGACGAGCGGCAGGATGGCCGAGAGCAGGATCAGCCCGAGTCCCCATTCGTAGCCGAAGCTCCAGCTCAGCTCGGGCATGTTCTTGAAGTTCATGCCGTACATGCTGGCCACCAGCGTCGGCGGGATGCCGACGACCGACACGACCGTCAGCACCCGGAACGTGTCGTTCTGCTCGATGCTGATCAGGCCGAGATCGGCATCGAGGAGGAACTGCGCCTTGTCCGAGAGGTGCTCCTCGAATTCGTCGAGAGAGAGGACGTCCTGCCGGACGACGCCGAGGCGGCGGCGGGCATCCGGGGGCAGCCAGTCGCGCGCCTCCTCCTCGACATAGGGAACCATGCGGCCGATGCCGAGGAGGGTGATGCGGATCTTGGACAGGAGCTGGCGCAGCCGCCCGACCCGGCGCAGCATGACGCGAAGACGCTGCCCCCGGACAGTGCGCCGGCGCGACCGGCCCGCCGCATCCGTGTCTCCTCCGAAGACCTCCTCGGCCGCATCGTCGAGGTTTTCTCCCGTCTCCTCCAGCACGTCGGCGAGACGGTCGACGATGGCTTCGAGGAGCGTGACGAAGGCTCCCGCCGCCGAGGGATGGCAGACGTCGCCCTCCCCGAACCTCTGCCGGCAGGTATCGAAAGCCTTCAGGTCCTCGAACCGGATCGTGACCAGATGCTTCTCCGTCAGCAGGAAGCCGACCGGCGTGATGCGCGGCCGGTGGGCCGCGTCCCGGAAGACGAGAGGCAGGGACAGGCAGAGAGCCCCCTGGTCGTACCGCAGCCGCGAGGAACTTTCGACCTCCCGGAGTTGCTGGAAGGTCGGCACGGCGAGGCCGGTGGCGCGCCGGACGAAGGCCTTCTCCTCTTCCGTGGGGTGGGCCAACTCGATCCAGACCGCATCCTCGCCGATCTCCCCCTCCGCATGGGGAGCAGGGGGCGCGTCGGCGTGCCTGTGGATCCGAAGCATCGGCGGATTTCAGCGCGAGGCCGCCTCCCTCGCGGCGGCCTCCTTGCCGAGATGCTGGTCCTCCTCGAACCGGGCCATCACCTCGTCGAAAGGCCCGTCATCGACGATGCGCCCGTGCTCCAGCCGCAGCGCCCGCTCGCAAAGCCGCGCCAGGAGTCCCGAATCATGCGACGCGAGGACCAGGATGCCCGAGCGCTCGACGAAGCTGCGCAGCCGCGCATTGGCACGCTCCATGAACGAGGCGTCGCCCGCGCCGATCCCCTCGTCGAGAAGAAGGATCTCGGGATCGACGCTCGTCGAGACCGCGAAGGACAGCCGCGTCTGCATGCCGGCCGAATAGGTGCGCATCGGCATGTCGAGAAAGGGGCCGAGCTCGGTGAACTCGGCGATCTCGGCGATCCTCGCCTCGACGGCGCGGCGCGACAGGCCGAGATAGAGGCCGCGGATGCGGATATTGTCGTAGCCGGTGGCGTCCGGGTCCATGCCGAGGCCGATATCGAAGATCGGCGCGATCCGCCCGTCGATGGCGATGCGGCCGGCGAGCGGCGGATAGATCCCCGACAGGACCCGCAGCAGCGTCGTCTTGCCGGCCCCGTTATGGCCGATCAGCGCCACCCTCTCGCCATGGCTCACCGAGAAGCTGATGTTCTCCAGCGCCTGCACGACGGTCCGCGAGCGCTTGTCCGAGCCGACGCGCCCGCCCGTCGCGCTCGACATGAGGCGGTTGCGCAGAAACCGCGCCGCCCCCCCGTAGAGGGGAAAGCTGACGCTGACGTTCTGGGCGTCGCTCGAGCTCATCGAGGGTCAGATCCAGTAGGGAATGCGCACCCGGAAGCGGGCATAGACGAAGAAGGCGGCGCATAGACGAAGAAGGCGGCGGCCACGTCGAGGACCGTGAAGGCCAGGGCGAAGGCCCAGGTTCCCGCCGAGGCGTGCCCGCCGAGGAGCGGGGCGCGGACCAGCTCGATGAAGTGATACATCGGGTTCGCCCAGGCGACCCAGATCCGGTCGCCGAGCTGCTCCGCGCGCCAGAAGATCGGCGTGACGAAGAAGAGGAGCGAGGTGAGGTTGGTCAGGAAGGGCGGCAGGTCGCGGAAGCGCGCGCCGAGGGTGCCCAGCGCCAGCGCGACCGCCACGCTGTTGACGATCAGGATCGCCATGCCGAGCGCCGCCTCGGGCAGGCCCGCGAGCGCCGCCCAGGGGCCGGCCCAGAGGAGGACCAGGGCAGGCACCAGCGCGTTGTGGGCCAGCATGATCAGCGTGCGCCAGACCAGCCGGTAGACATGGACGCAGAGCGGCGCCGGCATCTGCTTGATGGCCACCTCCGCGAAGACGAAGACGCTGGCGCCCTCCAGGATGATGGCGAGGCAATAGGTCCAGATCGCCATGCCGACCGAGAGATAGGCCAGGAGGTCGGGAAGCGGCGTCTTGAAGAGCGAGCCGTAGATGAAAGCGATGGCGCCCGTGTAGAGCCCGAGGCTCAGGGTCAGCCAGAAGGGGCCGATGGTCGAGCGGGCATAGCGCTGGCGGACGTCGAACCACGCCATGGCGCCCCACAGCTCGACGAGCTTCGCCCCGCGCCAGAGATCCTCCCGGGCGAGGCGGTAGGGAATGCGCCTCGCCTCCTCGGCGCTGTGGACGATCACGTTCGGGGACGTCACAGGTTCTCCAGGGAAACGGCCGGCGGAAGGCGGCGATCTACCAAAGCCGGGCGAGCCTGCCAACGCGGCGCGGGCCTGCCGACGCGGCACCCTTGCCCTCGGCGGCGCGAGGGTCCACAGGGCCGCCATGGAACAGGACGCCTCCCGCCGGACGAGCGCGGGCATCGTCATCTATCATCCCGAGGAGGCGCAGCTCCGCCGGCTCGTCGGCGCCGTGGCGCCCGGCCTGCGCGAGGTCGTGGTCTTCGCCAATTCGGACGTCTCGCCCGAGACCGAGCGCGGCCTCGCGGAGGCGGCGGCGCCCACGGCGTGCCGCATCCTGCGCCCGGGTGCCAATGTCGGCCTCGGGGCCGCCTATGACGCCTTCCTCGCCTCGGCCCGGGCGGCCGGGGACCGCTTCGTGCTGCTGCTCGACCAGGACAGCCTGCCGCCGAAAGACGCCGTCCCCCGCCTCGCCGACCTCCATGCCCGCCTCGCCGCCGCGGGCGAGCGGCCGGCCGTCGTCGGCCCCCGCCCCCTCGATCCGCAAGGGCAGCGGATGAAGACCGCGGCCCGGCCCGCCCCTGCCCCGGCCGGCCTGCGGGACGAGGCGAGGCGCGTCTCCTTCGTGATCTCGTCGGGCTCCCTTGTGGATGTCGCCGCCGCGGAAGCCGTCGGGCCCTTCCGGGAGGATTATTTCATCGACGCGATCGATCTCGAATGGTGCTTCAGGGCCGAGGCGCGCGGCTTCTCGATCTGGGTGGCCGACCGGGTGCACATGGACCACAGGCTCGGGCGTGGCGTCATCCGGCTGCCTGTCCTCGGGCTTCTCCTCGCCGACCAGCCCCCGCGCCGCCTCTACACCTATCTTCGCAACCAGCTCGACATGATGCGGCTGCCGCACGTGCCCCGGACGCACAAGGCGAAGATCCTGTTCTCGCTGCCGCTGCGGCTGCCCGTCTATCTCCTCCGCAACGGCTTCTCGCGGGAATGCCGGGCGGCGATCCGCAACGGCCTGCGGGACGGGGTCGGAAGGCGCCTCGGCCCCCCGGATGGCGCCTTCCGTTGACGATCGGATGACAGGAGAGGTGTGGCCCCGGGCTTCATCCCCGCATCCGGCCGCTTGACCGCGCTCCCCGGCCGTGCCCCCCTGCTCCCCGCCGGAAACAGGGGACAAGCGACGTGCCGGAATCCGACCTTGCAGATTGGGACGCGACCGCACTGTCCGGCGCGATCGCCGAGCGCCGCGTCTCGTGCCGCGAGGTGATGACGGCCTTCCTGGACCGGATCGAGCGGACCAATCCCGTGGTCAACGCCATCGTCTCGCTTCGCGACCGCGACGCGGTCCTGGCGGAAGCGCGGGCGGCGGATGACGAGATCGCCGCCGGGCGCCGGCGGGGCGTGCTCCACGGGCTGCCTCAGGCGATCAAGGACCTCACGCCCTGCAAGGGGTTCCCCACGACGCTCGGCTCGCCGATCTACGCCTCCGCCATTGCCGAGGCAGATGCGATCATGGTCGAGCGCATGCGGGCCGCCGGCGCGATCTTCATCGGCAAGACGAACGTTCCCGAATTCGGCCTCGGCTCGAACACCTACAACAACGTCTTCGGCCCGACGCTCAACGCCTACGACCAGACGAAGACGGCCGGGGGATCGAGCGGGGGCACGGCGGTCGCCCTCGCCCTCGGCATGCTTCCCGTCGCGGACGGCAGCGACCATGGCGGCTCGCTGCGCAATCCTGCCGCCTACAACAACATCTTCGGCCTGCGGCCGAGCCACGGGCGCGTCCCGGCCTCGACGGAGGAGGTCTTCTCGACCTCGCTCGCCGTCTCCGGTCCGATGGCCCGCACCGTGCCCGACCTCGCCATGCTGCTTTCGGTCCAGTCCGGCTACGATGCGCGCATTCCGAGCATGATCCGCGAGGACGGCAGCGCCTTCGCCGCCCCGCTCGACACCGACGTCAAGGGCTGGCGAATCGGCTGGCTCGGCGATTTCGGCGGCGAGATTCCGCTGGAGCGCGGGATCAGGGACCTCTGCGAAAGCGGCCTCAAGGCCCTGGAGGGGCTGGGCGCCCATATCGAGGAGGCGCGGCCCGCCCATCCCCTGGAGCAGGCGTTCCAGGACTGGATCGTGCTGCGCCAGGCCGGCTTCGCGGGCACCCGCCACGACATCCATGCCGATCCGCGGACGCGCGCGCTCATGAAGCCGGAGGCGCAGTGGGAGGCCGAGGCGGGATTGTCGCGAAGCGCCCTCGAGGTCGAGAAGGCGTTGCGCGGGCGCACCGCCTGGTACGAGGCCGTGCGCCGGCTCTTCGAGCGCTTCGACATCCTCGCCTTGCCGACGGCACAGGTCTTTCCTTTCCCGATCGAGACGCATTGGCCGCAGGAGATCGAGGGGCGGCCCATGGACACCTATCACCGCTGGATGCAGGTGGTCGTGCCCTTCACGATGGCCAATTCCCCCGCCATCAGCGTGCCGGTCGGCTTCAGCGAGGCGGGCCTGCCGATGGGGATGCAGCTCGCCGGCCCGAGCGGCGAGGAATTGCGGGTCCTGCGGATCGCCCATGCTTACGATCAGGCGACGCAATGGGTGAAGCGCCGCCGCCCTGCCCTCCTGGGCGGCGTCTGAGACACCCCGTCGAACGGCCTCAGCCGCCGAACGCCTTCTCGTAGATGTCCGGCTTGAAGCCGACGAGAACCTCCCCGCCCCGCTCGAGGACGGGGCGGCGGATGGCCGAGGGATGCGCCAGCATCAGGCCGATGGCCTTGGCGGCATCGAGAGCGCCCTTCTCCGCCTCCGGCAGCTTGCGGAAGGTCGTGCCGGCCCGATTGAGAAGCGCCTCCCAGCCGAGCTTCCCGACCCAGCCTTCGACCCGCCCGCGATCGATCCCGGCCGTCTTGTAGTCGTGGAAGGCATAGGCCACGCCGTGGCCGTCGAGCCAAGCACGCGCCTTCTTCATCGTGTCGCAGTTCCTGATGCCGTAGAGGGTCGCCGTCGCCATGGCCCTCGCTCGCACAAGCGGGCCGCGCCCTCAAGCCCGGCGCTTGACCGTCCCTCCCCCGAGGTCGACAAACGACCCATGTTCCTGACCTTCTTCACAGAGCTTCGCGCCGCGAAGGTGCCCGTGACCCTGCGCGAATACCTCACCCTGATGGAGGCGCTCGACCGGGACCTGGCGGAGAAGAAGGTCGAGGATTTCTATTACCTCTCCCGCGCGGCGCTCGTGAAGGACGAGCGCAATCTCGACAAGTTCGACCGCGTCTTCGGCCATGTCTTCAAGGGAATCGAGACGCTCGGCGCGGCGCTGGAGAAGGCCGAGATTCCCGAGGAATGGCTGAAGAAGCTGGCCGAGAAATACCTCACCGAGGAGGAGAAGGCCCAGATCCAGGCGATGGGCTGGGAGAAGCTGCTGGAGACGCTGAAGGAACGCCTGAAGGAGCAGAAGGGCCGCCACGAGGGCGGCTCCAAATGGATCGGCACCGCCGGCACCTCGCCCTACGGCGCCTATGGCTACAATCCCGAGGGCATCCGCATCGGCCAGGACAAGAACCGCAACTTCCGGGCGGTGAAGGTCTGGGACCGGCGCGAGTTCAAGGACTTCGACGACACGGTCGAGCTCGGCATCCGCAACATGCGCATCGCGCTCCGGCGCCTGCGCCGCTTCGCCCGCACCGGGGCGGCAGAGGAGCTGGATCTCGACGAGACCATCAGGGAGACGGCCCACAAGGGCTGGCTCGACGTGAAGCTCCGGCCCGAGCGGCACAACGCGGTCAAGGTGCTGCTCTTCCTCGATGTCGGCGGCTCGATGGACTGGCATGTCGAGACGGCCGAGCAGCTCTTCTCGGCCGCGCGCTCCGAATTCAAGCATTTCGAGCATTTCTACTTCCACAACTGCCCCTATGAGCGGCTGTGGAAGGAGAACCGGCGCCGGTACGAGCAGACGATCCCGACCTGGGACGTGCTGCGCACCTTCCCCTCGGATTACCGCGCCGTCTTCGTCGGCGACGCCTCGATGAGCCCCTACGAGATCGCCATGCCCGGCGGCTCGGTCGAGCACTGGAACGAGGAGGCGGGCCGCGTCTGGATCGAGCGCCTGACGACGCATTTCCCGAAATCGGTCTGGCTCAACCCGGTGCCGAAGGTGCGCTGGAACTACTCGCAGTCCATCGGCATGATGGGCCAGCTCTTCGGCGGCCGGATGTTCCCGCTGACGCTGGAGGGCATCGACGAGGCGATGAAGACGCTGCTGCGCTGATCTATCGCCCGCCCGACACCTTCAGCCTCGCGCCGGTCATGTAGGAGGCGGCGTCCGACATCAGGAAGACCACCGCCTCGGCGACCTCCTCGGGCTCGCCGATCCTCTGCATCGGGATATGCGGCCGGATGCGCTCGATCCGCGCGACATCCCCCGTCGAGCGCTCGTGGATATCCGTCATCGTCATGCCGGGCGCGACGGCGTTGACGCGGATGCCGTCCGGGGCCAGCTCCTTGGAGAGCCCGACGCTCAGGCTGTCGACCGCGCCCTTCGAGGCGGCGTACCAGACATATTCGTTCGGACTGCCGACCTCGGCCGCGACCGAGGAGATGTTGACGATCGAGCCGCCCGGCCCGCCCCGGCGCGTGGAGATGCGGCAGGCGGCCTCGCGCGCGACGAGGATCGCCCCGGTCACGTTGACGTCGATCGTCGCGCGGATCACCTCGGCGGAGGCGTCGGCGAGCAGGCTCGACCGGCCGGTGATGCCGGCATTGTTGACGACATGGGAGACCGGGCCGAGTTGCGCCTGGGCCTCGTCGAAGAGAGCGACGATATCCTTCTCGACGGCCATGTCGCCGGCGATCGCACAGGCCCTCGCCCCGGCCTGCCGGCAGGATTCGACCACGTGCCGGGCGGCCTCGGCCTCGGTGCGGTAATTGACGGCGACGTCGAAGCCGCGCGCGGCGGCGAGGCGGCAGACCGCCGCGCCGATGCCGCGGCTGCCTCCCGTGACGACGACGACGGGACGGGGGGCGGGCTTCGTGCTCATCCTTGCCTCACAGGGGTGCGGACGACGAGGCCGTCCAGGTCGGGTTCCACCTTGATCTGGCACGAAAGCCGGGAATTGGCACGCAGGTCGGACGCAAAGTCGAGCATGTCGGCCTCCATCGGCTCGGGCGAGCCGACCACGTCGAGCCAGTCCTCGTCCACATAGACGTGGCAGGTGGCGCAGGCGCAGGCGCCGCCGCATTCGGCCTCGATTTCGGGCACGTCGTTCTTGACGGCCGCCTCCATCACCGTCCAGCCGAGCGGCGCCTCGACGGTGCGGCTGGTGCCGTGCGTATCGATGAAGGTGATCTTGGGCATGCTGGCTCCGACCGCCCGCCGGGACCGGCGCGGGCGATGGCCGTTTAAGCCAGCCGGCGCGACATGGCGAGTAGATGCGGGTGGGCCGCGCCCCGCTCAGCCCGCGCCGCGCTCCAGGAGGGGGCGGATCGCCTCCCTGACCTCTTCCACGGCCTGCTCGATCGCGATGGAGGGCTTCTTCCCCGCCTCGATCTCGGCGGCGGCGGCGGCGAGGCGCCGGGCGCCGAGCGCCGCGGCAGCGCCGCGCAGGCTGTGGGCTGCCGAGCGCCGCCGCGCCTCGTCGTCCGGGCAGGTGAGAAGAGGCAGGAGGCTCGCGCATTGCGACAGGAGAAGCGCGAGGAGGTCGCGCTCCAGGTCGGCGTCGCCCGCCGTCTGCTGCCGCAGATAGGCGAGGTCGAGAACGGAGGCATTTGTCTCGGCCATCGGAATTCGCCTGGGGAAACGGGCCGCTCGAAAATCCGCAAAGCCTGCGCGGATCCGAACCGGATGCCGCCATTTGCGAAGGCGTGGTTACCAGGACGTTAACGACGTTCACAGGTCCTTCCGCCGCTCGGGTTCCCACCCCGGGCCGTCAAAGTTAGAGTGCCATGGTAAATGCGGGTTAACCTTTGCCCGCCGTCCGCGTCTGAGGAGGCCGGACGGCAGCAAGGCTTCGGCCGCCGGCGCAAGCCGGCCCGGTCGCGGTCAGCCCTTCCCGCATGTTGCGTCACCGAGGCGGCAAATGGCGAGCGAACCGAAGCTTTCTTCCTCCACCGGCCAGCCGGAGGACGAGCGTCACCTCGCCGGGGGCGGACCGGCCGCGATCGAGGTCGTCTCTCCCGATCCGGCTTCCGTGGCCAACGACGACAAGGATGTCGTCGAGCTTCTCACCGCGACGTTGCGCGCGCGCCCGTCGCGGGCTCCCTATTTCTGGGCCGTCCTCGCTGGCCTCGCCTGGCTCGCGGCCCTCGGCGCCCTGACCTGGTGGCGCGCGGAAGGCCAGGACGTGCGGGCCTATGCCCTGTCGCTGTCTCCCCTTCAGCTCGCCGTCGCGGCCGCGGCCCTCCTGGGGCCGCTCTTCCTGTTCCAGATCGCCGCGATGCTGACGGCCCGCTCGAAGGACATGCGGCGCATCGCGCGCGGCGTGGGCGAGGTCGCCATCCGCCTGACGCGGCCCGACGAATTCGCCGCGGCCGGCGTCACCTCCGTCTCGCGCGCGATCCGCCGCGAGATCGGCGCCGTGGGCGAGGGGCTGGAGCGCGCCCTCGGCCGCGCCAGCGAGATCGAGGCCAAGGTCCGGGGCGAGATCTCCAGCCTCGAGACGGCCTATTCCTCGAACGAGGCGCGCATCCGGGCGCTCCTGGAGGAACTGACCTCCCAGCGCCAGGCCGTGGTCGAGCATGCCGACCGCGTCCGGGCCGCGCTGACCGGCACCCATACGCTGCTCGCCGCGCAGATCGGCGAGAGCGGCAAGGCGGTCGTCGAGGCGATCGAAGCCGCGGGCGGGCGGGTGACCACCGGGCTCGACAAGCGCTCGGAGACCCTCAACAAGGCGCTCGAGCAATCGGCCAGCCAGCTCGTCTCGGAACTCGGCCTGCGCGGCGCCGACATCGTCGAGCGCATCAACGTCACGGCCGAGACGGTCAAGAAGGACGTCACCGAGACCGGCGACGCCGTCACGGGCGCCCTCACGGCCAAGGCGGCCGACGTCACCCTCGCCTTCGAGCGCACGGGCGAGATCCTGATGCGGAGCCTTCAGGAGGGCGCGACCCATGTCACGCGCACGCTGGCGGAGACCGGAAGCACCGTCATCGCGACCTTCGTCGCCCAGGGCGGCGAATCCCGCGCGAGCCTCGAACGGGCCGCGCAGACGCTGGAAACAGGCTTCGTCACCCGCGCCAACGAGCTGACCGTCCAACTCGCGCGGACCGGCCGGGAGATGGAGACCAATCTCGACGCCCGCACGGCGGCTTTCCGCGAGGCCATGACCCAGACCGGCACCTCGCTCACCGAATCCTTCACGACGCGCGGCGAGACCCTGCGGGACGAAATCTCGACGGTCGGGACCGGGCTCGTCTCCGAGATCGTCCTGCGGGCCGGCGAGGCCCGCAAGGAGATGGAACGCGCCGCCGCCTCGCTCGTCGAACTCGTCACGACCCGCTCCACCGCCCTGCGCGAGGAAATGGAAGGCTCCTCCAAGGCCTTCGTCGCCGAGGTTGCCGGCCAGCGCGACAGCGCCCGGACGGAATTCGAAGCCCTGCGCACGGACCTCGTCGGCCTGTTCGACGCCCGGCGCCGCGACTTCGCCGAGGCCGGCACCTCCATGGCGACCGAATTCGCCTCGCGCGGCGGCACCCTCCGCGACGAAATCGCGAATGTCGGCTCAGGGCTCGTCTCCGAGATCGTCCGGCGCGCCGGCGAGGCCCGCGAGGAGATGGAGCGCGCCTCCACGTCCCTCGTCGAGCTGGTCGAATCCCGCGCTGCCGCCCTGCGCGAGGCCATGGAGGGCTCCTCCAGGACCTTCGTCGCCGAGATCACGTCCCAGCAGGACAGCGCCCGGACGGAACTCGAAGCCCTGCGCAGCGCGCTGCTCGACCAGTTGGACGCCCAGCGCCGCGACCTCGCCGAGGCCGGGACCTCCATGGCGACGGAATTCACGTCTCGTGGCGGCACCCTTCGCGACGAGATCGCCAATGTCGGCTCCGGGCTCGTCTCCGAGATCGTCCGCCGCGCCGGCGAGGCCCGCGAGGAGATGGAGCGCGCCGCCGCGACCCTCGCCGACCTGGTCGAATCCCGCTCCACCGCGTTGCGCGAAACCGTGGAGGGCTCCTCCAGGACCTTCGTCGCCGAGGTCGCGGCCCAGCAGGCCGGCGCCCGGACGGAACTCGAAGCCTTGCGCGGCGCGCTGCTCGACCAGCTGGACGCCCAGCGCCGGGGCCTCGCCGAAGCCGGGACCTCCATCGCGGCCGAATTCGTGTCTCGAGGCGGCACCCTCCGCGACGAGATCGCGAATGTCGGGACCGGGCTTGTCTCCGAGATCGTCCTGCGCACCGGCGAGGCCCGCCAGGAGATGGAACGCGCCTCCGCGACCCTCGCCGATCTGGTGGAGTCCCGCGCCGCCGCCCTGCGCGAGGCCATGGAGAGTTCCTCCAAGGCCCACCTCGCCGAGGTCGCAGCCCAGCAGGCCAATGCCAGGACGGAACTCGACACGCTTCGCACGGAACTGCTCGCTCTCCTCGAGGCGCAGCGCCTGGGCATCGCCGAGGCCGGAACCTCGCTCCTCGGCGAATTCTCCAGCCAGGGCAGCGGCCTGCGCGAGGCGATCTCCGGCGTCGGAACCGGGCTGGTCTCCGAGATCGTGCTGCGCACGGGCGAGGCCCGCCAGGAGATGGAACGCGCCTCCGCCGCCCTCGTCGACCTGGTCGATTCCCGGTCCGCCGCCCTGCGCGACGCCATGGCCGGCTCCTCCGCGGCTTTCGTCGCCGAGGTCGCGGCCCAGCAGGCCGGCGCCAGGACGGAACTCGAAGCGCTCCGCACGGACCTGCTGGGCCTCCTGGACGAGCAGCGCCAGATCCTCGCCGAGAGGTTTGCGCAGATCGCCAAGGATGCCGTCGAGGCGATCGGCGGCCGGGGCCAGGAAGTCTCGACCGAGTTCGAAGGCGCGGCGGCTGGATTCACGGCCGCTTTGGCCACGCAGGCACGCGAGTTGACCACGGGGCTCTCCGCCACCGCCACGGCGGTGACCGAGACTCTTCGCCAGCGCGGCGAGGAGGCCCGCTCCGGCGTCGAGACTTCCTCGGCCCGCTTCGCGGAGACCCTGGCCAAGCAGAGCTACGAGCTGGTCGACAGCCTGACCCGGATCGGCGGCGGCCTGACGGACGAGATCCGCGAGCGGGGCGACCACGCCCGCGCCGCGATCGAGGAAGCCGGAAAGGGCGTTTCCGCGCTCCTCGAATCCGGCAGCACCGAGGCGCGCGAGAAGATCGCGACCGCCGGCGCCGCCGTGGCCCAGGAACTCGGCCTGCGCGGCAGCGCGATCGAGACCGCGCTTCGGAGCGTGTCGGAGGGCGTGTTCGCGGAAATCGCGCGGCGCGGCGAGGAATTGTCCGACCGCATCCGCGTCTCGGGGACGAGCGCCACCGGCGATTTCGAGCGGGTCGGCGGCGAATTGCAGGAGCGCCTTCAGGCGATCGGCAAGGCCAGCGGCGAATCGCTCGCCAAGCGCGGCGGGGAACTGGCCGACCAGCTCGGCGAGATCAGCACGCGCATCGACGACACGCTGCGCGTCCAGGGCAGCGCGCTCACCGCCAATCTCGGCACCTTCCACGACCGCTTCCTCGAAGAGGTGAAGGCCCGCTCCGGCGCGACGCAGGAGGAGCTGAACGCGACCGTCGACAAGATCGCCGAGGATCTGTCCCGCCGCCTCGCAGGGGTCGGCGAGGCCGTCGGCTCGCAGGGCCGCGAGGTCGCCGAGGCGCTCGGCCAGCGGACGGCCGAGGTCAACGAGGCGCTGGCGGTGACCGGCCGCGAGGTCGTGCGCGCGCTCGCCAGCCAGAGCATCCGCATCCACGACGTGCTCAAGAGCACCGGCCAGACGCTCACCGAGACGCTGGATGCGCGGACCAAGGAGTTCGAGACGCAGCTCGCCGAGAGGCTGTCCGGCTTCGACGGCCGGCTCGCCGACCGCAGCGGCGCCATCCACGCGACGCTCGGCAACCGGCTCGGCGCCTTCGAGGAGACGATCGAGACGCGCGGACGGGCGCTCGACGAGGCGCTCGGCGCCCGGCTCGCCGCCCTCGACGAGGCGATCGGGACGCGCGGCCTCTCCCTCGCCGAACGCCTCGGCCGCGAGGCCGCGGCCTTCGGCGAGACGATCGGGGTCCGGCTGGAAGAGATGGGCCGCCTGCTGACGGTGGACGGCGCCAGGATCGCCGAGACGCTCGTCGCCCAGGCGCGCGAGACGCAGGCTTCGCTCGGGGCCAATCTCACGGCGCTCGAGAACCACGCGACCACCCGCACGGCGGAACTCGCGGAGAAGATCGGCGGCGTCTCCGCCCAGCTCGACCAGCGCATCGGCGCCCATACCTCCGCCCTCAACGAGGCCCTGGCCGAGCGCGTGCGCGACATGGCGCGCGTCCTGGTCGAGAACGGCCGCGAGATGACGGCGGCGCTCCGCGCCAATACGGACGAGATCGGCCGCACGATCGAAAGCCTCACCGAGAAGGTCGGGGAGACCATGGGCGGACGCGCCGCCCTCCTCGACGAGACCTTCGGCGCCCGCTCGCGCGAGCTGTCGGAGACGCTCGACCGCCGGGCCCAGGACATGGCGGAGGCGCTCCGCGCCCATGCGGACCGGATCACGACCGACGTCCTGGCCCGGACCGACGCCATCAAGGTGGCGCTCGACGGCAAGGCCGCCGAGATCGAGACCGCCCTGTCGGGCCGCGCCGAGGGGATCGCGGCGGCGCTCGAAGGCGGGCTCGACAGGCTCGAGACCCGCGTCGTGGCGCCTCTCGGCATCGCCGCGACGACCCTCGACGAGCGCGGCAAGGCCCTCGACACTACGATGAGCGTCCAGGCGGCCGCCCTGGTCGAGGCGCTCGAAACCCATGGCCGCGAGGTCGAGACGGCGATGGGCAACCATGCCCGCGGCCTGATCGCCGCCATCGAGGAGCGCAGCCGGGACCTCGTCTCGGTCCTGGAGACGCGCGCCAATGCCTTCGGCGAGGCGACCCAGGAGCGGGCGGCGAGCCTCGCCGCCCTCGTCGACGAGCGCCGCGCGGCTCTCGCCGAGCAGCTCGACGGCGTCGGCCGCTCGGTCTTCGCGACGCTCGGCGGGCGCATGCAGGATCTCGCCGCCCTGTTCGACAAGGGCGGCGTCTCGATCGCCGAGATCCTCGACCAGCGCAGCCGCCTCTTCGGCGAGCGCTCCGACGAGCTGACCGCCACCATCGAGCGCGGCACCGGCCACCTGATCGAGGTGCTGAACGGGCGCCTGCAAACCTTCGCGCAGACGGTCGACGACCGCACCGCGGCGGTCACCAATCTCTTCGACGAGCGCTCGGGCGGCTTCGCCGATCTCCTCGCGCAGCGCAGCCATCACATCATGGCGACACTCGGCAACCAGGCCACCGAGACCATCCAGCTTCTCGACCAGCGCACGCAGACCATGGTCGATCTCGTCGGCCGGCGCGGCACGGAGGTGGCGGAGCTTCTGGAGAGCCGTGGCCAGGCGGCCGTCGGCACCCTCGGCAACCAGGCGAGCGAGCTGGCGCGGCTCTTCGAGGAGCGCAGCCGCGGCCTCGAAACCCTGCTCGACCGCGGCGCGACCACCCTCGCCTCGAGCTTCGAGCGCTCCGGCCGCGAGGCCGTGGCCCATCTCGAGGCGCAGACCGCCAAGGCCGAGACGGCCTTCGAACAGCACACCGCGCGCCTGACGGCGCTGATCGAGGAGCGCGGCCAAGGCGCCGCGACCCTGCTGAGCGGAAGCGGCCGGGACGCGCTGGCGGCCCTGACCAAGCAGACGGAGGCGACCTCGCAACTGCTCGACGGGCGCCTCGCCGTCATCGGGCAGGTGATCGAGACGCGCGGCAGCGGACTCATCGAATCCGTCGCGCGGCAGGGCCACGAGGTCACCACGACCCTCGGCGGCCAGATCGCCGAGCTTTCACGCCTCCTCGACCGGGGAAGCGGGGAGTTCAAGTCGCTGCTGGAGGGCCAGGGGCCGCAGGTCGTCGAGGCCCTGCGCGAGCAGGGCGGAAACGTCGCGGCGGTCCTGGACGATCGCCTGAACCTCGTCGGGCGGCTCTTCGAGGAGAAAGGCTCCCAGATCGCCGGCCGGATCGAACTCAGCGGCCGCGAATTCGCCGACCGCGCCGACGCCCAGGTCACCGAGGTCGGCCGCCTGCTCGATGCGGGCGGGACGCGGCTCGCGGATGTCATGGCCGAGGCGCGCAAGGCGCTGACGGCCGAGCTGGCCGGCCATGGCGACGCCCTCCGCGCCACGATGAGCGGATCCGCTGGCGAGATCTCGCGCCTCTTCGCCGAGGATGGAGGGGCCGCGATCGCCGGCCTCACCCGCCAGGGCGAAGCGATCCGCACCGAGATCGACGAGCGTCTCGCGGCTTTGGGCCGGCTCTTCGAGGAGCGCAGCCGGCAGGCCCTCGACGGGCTGGCCAGCCAGGGCGCCATCGTGACGGCGACGCTGGGCAACCAGATCGGGGAGGTGTCCTCGCTCTTCGAGACCGCGACGACGCGCTTCACCACGCTCTTCGGCGAGCGCGGCAGCGAGCTGCTGCACGGCCTCTCCAGCCAGGCCGCGGCCGTCACCGGGCAGATCGACGAGCGCATGGCGGGCCTCACCCGCATCTTCGACGAGCGCGGCCATGCCGCCGTCGAGGGGCTGACGCGCCAGGGCGCCCTCGTCACGGGGCAGATCGACGAGCGCATCGACGAGCTGTCCCGCACCTTCACCACGCGGGGCGAGGAGGCCGTCCAGGCCCTCGCCGCGCAGGGCGGAAAGGTCGCCGAGCAGATCGACCAGCGCATGGCGGGCCTCACCCGCATCTTCGACGAGCGCGGCCG